>Ga0210049_1001562_pt1 | contig 21598 bp, 23 predicted proteins | sample CryGeyCG2014_300_2_FD_183964 | JGI IMG/M metagenome (GOLD analysis project Ga0210049, IMG submission 183964) | Groundwater microbial communities from aquifer - Crystal Geyser CG06_land_8/20/14_3.00 (SPAdes) (version 2) | ecosystem: Environmental > Aquatic > Deep subsurface > Groundwater | place... | reverse complement strand
ATGTCATAAATAGATTAGCCAATATCTTTACTTATATAATGTATGGTATATGGACTTCAGATTCGCAATCAGGTTTTCGCGCTTTTAATAAAAAGGCTATAAGACAGATAAATTTAATTACAGACGGAATGGAGGTATCAAGTGAGATTTTCAAGGAAATCTACAGGAATAAATTGAGTTTTACTGAAACACCGATAAATGTGATTTATACTGATTATTCCAGAAAAAAGGGACAGCAAATACAAAATGCACCAAATGTGTTATTTCAATTATTATTTAGATTAATAAAATGAATTTATGCCACTCACTTTAACACAAATATTTTTAATATTTTTCTTACTTTTTGCCCTAAGCAGGGTTTATCTCCGGTATAAAGGAGGTAACGTATCCTTAGTAGGTCTCATATTTTGGAGTTCGTTATTTGGTTTTGCCATAGCGATAATTTTATTTCCAATACTTACAATCGGAATTGCCAATAGAATTGGAATCGGTCGGGGAGTGGATGCCGTTATATATATTTCAATTATACTGCTTTTTTATCTGGTATTTCGCTTATATGTCTATATTCAAGATTTAAGGCAGGAAATCAGTAAGATAATTGAGAAATTTGCGTTAAAGGAAAATGAAAAGCAAGATGAAAAAAAATCTTCCGAAAATTAGTATAATTACTCCGTCATATAATCAAGCAAATTATATAGAAGATACCATTTTATCAGTGCTATCGCAAGACTATCCTAATCTGGAATATATTATTATTGATGGCGGTTCAGATGACGGTACTCTTGAGATATTAAAAAAATATGATAAAAAATTGAAAATAATATCTGAAAAAGATTCCGGTCAGACGAACGCAATAAATAAAGGCATGAAAATCTCCACAGGTGATATAATTTCGTATCTAAATTCCGATGATATGTATTTGCCTGGGACGTTAAAAACAGTAGGCTGTCGTTTTACCAATTATCATGATGTAAAATGGATCACCGGGAGATGTAGGATTATTGATAATAGAGGCATTGCAATACGCAGTATAATTACTACTTGGAAAAACTTATGGTTAAAAAAAAGATTATTTGGATTGGATAGATATTCGGTTCTTCTTATCTTAAACTATATATCACAACCGGCTACCTTTTGGAGGAGAGAGATTTTGGATAAAATTGGTTTTTTTGATGAGACTCTTGACCTTTCTATGGATTATGATTTTTGGTTGAGGTTGATGAAAAATTATTTTCCTTATGTCATTGAGGAAGATTTAGCTTTATTTAGAATTCAAAAAAACTCAAAAAGTTATAAGAATTATATAGGTCAATTCGAGGAAGGATATAGAATCATACGTAAACATACCGATTCTCGTATTTTACTTTTTTTACATAAACTGCACGATAGTATTGTAGTATATACTTATAAACATTTAATTTAAGCTCGTATGGATCTAAATTATTGGAAAAACAAAAAAGTATTAATTACAGGTGGTGCCGGTTTTTTGGGGAGTCATCTCGTAAAAAAATTAAACGCATCAGGTGCAGATCTATATATACCTAGATCGTATCAGTACGACCTTCGCGACATAGGAAATTGTAAAAAGGCAGTAGAGGGTAAACATATTGTTATTCATTTAGCTTCAAAAGTAGGCGGAATAGGTTATAACAGTCGACGTCCGGGAGAAATGTTTTATGACAATATTCTTATGGGAATTAATACGATGGAACAGGCACGTCTTTCTGGAGTCTCGAAATTTATTGCCATAGGAACAATTTGCGCCTATCCAAAATATACTTCCGTGCCGTTCAGAGAGGAAGATTTATGGAACGGTTATCCGGAAGAAACAAACGCTCCATACGGACTTGCGAAGAAAATGTTACTTGTACAGGCCCAAGCATATCGTGATCAATATGATTTTAACGCAATATACCTTCTTCTTGTAAATCTATATGGCCTGGGGGATAATTTTAATCCCCAGTCTTCGCATGTAATTCCGGCAATAATCAAGAAAGTTACAGAGGCAAAAGAAAATAAGAAAGACTCAATTCTAGTATGGGGGACTGGTAAGGCAACAAGAGAATTCCTATACGCCGAAGATGCAGCAGAAGGTATAATTCTGGCTGCAGAAAAATATAACAAGAGAGAGCCGATCAATTTAGGTGCAGGTTTTGAAATATCCATAAAGGAATTAGTAGATTTAATCTGTAAAGAAGTAGGTTTCAGAGGAAGAGTAATTTGGGATAAGACAAAACCGGACGGCCAGCCAAGGAGAATGCTTGATACAACAAAAGCTTTAAAAGAATTTGGATTCAAAGCAAAGACCGATTTTAAGGAAGGTCTTAAGAAAACAATAAAGTGGTATTTAAAACATAAAAATGAAAATACAGACAAAAACTGAGTATGGAGCAGATGTTATATTTAGTTTTGTTTCCCGGCACAAAAATCTTATTTACTCGATATTAGTAATACTTATTCTTGTTGCCTCTTTTTTTACAAGATCAGGGTACCTGGATGAACCGCTTCTTAATGCCCACTATTTCAGACAAACCCAAACGGCGACAGTGGCAAAAAATTATTATCTGGACGGAATTGATTTGTTTCATCCAAAGCTTGATATTTTCGGAGTTGGGGAGAAACAAATTCTTGTTTTAGAGTTTCCACTTTATCAGGCTATAGTTGCTATTTTTTCGCATGTATTCGGATATTCAGATAGGATTGGTCGCTTGGTATCCATCTTTTTTGGACTAACAGGCGGCTACGTCTTGCTGCTTCTAGTAAATAAAATAACGAAAAGGAAGATATTTGGCCTAATCTCGTTAGTTTTTTTCATGTTTTCTCCTTTAAATATTTTTTTCCAACAATCTTTTATGATTGAATCAACCGTTATCGCTTTACAAATATTTTCTCTTTTTACCTGGTGGAAATTCTCGGAAAAAGGCAGGAATTCATGGCTACTTATGTCGATTGTTGTTACAGCTGCAGCTTTCCTACAAAAAAGTGTTTACGCTCCATTCGTAATACTACCCATTCTGGCAATAACATATAAAAAACTCAGGGAAACGTGGGAATTCCGAAGTAAGTTTATTTTCGGGATGATTTCCTGTTTGTTGATTCTGTTCCTTTGGCAGAGATATGCGGATAACACAAATGAAATTCACGGTCATACATTTTTTACATCATCAAACCAAGGTCTATTTTTATGGAATTTCGGTACGATTAAGGAAAGGCTGGAATTTGGAATATGGATTGGCAGATTGAGATTAATACAGAATGACATTACTAAGATAATTAGCCCCTTTTTTCTAGTAGGAATTATCAAGTTGATCAAAGACAGAAGCAAAGGTTATCTGATTTGGATATGCTGGCTTGTTTCAATGATTATTTATTATCTACTTTTTTTCAGAATTCAATCACATGATTATTATTTCATGCCTATTATTCCGATAATCTGCATCTTTGCCTCATACGGTTTAGTTTATATTTTTTCGATTAATGTTTTTGGAAAGATAAATTGGAAGTATTTGAGTATTTATAGATATATATTAATAGCATTACTGCTTATTTTTTATATGTACAAAGGATACTTGAATTCCAGACCCTTTTTTTACATCGACTATAATATGCAAAACAAGCTTGAACTTATGAAGAAATCCATGAATAAGACCGGTTCAGTTTTATTCGTTATTCCAAATTACGATTGGAATTCCGTGTACTCTTATTATACAGGTAGAAAAGGATTAATTATTGGTGCATCTGATTACGCGTTGCAACAAGTTGATAACTTAAAGAATCAAGGGTACAGGTATATTGTATTAGACGGTGTAAAAGATATTTTATCAGTTAACCCGGAAGTCAATAATATTCATAAGCTGTTTAAATCAACATTAGACACACAGGATGTAAAAATATATGATATAACTTCATTATTATGAAAATAATTATTGTTACCCAATATTTTGCACCCGCCTGGACCTATGGCGGGCCACCCAAAGTGCTTTTTAATCTGTCAAAAGAACTTATTAAATCAGGTCATGAAGTAATAGTACTGACAACCGATTCTTTAGGTGAGGGGAGAAGCAGCATTTTATCCGAAAAAATAAATGGAATAAAAATATTTCGGTTGAGAACTTTATCAAATCATCTGGCTTATAAATTTAAACTATTCATAGTTCCAGACATGGCAAGAATGTTAAAGGAGCATTTAAAGGGAACAGATTATGTTTTATATTCAGATCTTAGGACACTTATAAACCTGCAAACATATAAATTATTATTGTCAGAGAAAATCCCATATGGAATATTTTCTTTTGGCCAAATACCATACGATAAAAGTTGGAAAGGTATCGTAAAGAAAATTTATGATTCTATGTGGGTAAGAGATTTTGTAACTCAGGCCAAATACCGTTTCTGTCAAACAGAGCATGAAAGGAAAATGTATGGTGAATATTTTCATACTAAAAAAGAAAATACTCAACTTTTATTATTACCGATTGATGCGAAAGTATATATGCCTTGTGATAACCTCTTAAACTTCTATAGAAAAAAATTACATATAGAGTCTCAGGATAAAGTATTTCTTTTTGTTGGCAGACTGCATTATTTGAAAGGTGTAGACATATTAATAAGGAGTATGCAAAAAATTATGAGGACGGTCAAAAAAGTAAAGTTCTTAATTGTCGGAAGAGATGATGGTGAAAAAAATAATTTAGTGAATATGGTTCCTGCTGAATTTAAAAAACGAATTATTTTTTTACCTCCACTCTATAATGAAGAATTAGCGGTAATCTATAAATTGTCAAAGTGTTTTATCATAACTCCCAGATTTTATGAAGAGACATCAACAGCTGCTTTAGAGGCATTATCATATGGGATATCGGTAATCACCAACGATAAATCAGAGATACCATATTTAGAAAAATATCATGCAGGTTATGTGGCGGAAAGTAATATAAACAGTATAGTTCAACAAATCACAAATTTCCTAAAAGATCATAGAGCAATCAGTTATAAACAAAATGCCCTTAGATTAATCAAAGATCACTATAAATCTGATATAATTGCTTCAAAACTGACAGCGTATTTGAATCGCTCATAAAGATATTATATTTGACAATAGGTATATGAGAATTGAGAAACAGGAAATATTTATTTCAGTTGTTATCCCGGTATACCAAAGTGAAAAGACGCTCGGTGAACTATTTATTCGGGTCAAAAAAGTTCTTGAAAAAATCGGGAAAAATTATGAAATAATATTTATAGATGACGGTAGTTTGGATGATTCATGGAAAAAACTGGAAGAAATATTTAATAAAAATAATCATGTAAGGGTAATCCAACTTACACAAAATTATGGTCAACATAATGCGCTTATGTGCGGATTTGCCAATTCGAAGGGTAAATATGCAGTTACCCTGGATGATGATTTACAGAATCCGCCTGAGGAGATTCCAAAAATTATTAGTAAAATAAAACAGGGTTATGATGTCGTTTATGGCGAATATGTATATAAAAATCACCCTTTCTTTAGAAATCTGGGTTCTTCTCTAATTCAGTTACTTTATAAAAAGATTTTTCAGATAAACGGTAATCTTACATCATTTAGAATTATCAGAAGAGAATTTGTCGATAAACTGCTTATTTATAACAGGAATTATATTTTTATTGACGGCTTACTGGCTTGGCATACTAAAAATATCGGTTATGTGAAAGTTCGGCATGGGAAAAGAAATATCGGCAAATCAGGTTATAATTTCAGTAAATTGATCCAATTATCTCTGAATATGCTCACAAATTTTTCGATATTTCCTCTTCAACTGGCCACGATAATAGGATTTACCCTGTCAATACTTGGTTTATTTATGGCAATATTCATTGTAATCAAAAAAATATTTTTTGATATACCGGTGACAGGTTTTGCCAGTACTATTGTCACGATTACAATTTTTTCAGGCGCCCAGCTCATTACCATAGGTCTGATAGGTGAATATATCGGCAGAATTCATTTAAATATAAATAATAAACCTCAATATCAAGTAAGAAACATGAAAGAAAAAAGTAAATGATCAAGAGTCTTAAGTTCGATTCTGATTTTTTTAAATATCGCATTGGGAAAATTGATTTAGGTTCAGGATATGGATTGATGAATTTAGCAAAAGACTTAAAAACATTTCAAAAAAGTAATTTTGACTGTATATATTTCGAAGTACCCTCAAAGATGACTTTAATAAACGATTATTGTAAAAAGAAAGAATTTTTATTGGCATGTCGCAAAATAGTCCTGATCAAAAATACAACAAATAAACAGATACTTCAGCAGAATATTGTCAGTTCGTCTCCCCGAAAATATATATCTGATTTTCCAGATATAGCAAAAAGTATTTTAAGCGAAAGCAGGTTTAATAAAGATCCTAGATTTAAAAAAAAAGCATGTAAATTATATGAACTTTGGGTAAAGAAATCTTTATATGATAATTATTGCCAAAAATATTTTATATCAGTTAAACATAATAAGGCTATCGGTCTTATTACTTTAAAAATCAGGAATAATAATCTATTTATTGATTTGTTTGGAATATTACCTGACTTCAGAAGACAGGGTTTAGGGAAAGAACTTCTTAATATGGCTGAAAGTTGGGCTTGGTCAAACAGGTTTAAGCAGCTTTTTGTTACTACAGCAAACGAAAATAAGATAGCTTTTAAAACATATATAAGTCAAGGTTATAAATTATACCAAGAATCGTTTATCTATCATATTTGGAGGAATCATGAAATATAAAATTCCTTTTAATCGTCCTAGTTTTGCAGGGAAAGAGCTTAAATATATTAAGCAGTCTGTGTATTCCGGTAAAATTTCAGGAGACGGGATGTTTAGTAAAATGTGTACTGATTTGCTGGTCAAAAAATTGCATACAAAAGCAATTTATCTCACTTCTTCCGGTACTCATGCGCTTGATATGTCTGCAATATTGTTAAACCTGAAACCCGGGGATGAAGTTATTGTACCATCTTTTACTTTTACTTCGACTGCAAACGCTTTTGTCATGTTCGGAGCAAGACCAAAATTTGCTGAAATCAGATCTGATACATTGAACATCGATGAAAGTAAAATAGAACCGCTTATTACCAGTAAGACTAAGGCAGTATATTGCATGCATTACGCGGGAGTGGGATGTGAAATGGATAAACTAAAAGAGATATCAAAGAAATACAAACTCTTCTTAGTTGAAGATGCAGCTCAGGCATTAAACGCTAAATATAAAAACAGATATCTGGGAACGATCGGAGACATAGGTATATATTCTTTCCATGAAACCAAAAATTACAATTGTGGCGAAGGAGGAGCAATTGTCATAAATAATAATAAATTTGTCAAAAGGGCTGAGATAGTCAGAGAGAAAGGAACGGATAGGACTAAATTCTTTAAAGGAGAGATTAACAAATACACATGGAAAGATATCGGCTCGTCATATCTATTATCAGACGTTTTAGCAGCTTACCTTTATGCGCAGTTAGAACATATAGAAGAGATAAAGAGAAAAAGAAAATATATTTTCGAGTATTATTTCGATAACTTAAGAGAATACGAAAAAAAGGGTTATTTAAGATTGCCTGTAATTCCTAAAGAATGTGAAACTAACTACCATATATTTTATTTACTTTTCGATAGCAACAAAGATAGAGACAGGATGATGAATAATTTAAGAAAATCAGGTATTCTTGCCGTATTTCATTATCTGCCGCTTCATAGTTCTCCGATGGGGAAAAAATTCGGATATAAAAAGGGTGACCTTCCGATTACAGAAAGTATTTCCGGTAGATTGTTAAGACTTCCGATATATAATGACTTGAAATTACGAGAGATTGAATATATTGTCAAATCAATTAAGCGACTTCTTTAAATTTGAATTCTTATTTTTTGTGATAAATAAAAGTCAAGATAATATCAGGATAATAAGTCATACGAAAAATATAACAGATTATCCTCAAAATATTTATGAGTTGCTATATAAAATCGAGCCGAATAATTTTTGGTTTTGGGGAAGAAACAGGATAATACTAACATATATTAATCATTTTCTAAGGAATAAAGAAGAGTCAAGATTATTAGAAATCGGTTGTGGTACGGGATTCGCATTGTCTTTTCTGGAAAAGGCAGGATTTCATATTTCCGGTTTGGATATAAGTTTAAACGGATTAAAATTTGCCAGAAAGAGATCCAAAAAAGCTGATCTTATTTGTGCTGATATTACTAAAGACAAGCTCAATATTAAGTTTGACTCAGTGTGTTTATTTGACGTTTTAGAGCATATTCCAAATGACATACTTTTTTTACGTTCGTGCAGTAAATTGATAAAACAAAATGGATTGATTTTCATAACAGTTCCGGCAGATATGAAAATTTGGTCAAAAGTTGACGAAATTTCTGGACACAAAAGAAGATATGATAGGGAAAAGATAATATATTTATTAAAAATATGCGGTTTTACAATTGAAAAAATAAGTTATTTTAATTTTTTCCTATATTTTCCCGAATTACTCTCTAGGAAATTTCATCAGAAATACTCTGATAGTAAAAATACTGATATTGTAAGCGTATTGTCTGGATTATTTAATATCCCCAAAATCTTTAATACGATTTTGAAGATCCCGCTGTTTCTTGAAAGCGTGCTTCTGAAATACCTTTCTTTCAACATGGGAGGATCAATTATTGTAGCAGCTAGAAAAAAGTAAGCAGATGATTCGGACTATATCCCTTAACATCTTTTTGTATTCACTTATTTTATCGTATCGTATATAATTGATCTGTTTATATTGCCTCAAAGTATATCTAAAATTATCATGAAAAGTATTGTTATAAGGCCAAATAGATCTTTGTCTTTAGATTTGTCAGAAATTTGGAATTATCGTGAGTTATTTTACATATTCGCCTGGCGGGATATAAAAGTTCGTTACAAACAAACCCTACTTGGTATTTTGTGGGTTATATTCCAACCTATCACCAGTACATTCATCTTTACTATATTTTTCGGTAACCTAGCTAAAATTCCTTCAGGGAAATTGCCCTATTCGCTATTCGTATTATCAGGTTTGGTTTTTTGGAATTTCTTTTCCACCTCCCTTTCTCATGCTAGTGACAGTATGGTTGCCAATGAAAATATCATCAAAAAAGTCTATTTTCCCAAAATAATTTTACCTTTATCTTCAGTTGTGGTAAGTTTTGTTGATTTTATCATTAACATGATTATTCTTATCATTTATGCAACAATACTTGGTTATATGCCAAATATTTGGAGTTTGGTAGTTTTCCCAATCGCAATCTTAGTTTCAGCAGTCACCGCTTCCGGTTTGGGTTTGTTTTTGGCATCTTTCAACGTAAAATACCGGGATGTCAGACACATCCTCCCGTTTTTCATCCAGATATTACTATTTTTAACTCCGGTAATTTATCCTTTGTCGATAGTTTCAGAACAAAATAAACTGATTATGGCGTTAAACCCGATGTCTTCAGTCATAGAATCTGTCAGAATGGTTTTTTATAACGAGCTTCTGACTAGTCCAAGATTAATACTAATATCTCTTATTTCATCAGTAAGTATATTTATCGGGGGCATTTGGTATTTCAAACAAACTGAAAGATTTTTTGCGGATATAGTCTAATATTGAAAATGAAACCAATTATTGAAATTAACCATTTATATAAAAAATATCGGATAGGTGTAAATCTACCCTATTATACTTTAAGGGAGAGTCTAACCGATTTAATTAAAAAACCGTTTAATCTGATACATACAGATACTCAAAACAGATTATCCAGAGAGGAATTTTGGGCTTTAAATGATATATCTTTTACGGTAGAGAGGGGAGAAGTCTTAGGTATTATAGGTAGAAATGGTGCAGGGAAAAGTACATTACTTAAGCTGTTGAGTCGTATTACACCCCCGACACGTGGAGAAATAGTGCTTAGAGGTAGAGTTGCAAGTCTACTGGAGATTGGAACCGGTTTCCATCAGGAGCTTACCGGACGGGAAAATATATTTTTGAACGGGTCGATTCTTGGATTGACACAAAAAGAAATTAAAAGTAAATTTGATGAAATTGTTGATTTTGCCGAAATTGAGAAATTCCTGGATACTCCGGTAAAGTTTTATTCATCCGGAATGTATATGCGGCTTGCTTTTGCCGTGGCAGCACATTTAGATTCGGAAATACTCCTTGTTGATGAGGTATTGGCTGTTGGAGATGCTGCTTTTCAGAAGAAATGTTTGGGAAAAATGGAAAATGTGGCAAAAGAAGGAAGAACAGTGTTATTTATAAGTCATAATACACTTGCTATAAGGACTCTTTGTCAACGTACGATCCTATTGGATAAAGGTGAAATAATATCAAATGATACAACTGAAAAAACATTGGGCGTGTTTAATAAAATACTTCGTGAAATAAAAATAGATGATAATACCGCTATTCGTGACAAGACAATGCGCCGCGGTACCGGTGACATTCGCTTTCATGAAGTGAAAATCCAAGATATAAAAGGAAATAACCGCACAAGTTTCACTATGGGTGAAAATATCAGGTTTGTCTTATCATATATGATCAAAAATCGGATGAAAGGTCTTGCTGTTTATATAGCTTTGCGTTCAAATATCACCCGGGAAATAATAACATCAGTACGTCAAGTGATTTCCGAAGATATAGTAAATTCCAATACAAAAGGTACTGTTATTGTAGAGTTACCGAATATTTCTATTCGTCCGGGAGAGTATCCGCTTTATTTGCAGATTGGAAGTATAGATCCGAAAGTCCAATGTTTTGATGTTTTGGATGATTTGACTGCTCCTCTTATAATTACCTGTAGAGAAAATACAGAGTACGCGGATTTTGATTCCCTGAAACCGATAGGTTATTTTTCTATACCATCGAAACTAATCATAAACTAGATAAGATTAGGATCAGAGAATAAATCGTTAATATATTCCTAAGGAGGTAAAAATGTTTAAAGGACAATCGATATTAATAACCGGGGGTACTGGATCATTCGGAAGAAAATTTGCAGAGGTAATTTTAGAGAAATATCAACCGAAGAAGCTGATTATATTCAGTAGGGACGAATTAAAACAGCATGAGATGCGGATTTCAGGTTTTGACAATCCTTCTTTGAGGTATTTTATAGGTGATGTGCGGGATGTAGATAGATTAAGAAGGGCGATGAGTGGAGTTGATATTGTAGTTCATGCGGCAGCTTTAAAGCAAGTTCCTGCCTGTGAATATAACCCAATTGAGGCAGTATTGACGAATGTGGTAGGGGCAAGAAACGTGATAGAAGCAGCCCTTGATAATAATGTAAAGAAAATAATGGCCTTAAGTACGGATAAAGCAGTTAACCCAATTAATTTATATGGAGCTACCAAATTGGTTGCGGAAAAACTTTTTGTGCAGGCGAATGCATATAGCGGTCGGCATCAGACAAGGTTCAGTTGTGTAAGATATGGAAACGTTGTTGGAAGCAGAGGGAGTGTGATCCCTTTATTTTTAGAACAAAAAAAGAAAGGTATAGTAACTGTCACAGATTCCAGAATGACAAGATTTTGGATAACTTTGGAAGAAGGGGTAAATTTTGTAATAAAATGCATTGAGCAAATGGTTGGAGGAGAGGTGTTCGTACCGAAAATCCCCAGCGCCAACATCTTGGATTTAGTTAAAGTTATTGCACCTGACTGCCGGATAAAAAACATAGGTATAAGGCCGGGTGAAAAGATGCACGAGGTTCTTATTTCCGAAGATGAGGCAAGGCAAACAGTTGAACTTGAAGACATGTATATTATCCAGCCAAATCATCCGTGGTGGGAATCTGAAAATATCAGGAAGGGCAAAAAATTACCTGAAGGATTTAAATATTCCAGTGGAGAAAACCAGCAAATCATGGATAAAAAAACGTTATGTAAGTTGATTGACAAACTATAAGATTCATGAGTAATAAATTTATACCTTACGGTCACCAATATATAGAAAAAGACGACATAGACGAAGTATTAAAAGTGTTAAGATCTGATTGGATTACTCAAGGTCCGAAGGTTAAAGAATTCGAAGATGTGTTATGCAAATACACGGGAGCAAAATATGCAGTTTGTGTCTGTAATGCTACTGCTGCACTTCACTTGGCCTGTATTGCCGCAGGAATAAATAAAGGAGATGAGGTAATCACCTCTCCAATAACTTTTGTAGCTACTGCAAATAGTAATATCTATTGTGGAGGTACTCCTGTTTTTGCTGATATCCAAGCTGATACCGTAAATGTTGATCCGGTTGAAATAAAAAAGAAAATTAATAAGAAAACTAAAGCAATTATTCCTGTTCATTTCGCCGGTCATCCGTGTGATCTGGAAGAAATATATGAAATTGCCGGTAAACATAATTTGGTTGTTATTGAGGATGCTTCACACGCCTTGGGAGCAGAATATAAAGGTTCAAAAATCGGATCATGTAAATATTCAGATATGACTGTTTTTAGCTTTCATCCAGTTAAACTGATTACAACTGGAGAAGGAGGAGCGATTCTTACAAATAGAAAGGACTTATATGAAAAGCTGGTATTGCTTAGAAATCATGGAATAACCAAAGATAAATCCAAATTTATAAATTTTAATATATTAACTGATGGAGATTGGTATTATGAAATGCAGGATCTTGGATTCAATTACAGATTGACGGATATCCAATGCGCTTTGGGTATAAACCAACTGAAAAAGCTTGATAGTTTTATCAAAAAAAGAAAAAAGATTGTGGATATTTATAATTCTGCATTTTCGAATAATAATAATTTTATTTTGCCTATAAAAAGACCCGAAATAAAATCAGCATGGCATATTTATTACTTAAGATTGAAAAAAAGTCATAAGAGATTGAGGCTGTTTAATTATTTAAGGGAAAAAAAGATAGGTTGTCAAATTCATTATATTCCGGTTTATTTACAGCCGTATTATCGTAAGAAATTTAGGTATAGGAATGGATTATGTCCTAAAGCAGAAAATTATTACCAACAAACCATAACATTACCCTTATATCCTCATCTGATAAATTCTGAAATATATTATATCATAAAAACTGTTAAAACTTTTAATTATGAATATAACTAAACAACTAAAGAAATGGAAAAATTCTTTTGGAAAAGAATATACTGACCGTAATTCTTTTTCTGTTGCTCAACTTGATAATCTGTATAAAAAAAGATATGGATTGACAAGAACAAAATTAAATATCGATTTTATTGGAAAACTAAATAAAAAAATAAAAATACTTGAGGTCGGTTCTAATGTCGGTAATCAATTATTGATGTTGCAAAAAATGGGTTTTAAGAATCTGTTTGGTCTGGAACCATTAGAATACGCAGTAGAGCTTTCGAAAAAAAGATTAATCGGTATAAATATTATCAGAGGATCAGCTTTTGATATTCCATTTAAAGATATTTATTTCGATCTTGTTTTTTCATCAGGTGTTCTTATTCATATCAATCCCAAAGATATTCGAAAAGCAATGAAGGAAATTTACAGATGTACAAATAAATATATTTGGGGATTTGAATATTTTTCAGAAAAATATCAGGAAGTAAACTATCGAGGTGAAAAGAATTTGCTATGGAAAGCCGATTTTCCGAGGTTGTATATACAAAATTTTTCAGATCTGAAGTTGATTAAGGTTAAGTATATAAAATATTTGCAAGATAAAAATATAGATGAAATGTTTATATTAAAAAAATGAGTGTTTTTATATTGACAGAAGTTGGAAAGAATATTGGATTCGGACATCTTTCAAGGTGTATTTCCATCTGTCAATCTTTTCAACAACGGAATATAATACCCAAGATCATTCTAAATATTAAAGGTAATTATGATCTAGATATAAATCAAAAGTATATAGATTTTGATTGGACAAAAGAAACTGACAGATTATTCAAAGTCATTAGTAATTCAGATGTAGTTATTATTGATTCTTATTTAGCACCAATATCTTTATACCAAAAAATATCTTTGTCAGTAAAGATAAAGGCATACATTGATGATTATCAACGATTAGATTATCCGGAAGGTATTATTATTAATCCCTCGATTTTTGCAGAAAAATTGATTTATCCTAAAAAAGAGCATACAGATTATTTATTGGGATCTAAATATATACCACTTCGTCGGGAATTTTGGTATGTTCCGAAACGAATAATTGGAAATTATATTAAACAAATACTAATTACTTTTGGAGGTGAGGATATAAAGAATATGACTCCCAAAATATTAAATTCAATAATAAAGCTCAAAACTGATATAAAAATAGTTGTGATAATTGGAAAAGGTTTTAATCATAATGATCAAATCAAGAAATTGGAAAATAATCGAATCAAGCTAATACACGATTCTTCCAGTGAGATTATCAAATCTAATATGTTTGAATCAGATTTGGCCATCTCAGCTGGAGGACAAACTTTATATGAACTGGCCAGATGTGGAATTCCAACAATTATTATTTCTACGGCAAGAAATCAGGAAAACAACACTAGAGGTTGGTTAAAAGCTGGTTTTATTGAATTTGCCGGTTGGTGGGAAGATAAAGATTTATTTAATCAATTATTAATAAAGATTAATATCTTAAAAGATTTAAATGAAAGGAAAAAAAGATCTGCAATTGCTGAAAAACTTGTTGATGGTCAGGGTGCAGAAAGAATAGTATCATGGTTAGAAAAAAAATTCTAATAGCTACCATTAAATCGTGGAATATCAATAATGCCTTGAAATTCAAGGATGTGTATAGTGATAAATATGATATCAATGTTATTTCTGATAAAAAGGATTTAAATAATTCTGCGCTTAAAAAATTAAATCCACTTTATATATTTTTTCCACATTGGTCATGGATTATTCCCGAAGAGATATATTCATTTTATGATTGTGTTGTCTTTCACATGACAGATTTACCTTATGGACGTGGCGGAAGTCCTCTGCAAAATTTGATTCTCAATAAAATATATAAAACAAAAATATCAGCAATCAAAGTAGAAAAGGATTTGGATTCAGGTTTAGTATATCTAAAGCGAAATTTAAATATTGAAAATGGAAGTGCAGAAAAAATCTATAAAAGAGTCTCCAATATAGTTTTTTTCAAAATGATCCCTTTTATATTAAAATATAAACTTATACCTAAAACACAACAGGGGAAAATTGTGACCTTCAAAAGAAGAAATCCAAGTGATAGTGATTTGTTGAAGGCAAAAATAAATAATTTGAGAGATATATGCGATTTCATAAGAATGCTTGATGCGGAAGGGTATCCAAAGGCATTCATAAATAAGAATGGGTTAAAGATATCATTTTCAAATATACATAGATTAAATAATAAACTTTATGGGAAATATGAAATAACATATGAAAAATAAAAAAATATTAATTATTGCTGCACATCCAGATGATGAAATTCTAGGTTGTGGTGGGACTATTGCCAGATTAGTAAAAGAAAGAAATGAAGCAATTACATTGATATTAGGTGAAGGTAAGACAGCAAGAGATGTTTTGAGAGATAAAAATAAACGTGAGACGGAAATTTCCAAGTTAAAAAAGGAAGCATTAGAAGCAAATAAGATCATAGGTGTGTCTGAAGTGATATTATTTGATTTTCCAGATAACAGATTTGATGAAGTTGCGCTTCTCGATATTGTAAAAACAATCGAAAAAATAAAACAAAAAGTAAAACCGGATATCATATTTACGCATTATCAAAGAGATTTGAATATTGATCATCAAATCGTAAATAAAGCGGTATTGACTGCCACAAGACCGACAGATACAGAAACTGTAAAAGAAATATATTCTTTTGAAGTGCTTTCATCAACTGAATGGAATTATCCAAATAAGTTTATACCTGATACATATTTTGATATTACAGAAACTACCGATAAAAAGTTAAAAGCTATGAGTTGTTATAAATCAGAATTGAAGATGTTTCCACATCCCAGATCATTGGAAGGAATAAAACTAAATGCATCATATTGGGGGATGAAAGTAGGTTTGAAATATGCTGAGGTTTTCAAATGTGTAAGGAGCATAAAGTAATAAACGATATTATTATTGACAATCTTCATCTGATCAATTTTATTAATTTGAGTGAGGGTGAGAAACGAATGGTTTTATTATGGAGAAATAATATAATTATAAGAAAAAGAATGTTTAATCCAAGAAAAATTGTTTTGAAAGAGCACAACTCTTTTATTGAAAAATTAAAAAAGAACACGAGCAATAAATATTGGTTAATTAGAAATAATAAGAATTATTATATAGGAGTTATATATTTGACTAAAATAGATTTAGCTTATTTGAAAGCAAATATTGGTCTTTATGTTAATCCCGAATATATAGGAAAAGGTTATGGAAAAATACTGATAGATTGTTTGAAAAAGATAGCTATAGATAAATTAAGTTTATCTACTCTTCAGGCAGAAGTTTTATCTGACAATATACCAGCAATAAATTTATACAAAGCCTTCGGATTTAAGCAAATTCTTCATCGGAAAATATCTCTAAAAGAAAAAAACGAATTAGCTGATGTAATGATTATGGAATATATAAAGGAGTAATTATTATTATGAAAATTGGAAATATAAATTTCGGTATTTTAGATCCTGCCTTTATCGTTGCTGAATTATCCGCAAATCATCTGCAAAATTATGAGCTTGCAGTTAAGACGATCAATGTAATGAAAGAATCTGGAGCAGATGCAGTTAAACTCCAGACGTATACTGCAGATACAATGACAATCAATTCACCTCAAAAATACTTTAAGGTTAAGGGAGGTACGATTTGGGACGGGCAGACATTATTTGATTTATATAAAAAAGCATATACGTCTTGGGATTGGCATCCGAAACTGAAAAAAATTGCGGAAGATTTGGGGCTGATATTTTTTTCCACACCATTTGACAAAACTGCCGTTGATTTTCTTGAAAATCTGAATGTTCTAGCATATAAAATATCTTCTTTTGAGATAACTGATATACCCTTAATTAAATATATTGCCTCCAAGGAAAAACCAATAATTTTATCCACAGGAATTGCGGATGTTGAAGACATAGAAGAAGCTATAAGAGCCTGTGAGGAAGTGGGTAATGATCAGATAATTATCCTGAAATGTACTTCTTCCTATCCGACATCTTTTGATGAAGTCAATCTGAATTCAATTCCCTTTTTAGCCCAGAAATTCCATAAAATAATCGGACTTTCAGATCACACATTAGGGGTTTCTGTACCGATTGCAGCAGTAACACTGGGAGCAAAAGTTGTGGAGAAGCATTTTATCTTAGATAGGAAATTAGGAGGACCAGACGCAGTATTTTCCATGGAGCCTGAGGAGTTTCAAAAAATGGTGAAATCAATAAGGGAGGTAGAGAAAGCATTAGGGGAATCCAAATATCGTGTAATCGAAAGTATGAGGAAAAGCAGAGTATTTGCCAGGTCATTATTTGCAGTGGAAGACATAAAAAAAGGAGATATTTTTACAGAAAAAAATATAAGATCCATAAGGCCGGGATATGGATTGCATCCCCGCTATTTAGCAGATATTCTCGGCGGATATGCTAAAGTTGATATTTCCAGAGGTACTCCTTTGCATTGGAGTATGATTAGTAAATTTTAAAAAAGTAAATATATGATTGAGAAATATTTAGCAATTATTCCTGCCAGAGGTGGAAGCAAAAGAATTCCTAAAAAAAATATTAAACCATTTTTAGGACAGCCTATAATAAAATATTCCATAGATACGGCAATTAAATCAGGTATATTCGACATAATCATGGTCTCGACGGATGACGAGGAAATCGCAAAAATATCAAGATCCTGTGGTGCTGATATTCCATTCATGAGATCAGAAAAAACTTCAGATGATCATGCGATGTTGGCAGATGCATTAGAAGAAGTTATATCGGAATATAAAAAAAGAAAAATTGAGTTTACGGCATTCTGCTGCATTTTACCGACTGCGCCGTTTTTAAGATCAGACAGACTTGTTGAAGCATTTAATATATTGAAAGAAGCAAACGCGGATTCAGTTATACCTGTAGTGAAATTCAGTTATCCGGTTCAGAGAGCATTAATGATTAAAAATGGATTATTAAGTATGATTAGGCCGGAAAATTACATTAAAAGATCACAGGATCTGGAACCGGCATATCATGATGCTGGACAATTTTATTGGGTGAATTCTAATAGTTTTTTGAAGCAAAAGAGATTATTTATGAATAAAACGATTCCAATAGAAGTTACCGATTTGGAAGTTCATGACATAGATGATGAGAATGATTGGAAATCAGCCGAAATAAAATATAAAATTATAAAAAATAAATAAAAAGGAGATACTTATGAAATTTATCCGTTATTGTAAGAAGTGCATAATGCCGGAGACTAAACCCGATCTTTTTATCGGTAAACAAGGTATTTGCAGTGCATGCAGTAATTACATACATAGAAAAGATGTTGATTGGGTAGTAAGAAAGAAAGAACTGATACAAATATTGGATCGCTATAGAGGTAAAAGTGGCAATAATTATGATTGTCTTATCCCGGTAAGTGGAGGAAAAGACAGTCATTTCCAGACAATTACAATGCTTGAATTGGGTATGAATCCGCTATGTGTAACAGGTACAACTGATATGTTGACTGATATCGGCAGGCAAAATATCGAAAATCTTAAGAAATTAGGTGTAGATTATATTGAAATATCTGTTAATCCTGTAATAAGAAGGAAGATAAACAGATTATCTCTCACACAAATCGGCGATATATCATGGCCGGAACATATTGCTATATTTACTTTTCCTATTCATATTGCCGTCAAATTTAATATCCCGCTAATAATATGGGGAGAAAATTCACAAAACGAATATGGGGGACCTGCCGCGGCCGCGAAAAATAATGTATTAAATAGACGTTGGTTGGAGGAGTTCGGAGGACTGCTTGGTCTAAGGGTTACGGATATTATCGGTCAGGAAGGAATTGATAAGAAAAACCTAATTTTATATTCCTATCCGTTAGATAAGGAATTGTTACAGGTCGGGGTTACCGGGTTATTTTTGGGTCATTATGTTCCCTGGGACGGTTATCATAATGCATTAATTGCACAAGCTAATGGTTTTCAAACATATCATAAAACAGTTGAGGGTTCACTTGTTAATTATGAGAATTTGGACAATGCCCAAACCGGTATCCATGATTATTTTAAGTTTCTCAAATACGGATTTGGTAGAGCAACTGATATTGCGTGTTTACATATCAGACGTAACAGGCTTACAAGACAGGAAGCTTTACGATTAATAAGAATTCATGATGGTAAATTTCCCTGGGAATATTTAGGTTATAAATTAGAAGATATTTTAAAGGAGATTAATTTATCTGTTGATGAATTCATTAAAATTTGTGACAGGTTTACTAATAAGAAACTGTTTAAATGTGATATACGAGGTAACTTAATTAAAGATAAGTCAGGTAATCTTACAAAGATAAATTACGATAATAAAATATAATCAGTATTTTATTACCATGCATAATACAAATGAAAACTGTAGCGATAATAGATTATGGTATGGGAAATTTGGATTCAGTGAAAAGAGCTGTAGAGGAGTGCGGTGGGTTTCCTATCGTTACGAATAAAAAATCGGATATTCAAAATGCCACACATATAATTCTTCCGGGTGTTGGTGCATTTCCACTTGCGATGGAGGCGTTAAGAAAAAGTAAACTGGATCAGTTATTGAGTATTCAGGTGATACAAAAGAAAATTCCCTTTTTAGGACTCTGTTTGGGGATGCAATTATTAGCAAAAAAAAGTTTTGAAATTAAAGAAACAGAAGGACTCGGTTGGATAGACGGTGAAGTGATAAAACTCATTCCTAATAATAAATACGAGAGAATTCCTCACATTGGTTGGAATGAAGTAGAATTCATAAAAAAATCACCAATATTGGACAACGTCCAATCAGGAAAAGATTTTTATTTTGTACATAGTTACCATTTAATATGTCGTAACAAAAAAGATATTTTAGCATTAACCCCATATTGCGGAAAATTTGTTTCAGTTATAGGGAAAGGCAATATTTTTGCCGCCCAGTTTCACCCCGAAAAAAGTCAAAAAGTTGGATTTCAATTTTTGAAAAATTTCCTTCAATTATAATTATTTATGTTAAAAGTCAGAATGATTCCAACCTTACTATATAAAGATATGGGTCTTGTAAAAGGTGTGGCTTTTGACAGTTGGAGACCTATAGGGAGCCTTATGCAGGCGATCAAAGTATATAATATGCGCGAGGTTGATGAATTATTATATCTGGATATTTCAGCAACAAATATGAAGAAATCTCCGGATTTTCAGTTAATTGATGATTTTGCAGATGAATGTTTCATGCCATTAACCATAGGAGGCGGTATTAGAAATATTAAGGATATTGAACATTTATTGAAGGTTGGGGCTGATAAGGTTTCAATAAATACCGCAGCCTTTTTGAGTACAAGTCTAATAACTGAGGCATCGAATAAATTTGGAGCACAATGTATTGTGGTTTCAATAGATGTGAAGAGAATAGATTCAAAATATAAAGTTTTTATACATTCCGGAAAAGTTGCAACAGACATGGATCTTTTGGAATATGCGAAGATGGTAGAAAAATTCGGTGCAGGAGAAATACTTTTAACATCTATTGATCGGGATGGGACAATGATAGGTTATGATAATGAGTTAATAAAATACATTACTAGTAATGTATCCATTCCTGTGATTGCATCAGGTGGAGCAGGGAAATATGACCACATGTTACAAGCAATAAAAATAGCGCATGCATCAGCTGTAGCTGCTGCAAGTATTTTCCATTTTACTGAACAGACTCCTCTGGAAGCTAAAAAATACTTAAAAAAGAGAGGTATAAAAGTGAGGTATTAACTTTTTAAAATAAATATTTGATCTAAGCAATTATGAAACTTAATTTGATAAATAAATATATTCCGGTTAATAAATCTTTTTGGTCTAAATATAAACCTAAATATAGCGATGCTCATATTTTGATTGAAGAACCGAAAGTACCGTATATTACACACCTTAATGCTGTTTTTTCACTTATTCTAAACCAAGCAAAATCATATATTCCTGTTTGGTGTTATAGCAATAAAGTAGATTTGCAGTTTTTACAGTCATATATGTCCGTGGCAGAATACAGAAAATTACCAAAATTAAATATTAAGCAGTATATTAGGACTTTTATCAAAGCAATTAACTCTTTTATTAAAATATGTCAGAGTAAAAATATTCTTTCTTTTGAATACGAAGGAATAAAATATGGAGATATAGCATATGATACCTATCTTATGGAGAGGAAGGTTGCAACTATTTGCAGATTTGATCATTATTTATTATTAATATTTTTGGCAATTATAATAAGGCATGAAACAGTTAAAAAAATTTTGGGTTCTTCTAATTTTGTAGCTGTGCTTGTATCTCATCAGATAGATATTGAATCAGGTGTTATGCTACGGGTAGCAATTAATCTTGGATATAAAGGCTACCTTCGTGCGGGTCATCATCAGTCTACGCTTCAATG
>Ga0210049_1001558_pt1 | contig 21633 bp, 19 predicted proteins | sample CryGeyCG2014_300_2_FD_183964 | JGI IMG/M metagenome (GOLD analysis project Ga0210049, IMG submission 183964) | Groundwater microbial communities from aquifer - Crystal Geyser CG06_land_8/20/14_3.00 (SPAdes) (version 2) | ecosystem: Environmental > Aquatic > Deep subsurface > Groundwater | place... | reverse complement strand
TCTCTTAGGCTTCTTCATGAGAAAAAAAGCTAAAAACTTCGAAGAATGGCTGGTAGGCCGCAGAGACATTGGGCCTCTTGTAACTGGCTTTGCTTTGGTTGCGTCCTATTTGAGCGGTTGGGCGATTTTTGGAAATGCTGGTTTAGGCTATGCCTATGGCTGGTCAGGAAGCTGGCTCATCGGAACAACATGCGTCGCGGGAACAGCCCTATGCTTGGTCATTGGCTACAGAATGCGAAGATACGTGACACTGGGAGCGCGAACAGTACCGGAAATGCTTAGAGTAAGATTTGAAAGCAGAACAGTACAGGCATTGGCTGGTTTAGCCATGATAATTCTTCTCATAGTCTACTCAGTAGGACAGTACAAAGCCATGGCAACAGTCTGGACGATAACAACCAACATACCATTCTATGGAAGCCTACTTGCAACAGCAATCCTAGTGCTCGTGTACTTAATCATAGGCGGATACACAGGCACACAATGGGTCTCATGCTTCCAAGGCATCATATTAACAATCGTTGGCTGGACACTGGGCATAATCACCATTTTCTGGGCAGGCGGCTTAGGAGAAATCTCAAGATCCATTGGAACACAGACATTTATTGCCCCAAACGGCACACAGACAAGAATCCCCTTAACAGACTTCACCTTACCTCTTCCACCCCCCGAAGGCTTAGCTTTTCCAGGCGTGGACTACATAGGCGTTATAGCTGCAATGTTCATGTTTCTACTAATGGCAACAGGCTTCCCACATAACGTATCCCGTTTCTTAGGCGCCCGAAAAGTCACTAAACGAGAATATTGGATTATGCTGTTAATACTCATCATAGGAGGTTTAACACCTCTCTGGATCGGCATAGCAGGATTTGCTGCCAGAACCGTTTGGGGCAATGTGTTCATGTCTGATGCGTATTACCCAATGTATGGAGATTCAGCACCAGTCTATGCAAGCATAAGTGCTGGAGGCGTTCCGCTCGTATCTTTGTTTGCCGCCAGCGTTTTTGCAGCATCGGTTGCAACAATAGCAGGAATGGTTATGATAATGGCAACCAACATCACAAGAGACCTAATTCACAACGCCTATCCGACGGCTTCCCCAAAAAAATTGTTGTGGCTAACAAAGCTCATGCTCATCCCATTTATTGCCATACCATTGTATTGGACCTTTACCTCGCCCCCACCCATTCTTTCAGAGTTTATGGCTGGCTCAGCCGTGGCTCAAGCTGGCATATTCTTTTTCGTTGTCGGCGTTTCCATGTACTGGAAAAGGGCAACAAAATGGGGCGCAACAGCCACCATAGTTTATGGGTTAATCCTAACGCTTTTCCATCCTAAAGCCTACGGAAAACTTGTTGGCTTGTACCATTGGGGTTACTGGGCTCTACTGTTGATGTTCGGTTCAGCCTTAATCTATTTTCTCGTTAGTCTAGCCACCAAGCCTCTTCCAAAAGAAAAACTTGGAAAATTATTTCCAAAACTGGAAACTTAGTTAATATTCCAACATCTTATCGATTTTTCTCACAAACTTTATTATTTAAACCGTAAAATAGTGCGTGTTTGGTGGTATCTTTAATGAAGCATCGAGGAGATGGATGGATTTTCGAACCCGAATATGAAACCATGCCTAGGGAAAAACTTGCGAATTTGCAGGAAGAACGGCTTAGAAAGATTGTTCGGTACTGTTATGAGCGTGTACCCTTGTACAAACAGAAGTTTAAGGAAGCAAGCATAACACCTGATGACATAAAAACGTTAGATGACCTTAACAAAATTCCTTTCACCACAAAAGAAGACCTTCGGAGGGCTTATCCGTTTGGAATGTTAGCTGCAGACATAAGCAAAGTTTTGGAGTTACATGCAAGTTCTGGAACGACAGGGCATCCAACGACTTGTGCATACACCAAAGGAGATTTGGAAGTTTGGTCGAAAGTCATGGCGAGAATATACGCTTCCGCTGGAACAAGAAAGGGTGACATTGTTCAGAACGCCTATGGATATGGCCTCTTCACCGGCGGGTTGGGTTTTCACTATGGAGCCCTCAAAATCGGAGCGGCAATTCTGCCAATTTCAGCTGGTCAAACTGAGAGACAGTTAAAACTTGCTAGAGAGTATGGAACAACAGTTCTAACTTGCACGCCCACGTATGCAGCATATCTTGGCGATTATGCACGTGAAAAGCTTGGGATAGACCCTATAAAAGAATTGAAATGGAGAATTGGTTTGTTCGGGGCTGAAGCTTGGTCTGAAGAGCTTAGGCAGAGGATTGAGGAGTTTTTGGGACTTGAAGCCTTCGACATTTACGGACTATCTGAAATCATTGGTCCAGGAGTTTCAGTGGAATGCCCTCAACACAACGGCTTGCACATCTTTGAGGATCACTTTATTGCAGAGATTGTGAACCCTTCAACTAGTGAAAAAGCAAAAGAAGGTGAAGTCGGAGAGTTGGTGTTGACGACTATCACAAGGGAGGCTACACCTCAACTGCGTTTTAGAACGGGCGACTTGACTAGGCTCACCGCTGAGGAGTGCGAGTGTGGAAGAACAATTGCCCGAATGGGCCGAGTAATTGGAAGAGCGGATGACATGCTAAAAGTGAGAGGTGTGAAGTTCTGGCCGTCAACCGTGGAACACGCGCTCCTAACTGTGAAAGGTTCTTCCCAAAACTATGAAATAGTCGTTGACAGGCCAGCGGAACTTGATGTCATGACTCTTCGGGTTGAGCCGAAGAAGGAACTCTTCGAGAAGGTTGGTGGAGACCTATCAAAGCTAAAGTCGCTCTGCGAGGAAATCTCTAATTCCGTCAAGTCTGTAGTCACTGTGAAAGCCCAGGTTGAGCTGGTTCCCTACGGTTCACTTCCACGATTTATGGGAAAAGCAAAGAGAGTCAGGGACTTGAGAAAGAAAAAAAGCTAAACTCTCATCTCTTTTGTTTCTTAAATCATATATACCATACTATCTAGTCTCTGAGAAGGGGATATTATGAAGACTCTAGACCCGAAGTATATTCCTATTCTAGAAGAGAAGTATGGTCGTTACTGGTGGCCAGTAGAATATCCAGAAGAAACCTCAAAAGACCCTTTCAAGAATCTGATAATTACCGTTCTCTCCCAGAACACGAGTGAGATAAACTGCGTCAGAGCATACAAGGGACTGGCTGCAAAATTCGAAGTGAAACCACAGGTCTTGGCAAGAGCGAATGTTGATGAGATAAAGGAGGCTATTAGACGCGGTGGCCTCTACAATGTTAAATCGAAGAGGATCAAAGCGGTTTCTCAAGTAGTCTTGGAAAAGTTTGGTGGAGACGTATCTTCTGTTCTTGCTTTGCCTAAGGAAGAAGCTAGGAAAAGGCTTATGGAACTGCCTGGAATCGGTAAGAAAACGGCTGACGTTTTGCTTGCGCATAGGCATTCATATGCTGAAGTTATGGTTGTGGACACTCATATGGAGAGAATAGCGAAAAGGCTTGGCTTGGTCAAGCCAGACGCAAAATACGAGGAAATTCAAGAAGCTCTTAAAGTGTTTATACCGTGGGAAAAGGGAGAGAGAACAGCAGGCTTGTTATGGCTTTTGGCAAAGTACACTTGTAGAGCCCAAAACCCGAAGTGTCCTGAATGTCCAATCGTTGAATTATGCGACTACGGTAGCAAGACGAGAAGAAAGGAGTAACGCTCGCTAATGTGTAATTCTTATATGAACGAGTGCAAAAATACAGTGCAGAGTTCTTAAGGATTTGGTGGAAGTATAGATGAGAAAAACGATATTCAAGAAACTTGAGGCTCAGGGATTAATAACAAATTATAATCGTTTCAGAAAGAACTTGCCTCCAAAACTTCCTGAAAAAGTTTTCGTTTGGGATGAAACCCTGAGAGAAGGTGAACAAACTCCAACCGTATTTCTAACTTATGTTGAGAAGGTTAAACTTGCTAAAATAATGGATGAGATAGGCGTATCCATAATAAACATTGGTTTTCCTGGGTTCTCTGAAGAGGACAAGAAAAACGTTAGAAGAATTTCAAACGAGAACTTTAAGCAGGCACGCATAGCTGCTTCAGCACGCATAATTAGAAGCGACATAGATGCCTGCTTGGGATGTGGCATAAGGGAAATTTCAGTTTTTACACCTTTCAACGAGTTGAACCTGCAATACATGCTAAAAATGGGTAAGGAGGAGGTTTTAGAAAAAACCGTTGACTGCATCGAATACGCCAAAAAACATGGCATAAATGTGAACTTTGTGCTGGAGGACGCTTCCAGAACGCCTCTTCAGGAGATTTTGCAGATTTTTGAGGCAGCGGTAGGAGCTGGAGCAGATCGTTTAGTGATTGCAGACACCGTTGGTTTCTTAAGACCTTTATCAATGCATTATCTCATTTCTCATGTTAGAAAAGGACTCTCTCAACTGGTTAACAAGAATGTTCCATTCGCTATTAGATGTCACAACGACTTCGGCATAGCGACAGCAAACACGCTGGCCGCCATAGAGGAAGGGGTAAATTATGCGCAGACATGCGTGGCTGGATTCGGCGAAAGGGCGGGGCTTGCGCCCATGGAAGAGGTTGTTGTAGCCTTAGAATTACTTTACAACGTAGACACGGGCGTGAATGCGAAAAAACTTTATAGACTCAGTCAACAGGCTGAGAAAAGCTTCGCGTTACCCATACAATTTCACAAGCCAATAGTGGGTGAAAACGTTTTTTCCCATGCTTCGGACAAGCATATTCACGGCATGTTGGCTCATCCGCTCATTTATGAACCGTTTCCACCGAAAATGATTGGAAGAGAAACAATGTTTTATCTGGGTAGGCAGACGGGGAAGTATCTGGTTGAGAATCGTTTGGAACTGGCAGGGATTAAGGCAACTCCGAGGCAGGTGGATGAAATAGTTAGGAGGATAAAGAGGAGGCAGGAAAACTTGGACAAAGGTGAAATGTTAATGACGTTTTATCAAATTAAAAAGTTGCTGAGGGAAATGCAGAAGGGCTTAACAGAAGAGGACTTCTGGAAAATAGTTGAACAAGTCACAAGGCAAAAGCCTGAGCTTATTTCAGACCTCAGAAAATGATCAGATAAGAGCTATCACAAACCTTATTTTTACTGTAGCGTTTTAGTTCCAGTCTGAGAGATGGGTGAGAGGGATGAGGAAACCGCTTTGGGTGCCTTCTGAAGAACGGGTGAAACAGGCTAATATAACTCGGTTCATGAAATTTGTCAATGAAAGACATGGTTTGGAATTTGACTCTTATGATCAATTGTATGAGTGGTCAATTGAAAATATATCAGAATTTTGGGAGGACATGTGGGATTTTGGAGAGGTAAAGGCTTCCCGTGGTTATGATGTAGTAGTTGATGATTTGGGTAAGTTTCCTGGTGCTGGGTGGTTTGTTGGTGCAAGGTTGAATTTTGCTGAGAATCTTCTGAGGTTTAGGGATGCTCATTTGGCTTTTACTTTCAGAGGAGAGACTTTGAAGTCGGATAGTATGACGTATGGGGAGCTGTATGATTCTGTTGCATGTTTAGCTAAGTCGTTGCGCAGGTCAGGGGTTGTTTCTGGGGATCGTGTGGCCGCTTATATGCCTAATCTCATCGAGACGGCCGTCGCTATGCTTGCTGCTACGAGTATTGGGGCTGTCTGGTCTTCTTGTGGCACTGAGCTGGGTCCTGGAGCGGTTGTGGACCGTCTTAGTCAAATCGAACCTAAAGTCTTGTTCACAGTTGCGGGTTACCCCTACAAAGGGAAGGTTTTTGATGTTTTGTCGCGATTGGAGAAAATTGCCAAGGGTGTTCCTTCGCTTGAAAAAATAGTTGTCCTTCCTTACGTGGCTGAAAAACCTGACATTAGCCGTGTTCCCAACTCTGTGTTTTACAATGACTTCCTGTCTCAAGAAAGCTCTGCAGACATTCAATTTGAACAGTTGCCTTCTGATCATCCCGTGTTCATTATGTTTTCTTCTGGGACGACGGGTAAGCCGAAGTGTATGGTTCAGGGAGCCTGTGGAATTCTCATTAATCATTTGAAAGAGTTGATATTGCACACTGATTTGAAGCGTGAGGACAGGATTTTTTACATTTCGACTCCTAGTTGGATGATGTGGAATTGGTTGCTAAGCTCTCTAGCTGTAGGAGCCACTGTGGTTTTGTATGATGGTAATCCTCTTTATCCTGATTGGAGTGCCTTGTGGAAGTTTGCTGAGGATGTGAAGATAACGATTTTTGGTTGCAGCGCAAGCTACATTAATTATCTCAAAAGTGTGGGGGCTAAGCCTCGAGAGATGTATGATTTGTCTTCTTTGCGGGAGATTAGTCAGACTGGTTCAGCTCTTTCTAGTGAAGGCTTTGAGTATGTTTATCAGGCGATTAAGCGGGATTTACATTTTAATTCTATTTCTGGGGGTACGGACATTAATGGTTGTTTTGCTATTGGTTCGCCTGTTCAGCCTGTTTATGCTGGGGAGTTGCAGAGTCCGGCTTTGGGGATGAAGGTGAAGGCTTATAATGCTGAGGGCATTGCGGTGGTTGACATGCAGGGGGAGCTGGTTTGTGAGGCTCCTGCGCCTTCTATGCCTATTTATTTCTGGAAAGATCCTGATGGTAAAAGGTACCAAGAAGCTTACTTCAGTGTTTATTCTGGTGTTTGGCGCCACGGTGACTGGATTCTGATTCACGGAGACACAGGCGGCATAACGTTTCTGGGGCGGTCTGATTTTACTTTGAAGCCTTCTGGGGTGCGTATTGGTCCAGCTGAAATTTATAACGTTGTTGAAAGGTTTGAGGAAGTTGCCGACAGTCTAGCTGCGGGGCAGGATTGGAAGGGGGATCAACGTGTCATCCTTTTTGTTAAACTTGCTAGTGGATTTCAGTTAACAGAGGAATTAAAGAATAAGATTAAGAGAGCCTTACGCACCGAGGCTTCTCCTAGGCATGTTCCAACCTTAGTCATTGAGGCGCCGGACATTCCTTACACTTTTAGCATGAAGAAGGTTGAAAGCGCAGTCGTAAACATACTAAACGGCAGACCAGTAACAAACAGAGACGCCTTAACCAATCCAGGATCACTAGACTTCTACGAAAAAACCCTTCCCAAACTTCAAAAAGAATGAATCCCTAGAGGCAAACTTAGCGCGTACTTGCTCCAAATATCGGTGAACGTTGAAAACTATAATGAGGTCTAGAGTTTCTCGTTTCACAAAATTTTCGCAGAGAATGTTGCGAATTATGTTAACGTATCACTAGCTCTTGTAGTATCTGCCCGGTTTCCTTCTTTGTTAGGGGTCTAGAGTAGTTGTAGATTGGGCCGCTTGGCTTCTCGTTGTAGTATGGGCGGTTGCAGTTTGGGCATCCAGAAGTGACGAAGGGTTCTCCTGTTTGAACTATCCCCATCAAAACTGCTTTATTAGCGCCGAAATCGCGTACGCAGTCTTTCTCGTCAAAATACATGTCTTCATACCTTACAATTCCGTGGAAAATCAGGTGTCTAGCAAGCTGAACGCGTCTATACGCTGGAACTGATGGTTGAGAATTTTTTTCTAGAGCTGTTCCTTGGATTGGTGTGAATGCAAATAATGCTGGAAGAACTCCCATATCCACAGATTTTTGAATTGTTTCAACCATCTCCTTTTCAGTTTCTCCCAATCCAACAATTAAATGCGTGCTGACTTTACCCTTGCCAAAAATCTCTACGGCTTCACTCAGCAGCCTAAACTGTTCTTCCCAAACGTACGGGCCTCCAACAGAACGCCCCTTAACCTTATTAAAAAGCTCTTCAGTAGCCGCGTCCAATGGTATGCCAATCCTTTCCGCTTCAGCCTCTGCAAGCTGCCTCATGTTTTCACGATTCAATGGTTGACACGAAATCGAAACAGGGACCTCAACACGTGAACAGATTGCCTTCACAAAAGCCAAAAGATGTTGGAAAACTTCTGGATAGTTCAATGCTTGAAGGCAAACACGCCTTATTTTGCTGTCTTTAACAGCCTTCTCTATCCCGTCAATCACGTGCTTTGTTGGAAAGACAGGCCACGAAACCCTTGAAAGCATGTCAGCTCTGCCGTGGCTTCCTCTAGCTTGCGGACAAAAACCGCAGTTTGCAGTACACTTACCTCTCCTATAAGTCAGCAAATAAGCAGTTGTAGGCATCGCATCAAGTTTTCCTCTTAGAAGTTTAAGAACTATAGCGGAGCCTAAGGAAACACGAATTTTCTCAGGCATTTCCTCTTCAACGGACATATCAACACACTTTTAAGGACATATTAAATTGGGGAATTAGCTTAATATTTGTTACAAGAGGATTAACATTGAATAACAAGGATGTCGAGAATCACATGAAAAATGTTTTTGATACAAATGGTGAAAAAGAGCTTAAAGAACACCTAAAAGACGCTGAAGAGATCAGACGGAAAAACTTCGGCAAGAAAATTCACTTCTATGCTCCAAGCTTTATGTACTATAAAACAAGTTATTACTGTTCTTCACCCACAGATTTCCCAACAATCTCAATCACTGGCAGAAGCTGCGCATTAAAATGCAAACATTGCGGCGGAAAAGTCTTGAACACGATGTATTCAGCTACTACGCCTGAAAAACTTTTTGAGTTGTGTACGCGGCTTAAGCGTAAGGAAGCTTTAGGCTGCCTAATAAGTGGCGGATGCTTACCAGACGGTTCTGTTCCCCTTGGAAAATTTATCCACATAATTGAGAAGATTAAGCGCGAATTGGGTTTGACTGTGATCGTTCACACGGGCATAATCGACTTGAAAACAGCTGAAAAGCTTAGAGATGCTGGAGTTGACACGGCATTAATAGACGTAATCGGCTCAGACGAAACGATGAGGGAAATTTACAGGCTGAATGTAACCGTTAAAGCTTACGAAGATTCTTTAAAGGCTCTGCACGAGGCGCGTGTTGCCTTTGTCCCTCATGTTATTGTCGGGCTTCACTACGGAAAATTGAAAGGCGAACCGCATGCTCTTCAGATGATATTGAAATATAAGCCTTCAGCCTTGGTCATCATAGCGTTTATGCCCATACGTGGAACAAAAATGGAAAAGGTTACGCCGCCAAAACCAATCGAAATAGCAAAAGTGATAGCAACTGCAAGATTAATGTTTCCAAAAACACCCATAGCCCTCGGGTGCATGCGGCCAAAAGGAAAACATCGAATAGAGACGGATATTCTGGCTTTAAAGGCTGGAGTAAACGCCATTGCGTTTCCAACGGAAGAAGCAATAAGATTCGCAGAAAAACAAGGGTATACACCAATTTTTTCTTCGCTTTGCTGTTCTCAAGTTTACTCAGACTTCATTGTCTAAGCTTTCCAACGGAACTCCAAAGTTGCTTCATGACTTCGTCCTTTACAGAAGAGTACTTCTTTGCGAGTTTTTTGGCAGCCTCCTTTGGCATTCCGCTTTTTACAAGTTCCTTTTCGAAGGCCTTCTTTGCCTTCCTAACCTTCCAGCCAAAAGTCAACCAGATAAGAAACATGTCCAAAACTAGTTTTGATAGATGTAGTCCCCCTTTTATTATGGTTGAGATTTTCATTTTTCCACCAAAAATGGGAGAAGAGAGGCTATTCTTCTTCCTCTGTTAAGCCTTTCTCTGCAAATTTCTCCTTGATCTTTCTTTCTATCTCTTTTTTCACTTCAGATCGAGATTTCTCGCCCTTGCCGAAGTCGAACTTTTTCATTATGTCGCCTAGGCTCGTGAAAACGCTTATGTAGTTCTCAGTCATTCTTACTGCTGTTTCGTCTGGCATTCCACTCTCCTTGAGTTCTTTGTAGAATGCTCCAGCTGCCTTGCCCATATCTCTTCCAGCCTCTTCAGAGAACACTGAGCCGACTATGCCTTTGATTAGTGCAGGCACCTCCTTAGACACGACTCCAAGTATCTCTTTTACTTCTTCGGCATCTTCCATTCCTCTCTGTTTATGCTTTCTTTCTTCATCACTCATTTCCATTTCACCTCCATTCACTCTTATCTTGTTCTAATAAACGATTTCGCGTGCGTGCGAATAAGCTCGATTGTCCAGCTCTTTTTCAATTCAATTTTTGGCAAGATTTTCTTCTCCTCACCTATTTGAATAAATAGTCTGGGCATTATTGTTATTTATTATGGGAAAAAGTGACCACTCACTCGGTCACTCTGCAAGCTCGTAAGCATTTCCGTACTCTTCAGCACGTTTGACTATGCCTTCTTCCTCCAAACGTTGAAGCCTGTTTCTGATTATTCGTCTTGACGCTTTTCCGCGCATCCCCCGAACCTGACGCGTTATTGCAGAGATGTTTAGTCTATCATGCAATGCGAGTGCTTGGATTATGCATCTTGACATTTCATCTTGAGCGACCCACTTTTTCCGCAAATATCTTTCAGCGGCTTTGAGCCGTGCTGCAATTTTCAACGGTTCACCATACAAGCCTACACCTATACGGGTCATGCGAAGGTACGGGGTCAGCCCTGAATATTCTGGATTGTTAATTATGAAGGCTTCTAAAGTTTCAAGTCTCTTCATTATCAAATCAAGTTTTTTACTTAATTCTTCGATGCTTGAACTGTCTTCATGTGCCATTTTTTCACACGCATTTATAACTTGCCTAATTGATAAAAGCGTTTGCAGCTTTCGAATCGTCTCGAAGTAAGCTGGCTGATATGTTTTTATTTCGGTTTTTTTCCAGTGATGTGGAAGCCACGTTTTTCCAATTGTTCAAGCAGTGCTTTTGGTTCTGGAAACCATTGACCCCACTTTCGGCAGATGTGTTCTGTCCAGCTGTAGTTATTGTATGTGAATGTTTCTTTACGGTTTCCTTCTAACCGTATTTTTGCGTTTAGATTGCGGTAGTAGTGTTGGGCGAGATATCCGTCGTCCATTTTCTTCATGGCTTTTGATATCGTGTCTTGATCCAGCTTGGGGTATTTATCTTCGAAAAGAGTGAATTCTAAAGGATATCGCGGTCGCGTCGGCGGGTCTTCCGCTGGATAACCCATCGTTAATTGTACGAGAGGGAACACTCTTTTAGGCAGGTTGTACTCTTCTGCGATTTTCTCAGCTCTGTATGGTGCGCTCCCAAGGAAGCAGCTTCCAAGTTCTAGACTTCTTGCTGCAACAACCATGTTTTCCGCCATTAAAGCCGCGTCTTGAATCCCAAACATCATTAATATAAGATCGTTTGTGACTAACTTCCAGTTTCTTTTAGCCATAATGAGTTCGAACTTGTGAGAATCAACGCAAATCGTAAACAATAGCGGTGCCTTGAAGGGGTTCCGCTTCTTATTTCGTGACAATAGCACACTGTAATACTGAGAAGCAAAAGGCGCCTGTTGACCTGCCCTGACAATTGTCTCTATCACCTCATCGGAAGGCACTTCATCCGTGTATTTTCGAATTGACTTGTGATCAAGCATTGTTTGAATAACAAGATTCTTTTTCATAATAGCTCTCTTCTTACCAAGCAAAGTACGATACACTTAAGATTTTTCTATATAGCAATCTATCTCATAAACTATTTTGTATGGCACGCGCTCATGTAAATCCTTAGCGCGGAAGGAATGATCCAAAACAAAACTGCTACGGATGATATTGTCTCGGGCACTGCAACTCCAGCGCTATAAAATTCTGCCCAATAGAATGCCCATGAGATAAGCCCTATTGAAAAAGCTGCTAATGCCGAGTAGGATTTTCTTTCCACAGCATAAAACAGAGAGGTGACACCCAACGAAACAAAAAACAATATTGACACGACTAAATGGAGAAGACCGTATACTTCGTCGAATACGGCTACTAACTGAAGTGTAAAAGCTGAGATCACTAGGCTGTAACCAGTCCACCTCGCATATCTCTTCAGCACCTTAACCGCGTAGATAGTGAGGAAAAAACCAGTCAGAAACAAACCGAAATTGAATATGGGTGCCACTCCGCTTTCAACGGCATGTCCAAGATCGCTTAAAGCACTCTTCTCCCAGCTGAACCATGGCGAAAGTGCAATTGAAACTCCTATCGAAACAAAAGCTAACAGAGGACCAATTATTCCGAACAAAGCATAATTTTTCTCATTCATAGGAACACCCTAAACATACTCACATCCAAGTGATAGTTCTTAAGAAGAATCAGATTATAAAACCATTTAAATCATGTTAGCTGGAACAAACCTTCTCAGCCTCTGCAAAGACCGCATCCTCTCATTGCTTCCTATTTTCGCTTCCTCTATTGCCTGCTTAAGTACCCTTATCGACTCGTCCATGGCTCTGCGGTTCACTGGTCTCGGCACACCGTCTTTTCCTCCATACGCAAAAGAATATTTGACTGGATCTTTCCAGCTTGGTTTTTCACCGTAAATCAGCTCTGCAACCAAAGCTAAACCCCGAATAGTGGCTGGACCCATGCCTCTGAATCCTAACAATTCCTCATAATTGTGAGGTTTGAACTCGTAAACTTCTCGTAGGGCTTTCCAGTTTATGTTCCTCGGCATAGACAAGACATCAATTGGATATTCTTTCCATGTTGGTTCTGACGTTTTTGGCATCCACTCCTGCAGCGATTTTTGATAGGCTGGTCGGATAGACATGATCATGCGCTTGATCTTTTTTGGCTTTTCTTTGGTTATGTCTACCGATGTTTTTCTGCAGCCTTCACTTTCTTTGGCTGTCATATCTAAGACAATGTCGCGTTTTACGTCGCCAACTATGGCGTCGTGAGGTTCAACAACAAAGTTTTTGGCGTTGTCGGAAAGCCAATGGTAACGTCTGGCAGTGCAATCTTGTGGACACATGCCTTGCTGAATAACAGCCCATTTTCCATCTTCAGCTAAAAAGAAAGCGTGATGATAAAGCTGGTAGCCAGCCTGAATAGCTGTATTATCAACCTTAGCACTCATCCTGCTGGCATATCGCAAGTTTTGAATTTTACTGGTTGAAAAGCCGAACTTCTCTCCTACGCTAACGATCTCGATGGGCGTCCTCAGCGAAGTCTTCCCTTTTCCCCCGCACACGGCCACTCCATGCTCCTCAGGATTCAGGGCGTTTTTCAGAACAGCCGTTACAACCGTGGTGGTCCCTGAGGAATGCCAATCATACCCGATGCAACAAGAAAAGGCCTGAATCCAGTATGGGTCAGAAATCCTCCGTAAAAATTCGTCACAACCATATTCATCAATTATAACCGTGACTGTACCATAAGCAAGTTCGCGCATACGGGTGATTAGCCAACGAGGTGCCCGTCCATAATGTAAAGGTAATTGGGCTACCCCAGTTCTTTTCAAGAAGGGCACCGATGAATATAGTTTTTCACGACTATTTAAGAAGTTAGGGGGATATGTCTTCTTTTATATTCTTCTTCAGCTTGCTTAATGCAGTTGTTTACTTCCTCTTTAATCCTCTTTTTGGTCTTCTCTAGTTTTTTAAAGATCCAAGCTCGTCTGCCTTTTTTCTTAGCCCTTAATATCAGTTCAATCTTCTCAATTTTCTCTCCATGCCTGGTATAAGGTAATAACTTCTCAGCTAAAGAAATAACTTCATTTTGTCTTCCTAAGCAAACTATGTAGCGCTCTTCTCCTTTAGCGTGAGGTCTAAATATGGGATGGTATCCTTGTCCCTCTAATCTTTCTTTAATTTGCTTCAAAATTTCGAAATCTTTAGTGATTATCGAGAGCCTCAGCTCCATTCCCTGAAGTTTCCTTTTTCTTATGAACCAACATCCATCAGCGTCAACGTAGCCAGCTAAAAAAGAATAAAATAATTTGTCCTTTGGGACTGATGAAGGTTTCTTAAGGAGAAATTCAAATGTTTCGTCAAGTGGAGCGTAGAGCTCCCAAGTATAATTAGGAGAGACGCGTCTTCGCTTTGGTGTTTTACCGCAGTGGCCATATTTCCTAAAAACTTCATGGAATAGTTGGATCATGGTAGGATGGGTCGTCGTCAAATAGACTTCTATGGTTTTATAGAGTTTTTGTACAGTAAGGTCTCCGGCTCTGAGTCCCAGCATGTAGTGCTTTTCGATGTTGTCTCTAGAGAATGGTTTTCTTGGATATTTTCTGGCGGTCTCGGATAGTTCTCTTCGCGGTAATTCATATTCTATCATTCTTCTAAGCACAGTATTTGAGGCAACGCCGAGCGTCTCTGCTATTTTGGCTAAGCTCAGCTTTTCTTCATAGTACATATGATATAGATTTTCGTATTTTATTGTCTTCATCCGCTTCTTTGCAGATATCAATGCGGCTTCATGCAGGCTTCTGGTCCTTATTCCAAACTTTTTTAAACTTTTGAGCACTGCGGTATGGCTTATTCCAAATATTCTTCCTATTTCTGTTGTGCTTTTCTTCTCATTCCAGTAAAGCTTTTTGAGGGCCTCCGAATCTCTGTAATCGCCAGTCATTGTTGTAGACTTCTTTTTACATCTTTTGAAATCTAAAATCTTTTTAACAGCTTTAGGCATATAAATATTTCCAAAGAAGTCTTTAGAAGGATGAGAGGTTTAATTGCCAAAATTCACCATGTCTCTATCAGAAGAAATGATGAAAGCGATCAAGGAAGAGAAGAAGAAGCGTAAGCTTGGATCCATTCAAGAAACGATTCGTTCTATACTTGCTGAATACTTTGCTAAGAAGAGTTAGTCAACACGTCGATTCCCTTCAAAGCCCGTTCAATTCCTTGTATCCAGTTTCGTGTAGACATCTCTTCCAGTCGCCAAATCTTTATATCGACATTAACCAAGCAATTTTATGCATCGATCGATTGAGGCAAAAGGCAACAGGGAAAATGATAAAATCGGCGCAGCCAGAATAATAAAGATTAATCCTCCGAGACCCAAAGGAATGGTTAATAGATTATGAAACTGAAAAAACCCTCGCTCTAGATACTCCTACAAACAATTGAACAATGTGTTGATCGATCGAAACCAGTGTGGGTTTGAGATTCTTCGCAGGAACCCGTCTTGACCATATTCGTCTACGATGACAGTAACCATTTCCTTGGCGAGTTTTTAGCCTAAAACGCAGCCTAAAGCCTGAAACCAGAAGGGATCGGAAATTCGCTTTAGAAAATCATCAGTGCCATACTCATCAATGATAATTGTCACAATTTCTTTCGCGAGCTTTTGCATGCGAATAACTAGCCATCTCGGCGCCTTACCATAATGAAGCGGAAGCCTGGCAACTCCAGTTCTCTGCACAGCAACACCTTTCTAATAAGGAATACGTTAAAAAGTGTTTAAAGCCTTCTGAAGGCGCATGCTAAGTATGGAGTGCCAACGAAAATCTTAGAGGTTTTCGATCTGAACTGGCTCAACTGAATCAGCTATCTTGAAGCCAAAGATCTTTGAATAAAAGTAAAGCTCAGCCTCAAGTGAGCGTTTAATGTTCTCCGCGCGTCGAAAGCCGTGTTGCTCACCATCAAACGGAATATAAGCTACGGGCATTCCCTTCTCGCGTAAAGCCTTGACCATTAACTCAGCTTGACTGGGAGGAACGACTTTGTCCTCAAGTCCTTGGAAAAGGATCATCGGGCATGAGATTTGATTGACGAAATGAATTGGCGACCGTTTTCTGTAGAGATCACGCCGCTCAGGATGGGGACCTATCATCCTGTCCAGATAACGTGACTCGAATTTATGAGTATCTTTTGTCAATGCTTCCAGGTCGCTGACCCCATAATAGCTTGCGCCCGCCCTAAAGATGTTACGGAACGTGAGCGCGCAAAGTGTTGTGTATCCACCCGCGCTACCCCCACGAATAGCAAGGCGATCACCATCAACCTCTCCAATCTTGACTAGGTAACGCGCCCCATTAACACAATCGTCAACATCAACAACGCCCCACTGACTGTTGAGTCGCTGCCGATATGCACGACCATAGCCACTGCTACCTCCATAATTCACGTCAAGCACAGCGATACCGCGGCTAGTCCAATATTGAACAGCCCAAGAAAGCGTAGTAGAAGTGGCAGCAGTCGGGCCACCATGACTTTTCACTAGAAGCGACGGTCGCTCTTCGGATGGACCAGTGTAGTCGCGGTTTCGTGGCGCGTAGAAAAAGGCATGTACAGTAAGCCCGTTCTCAGTTGGAAATTCGATTGCTTTTGGAATCGACAAATATTCAGCATCAATCATTACGTTACTGGAACGCTGCAATACCTCAATCTGACGCGTTGCAAGGTCAAGCCTGACGATTGACGGCGGTTCAGTTGGCGATCCAGCGATAAATACAGCCAGACCTGACGATGCACGTAGGCTTCGAATTTCTGTGTAGGGTGTCTTGATACGTTCAAGTTTGCCCGTCGCAGTGTCAATGGTTGCTAGACGCCAAGTTCCTTGCTCAGTGTAGGCGCAGATAATACAGCCTGCAGATTCGAACGAGTAAGTTGACATTCCGAAGATCCACTGCGGTTTTCCGAACTCAGCCTTCATCTTACACAAAGGTTTGATGTTTTCTTTATCCCAACGATAAAGGTTCCACCAACCAGTGCGGTCGGAAACAAAGTATAGAACGCCGTCTGGTGACCACTCTGGCTGAAAGACGGATTCGTCAGTGTCGCCTGCAACTCGTTCGGGATGGCTTAACGAGCCGTCTCGTCTTAGCTCACCGACCCAAAGTTCGGTTCCATCCCACGGCATGTTCGTATGGTTCCATGTGAGCCATGCTAAGCGAGAACCGTCGGGGTTGAGACGAGGAGACGAGTAAAAATCGTTCCCAGAAACGAGAGCATTGCCACTTTTGCCGCCCTCAAATTTGAGGCTTACCAGAGCATTTGTTGGCTCTCGTCCAGCAACTGTGTGATCTTCACGAACACAAATTATGCGACTTCGCTGGCGGTCAATGACAATGTCGGCATAACGTAGCTCGGCCTCAGGGGTGATTGGGCGTGCTATGGCTTCGGGTTCCTGACGATAGATTCGTTGGTCAGCGAAGTTCGAAAAGTAGATTGTGCCGTCAATAATGGCAAATGCACCTCCGCCGTACTCATGAACGCGTGTACGAGCGTTGAATGGAGACTGCGTCATATCAGTTGTCTTTCCGTCTGGTGTCCTTCGCACGATAATGATTCGTCCCCCTTCAGTTGGACGTAGCTCATTCCAGTAAATATCCTCATGATCAAGAATTATCTGTCCAAGCCCCACAGTTCCTGAGGCAACCAGCTCCGAAGTAATGGGAGATTTCCAAGAGCCGTACGAAGCTACTTGTGGTCTGCTCATCTTAGTTCCAACTTTTATCTATTCTTTTCTTGTTGACTTTCATGCCTTTAGCTCTTTATTGAAATATTTTGTTCTAGTTTCTCATTTTTAGTATATGACCTTCGCGATCGATTTCTCCTCGGTGAATTCGAGTCGTGGATACAGGAACATGATTTTCTGAAGGAATCATGCCTATAACCACTATATGCAGCGCAGACAGCCCAATCCTTTTCCTTTCCTCGTTGATTTTAACAGCCGTAGATTCTGTTTCTTTACTTACAATCAAAGCTTCAGCGCAGCCTTTAGACAATGTCACTCCATAAACGTCATCTAAAGTAATAATTCTGGTTCTGTTCAAAAACTCATGCTCATGTAAAAAAGCCTTTAACTCTTCTAACCTCTGCTTGTACGGTGCTGTTAGATGTGGCTTATTCAGTTTCTTGGCGAACTCGTCAGAACTTAAACCGATTAAAACTTGCTCGCCCACCTCAAAAGCTTTCACAAGCAAGGCTCTATGTCCCTTGTGAAACTTGTCGAAGGTGCCGCCAACAGCCACGGTTTTGAACTTTTTACTCATTTGCTTTCACGTTTTACACGTATTAACAGGCTATAAGGTTATTTTGGTTTGATTTTTTCATTTACAACATCAAGAATTCTCCTTGCGACTTCTCGTTTAAGGGCTAATGGAATATGAACTACTTTTTTCTCCCTATCTACAATGAAAATTTCGTTTGTTTCGGTTCCAAATCCTGCACCTTTCTTACCCACATCATTCACGATGATTAAATCAGCATTGGCTTCTAACAATCGCTCATAAGCACTTTCAATCAAACCCTTATTAGACAACTTGTATTCTGCACGAAACGCCACAAGAAACGTTTTAGGACTAACCTTTTTCACATGATCAATAATTTTCTTGGTAGGCTTCAGTTTCAAATCAAGCGAATGAAGCTTATGCGTTGAAACCTTATGAGAAAATGGTTTTTTAACGGTCCAGTCAGCGGCTGCAGCTACAGCTATCACCACATCATATTTCTTTGATTCTAGTTCAGAAATAACTGCTTCACGCATTTGCTCTGTTGTTTCAACAGAAATGACACGGGTTTCAGATGGAGGAGTTGCTCTTCCCAATCCGTAGACAATTGTTACTTCTGCTCCACGATCTAAAGCTTCTTCCACAATTGCAACGCCCATTTTTCCAGAGCTTCTGTTTGTGATAACACGTATAGGGTCTATGTGTTCTACGGTTGGTCCCGCAGTAACTAGCACCCTTAATCCAGAGAAATCCTGTTTAACCGCAAGCTTCCGCATAACCGCATTGGCAATCTCCTTTGTTTCAGCAATTTTGGCTTTGCCTTCCTCAATTCTTGGGCCAACAAACTCAACGCCTAACGCTTTTAGTTTCTTAATGTTCTCAGTTAGTATTGGATGGTTATACATAGACTCGTGCATGGCTGGAACAATAACTATGGGGATTTTTGAGCCGAAAGCCGTTGAAACAACAGACGTCACCGTCGTATCGTCTATTCCGCAGGCAATCTTGCTTATCGTGTTAGCTGTGGCTGGAGCAACAAGAACCAAATCAGCCTTTTTAGGGTGTTCCCCAACCAAAGCTATATGTTCGATTTTCCCAGTTAACTCTGTTACCACAGCGTTTCCAGTTGCCCATTCCATAAGATACGGGTGAATAATTTTCTGCGCCATCGGCGACATTACAGCGAAGACTTCTGCTCCATGTCGCATGAGCGTTCTAGCGATTTCTGAACATTGGACAGCTGCCACGCTGCTAGTTACACATAAGACTATGCGTTTATCTTTCAACTCTTTTCCTTTAGTTCCTACAATGTCTTTAGATGGATGAACCGACAATGTTTTTCAACCTCCCAGTTTATTGACGATGTCTTTTAAATCTTCTAGGAATTCTTCAATGTGCTGTTTTTGAACGTGAGGCATGACGACTATTCGAATGTGATTTGGGAACAGGGAAACCGCCCATTTTCTAAGTCTTAACTCTTTTGCTATTCGGTGAATGTCGAATACTTCGGATTTTATCCCAACAATATTCATGGATGGTTCAGTTATTATGTCTAAACCATTAATTTTCTGAATTTCCCTCGCAAGTTTCCACGTTAAACGCATACAACTCCTAACAATTCTCTTGTAACCTTCTTTTCCCAAATGCTTCAGCAAAGCCCAAACAGCAATAACCGAAGCTCCGGAACGTGTCCCAACAATAGTGGCTTGCTCACTTTCCCCTCCAGCCAGATAAGAAACGTTCCAAGCAACAGCCTTTCTTAGGCTTTCATTCCGAAACAGTATTCCGCCAGCAGGAATGGAAGCTAGACCCATTTTATGAGGGTCAACAGTAATAGAACAAACCCCGGGCAATGAGAAATCAAAATCTGGAACGCTGAATCCTAATTTCTTCAGAAATGGAAGAACAAAACCTCCGAAGGCTGCATCTACGTGAAGGTACAAGTCTTTTTTTACGGCAATTTCTGAAAGCTCCGATATTGGGTCAACAACGCCTAAACTAGTTGTTCCAGCCACGCCAACAATTGCTATAGTGTTTGAATTCACTACCTTTTCAACTGCTTCTACGTCAACTTGGAAGCTGCTGTTCAACCCAACTCTAACAGTTTTCAAGCTTAACAAATCTGCAGCTTTGTCGAAAGAGTAATGTGCGGAAGCAGGCACGATAACTTCACATTTTTTCCTTTTTGAAAGCTTTTTTGCAGCCCACAAAGCCAAAGTGTTAGCCTCTGTTCCCCCTGTGACTATGTGACCTGAAGCCCTTGGGTTTGAAAGCAACAGACCAAGCATGTGTATCGTTTCTTTTTCTAGCTTAACCAGAGCTGGAGAAAGCCCTGAATCACCTAAGTTTCTATCGAGAAAGCGAGTGTAAACTTTTCTAGCTAAAGGATGTGGACAAGTACACATGGACCCGATGATTCTTCCAGAACTATACGTAAAGTCCCTGCTAAGTCTTGACTCAAGCTCCTTGAGCACTGAACTCTGAGGCAAACCTTCATTTTCCATTTTTCATAACCTTCCCCAAGCTTAGTGATAAGTGTGTTTCTCGTCTGGATACTTGCCAGCAGAAACCTCTTTCACAAACTCAGCAACAGCGTCCTCTATTACTTTGTTCAGATGGGCGTATCTCTTTACGTATTTTGGTTTGAAACTTTCATCCAAACCGAGCATGTCATTTACTACCAAAACTTGTCCATCACAGTGTTTTCCAGCCCCGATGCCGATTGTCGGAGCCTTCACCTCTTCGGTAATTTTTTTCGCTAGGCTTTCAGGCATGCACTCTAAAACTATGGAAAAAACGCCCAACTTGTCCAAATTCAAAGCGTCTTGAAAAATCTCTGCAGCTTCTTCAGGTTCTTTCCCTTTTACATGATAAGTTTCAGCCCGTTGAGGAAGCATTCCAACATGACCCATCACTGGAATTTCCGCCTCTATTAAAGCCTCTACAACTTCTGGTCTATTTCCTTCGATCTTAACTCCGTGAGCCCCTGCCTCTAGAAACTGTTTAGCATTTCTTAAGCCGTCTTCCACAGTGTTGCAGCTGTTTATCGGCATGTCACCTATAATTGACGTTTTTTTGGCTCCTTTCGCCACATTTTTCGTGTGATAAATCATATCCTTCATAGTTACGCTTTTTGTGTTGCTGTCACCTTGCATAACCATTCCCAGACTATCGCCAACAAGGATTAAATCAATGCCAGTGCCGTCAAGTATCTTTGCCATTTGGTAGTCGTAAGCCGTTAACACCACGATTTTTTCTCTACCCTTTTTGCGCTTAATTCTTTCTGGAAATTCCATTTTTCTCCTCCATGAATTTTATCGAGCACACAAGTGTTTCGTTCACAGGTGTTGGAATGTTATGTTTTCTACCCAACTCAACTATCTTTCCGTTTAGAAAATCAATTTCAGTTTTCTTATCCTTCATTACATCTTGGCACATAGAAGAAAAATTCGTGTAATTGGAGATTTTCTCGTCAACTTTTTCTTTCAAATTTTTTGGAAAGGTTATTCCCTCAGCTTTTCCAACTTCAACACATTCCCTAACAATTCTATGTCGAACAGTTTTCAAAGAACCCGAAACAAGTTCACAATTCCTAACATGAAAAAGCGTGGATAACGGATTTACTACACAGTTCACAATCAGCTTGTTCCATACTTCCATGTTGATGTCATTGGAAAGCCTTGTTCCTAACATGCAATTGACAAAACTTTCAGTGATTCTTTCCGCAACTTCATTCTGCTCGATAATTGTTTCTCCACTCCAAAATCTCACTCTTCCAGGTTCAAAAAATTCAGCCGCCATCACTGTTACACCCCTCAAAATTTTGGCTTTGTCACCAGCTACGCGCTTAACGACTCCTTCGTTTCCAAGACCATTCTGCAAGACAAGAACAACCGTATCTTTTTTCAGAAATTTTTTTATTTGTTTAATTGCTTTTGCCGAGTCG
>Ga0210049_1001557_pt1 | contig 21633 bp, 20 predicted proteins | sample CryGeyCG2014_300_2_FD_183964 | JGI IMG/M metagenome (GOLD analysis project Ga0210049, IMG submission 183964) | Groundwater microbial communities from aquifer - Crystal Geyser CG06_land_8/20/14_3.00 (SPAdes) (version 2) | ecosystem: Environmental > Aquatic > Deep subsurface > Groundwater | place... | reverse complement strand
GCGTGAAGAGCTCAGCTTCCTCGATAACGGGCGTGCGTATCTCCCTGTAACCGTATCTGCCGGCTGTCTGCCTGAGGTTGTTTTCCAGATACTGCCATTTCTGCGACTCCTCAGGTAAAATATCGTATGTCCCGCGCAATCTTTTAATCATTTATACTCCCGTAAAAAACCATTTTAATAAGTGGCGAAAAGGAAAAACCATAAAATTATTCACATTGTATTAGAGATTTTTCTAACATTTTATTAATTTTGCTTTTATCTGAACTTGTTATTTTGGGTTTCTTAGATATTTCCCTATACTTTTTACTTAAATAGTCCTTTTTGCTTAGAATAGGTACAAATCTTGTGGGCACAAATCTATAAAATCTCTTACCATTTTTATAATCATAAACATAAATATGAACACACCTGTTTTGAATACATTCATTTTCTTTTCTCAAAAATCCTCCTTTTACTTAAAAATTTTATTCATTCTTCCTCGTAAATTTTGTCCATTAGTTTTTTACTTAGTGAAGAAGTGGAGTCTATCTGCTTTATAGTATCAACACATTCCAGGGCTTCAGCCCGTTCGCCTTGTTCTAAGTATAGCAAACCTGCTTGGTAGTAATCATCGCAGGCAGCCGAGAGTGAATATATTTTCCAATAGACAAGACCCCGCCCCCTATAAGAATTGGCTTTCATAGCAACATCAACAGCAAACTTTATCGCTTTGGTAAAATCGTCTATTGCTTCTCTATCTTGATTCAGTTCTTTTTTAATGTTCCCGCGAAAGTAATAAGCATCTGCAAATTCGGGGTTTAGTTCTATCGCTTTGGTGTAATCATCAATTGCTTTCTGATCCTGACCCAAAATGCTATAGTTGATTCCGCGAACAAGATAGGTTTCATCAATGTTTGGATTTAACTCAACTGCTTTAGAGAGAACATCTATTGCCTGTTGATGTTGTTTTACGCTTACGTAGAGACGAGCACATTCTGTATAATCAAACCAAAAATCTGAACCTATTTTTACTACTTTTTCAACATCTTGAATCAGTTCTGGTTTTCCATATTTATTTGAAGCAGACGATAAAAAATGTAATGCGGCCATATATTTTATCTTTTTGTAATCAGCCATTGCTTCTTGGTCCCGTCCTAATTTTTCATAAGCTAAACCACGCCCCAAATAAGCATATGTAGCGGCAAAAGCCCCACGTCACGTTCAAGTGCTTCAGCATATTTTTTTACTGATGGGTCAAGTTCTATCGCTTTGGTATAATCGTCTATTGCTTTCTGATATTCCCCTAATTCAGCATAAGAGTCTCCGCGAAATCGATAAGCGAAATAAGGTTCGGGACTTAATTTAATTGCTCTATTAAAATTTTCTATCGCCTTTTGATATTCACCTAATTCTTTATAGGTCCCGCCTCGGGCAGCATGGAAAAGAGCATTATTAGGATTTATTTTTATTAGATTTGTATAATCATCTATTGCTTTCCGATGTTCACCCCCCATACCATAAGCAGACGCTCGCCAGAGATAAGCGTAAGTATTTTTGGGATCCAGATCTATTGCTTTGGTATAGTCATCAATTGCCTTCTTAGTGAAATCGTCAATTATTTTTTCCTTCTTAGTATAGTCCTTGTGGTATAAACCTAGCGTCCTATAAGTATCCCCACGATTCAAATAAGCATCAGCATTTTTAGGATTTAATTCTATTGTTTTTGTATAGGAAACTACTTCGGCTTCAAGGTCCGCTTCGGTACCAAAAATCTGCTCTCTGTCTTTCTGCCAAACTGATAAGTCTTGCGATTGTTCTACTAGTGTGGTGTCACATAAATCCCTTGACATTTGATTCTGCTTTGAGTTGTCATTGCGAGCGACCAAAGGGAGCGTGGCAATCTCGATTTTTAGGTCGAGATTGCTTCGTCGTTAACACTCCTCGCAAAGCCCAAATGTAAAGATCTGTTAGAGACACCACACTAGGATATCAAAGAGCGGGTCTTTCGAAGTATTTGGTTCTAGCTGAATTATTTTGTCTACAATATTTTTTATAGATTTTATTAAAGCGTCTTCTTCACATTTTGTACATTTTTCAGTTTCTGCTTTTTCAATCTTGCCAAATTCTACATCAATAATTCTGAGGGTAATAAGATAAGTGCTTCCAACTTTCCCAATAGAACCTGCAAACATTTTACGGGCACCGAGCAATTTTCCTACTTGCACAATACATTCCTGACTTGTACAGTTTGTAAGTTGAAATTGCTGCTCTTTGAGAATTTCTTCCATATTCTCTCGAGTAACAATAGCATATTCGTTTGTATTCACCAACTGGGTGCGAAGATAATCGGAAAGCGTGCGGACAACACCTTGCGAAATCCCTTCTTCTGCCTGCAGATCCATTACGGCAGCAGTAGTCTTCTGTTCTTGCGAAAATGCAGGGCTTGTGAAAAATAATAAAAAGATTGTGATAAAAATTCCGGCTGCTTTCATTAAACTACCTCTTGATTTATTCAATCTAAAATAAAAACCTACAGTGATCAAGTTCCCTACGGACAACTATCAAATCAGGGGCGATTTTTTACACCTCTTTTATGCAAATACCAACCGCCCTTTTGGTTCAGGAATTGCCCTCCCCAATTCTTTGGCGGTTTCGATCCACTCATGGATTACCCCCTTTGCGTTATCCAGGGCTTCCTGATAAGTTTTTCCGTCAGCCATACAGCCGGGCAATTCGGGAACATCAGCGATAAACGCTTTGTCCTCATCGCTCCAATAGATAATTACTTCATACTTAAACATCTCCACCTCCGAGTTTATACTTCAAGATTATATTTCGAATCTGCTTAACCTGATATGGCTTTGCTTTTGCACCTTTAGTCTGTAAATTCAAAATCTCCACAATATCATCTTTTGTAAAAATGTGATGACTGCCACGAATGCGCTCATCAAAATCCAGACTGATTAGCAACTGACGTATTTCTGTGAAAGCAATATTTGCATCGGAACTGCCCTGTAAAATCTTAGCCAAAAGTTTTTTATATTGCGTCATGACTACCCCGGCGGCATTTATTTTCTCAGCAGTTCCTGAGCGTGTTTCAAAGAAGTGGAAGTAATTTTTTCGCCACTTATCATCCTCGCTATTTCCTCCACCTTTTCATTGTCATCAAGCTTGCGGACAGATGTCTTGGTCCTGCCTTTCTCTACCACTTTCTCCACTTTAAAATGGACATCCGCAAACGCGGCTATCTGCGGGAGGTGCGTTACGCACAGTATCTGCTTCTTCCCGGCAAGCTTCCTGAGCTTCTCTCCCACGCTTGACGCTGTCTTTCCGCCGATCCCTATGTCGATCTCGTCAAATACAAGGACCGGTATCTCGTCCGCGTCGGCAAGTATGGATTTCAAAGCGAGCATTATCCGGGAAGTCTCCCCGCCTGAAGCGATCTTTGATAACGGTCGTAGATCCTCCCCGGGGTTTGGGGAGATCAGGAATTCAACGTCATCTATGCCCTTCGGTCCCAGCTCCTCACTTATAAACTTGTAAACTTGTAAACTTGTAAACTGCGCACTTGGTTTTCGCGGCTTAATGTCAACCCTGAACTGCGTTTTCTTCATCTCCAGCCCTGCCAGCTCTTCCACCATTTTCTTCTCAAGCCTGGCCGCGGCGGTTTTTCTTTTCCGCGACAGCTCCTTTGCCTGTTTCAACGCCTCGTTCTCCAGTTTTGCTGTTTCCCTGCCGAGTTTTTCTATCTCCTCCTTATGCGAGGAGATCTCTTTGAGCTTTTTTTCCGTCTCTGCGCCGAACTTCAGGACATCCGCAACAGCAGGGCCGTATTTGCGCTTGAGTTTTCCTATGAAATCCAGCCTTTCAGTGAGTTCCTCAAGTTTGCCGGGGTCATACTGGATCCCATCCCTGCGGACCCTTATCCTGGAAGCGATGTCAGAAATGGACACGCGAGCTTCTTCAAGCATTCTTGCGATCTCTGACAGCTCCGCGTCAATTGACCCAAGCGCCTCAAGCTGCGCGCTGATCTTCCTGACGCGTTCAGCCACCGCGCCTTCCTCTTCGTAAAGGCCCTGGTACGCAAGGCTCAGCGCTTCATTGAGCTTCTGGGCGTTAGCGAGAAGCAGGCGCTCCTTTTCTATCTCCGGCTCCTCCACCTCACTAAGCTTCGCCCTTTTTATCTCCTCGACCTGGAACTGGAGGAGCTCCCTCACGCTCTCTTCGGTTTTTTCAAGGCCGGTAAGCTCCTCAAGCCTTTTTTCTTTCTGCTTCAGCTCAATGTATTTCTTCGCGACCTCTTTCTGCTCGCCGTATAGGCCGCCGAACCTGTCCAGCAGGTCTATATGGCGCGATGTGTTCAGTATTGCCTGGTGCTCATGCTGGCCGTGAATGTCCACCAGCGCGTTCCCGGCTTCCCTTACCGAAGAAACCGGCGCCATCCTGCCGTTAAGAGAACAAGCGCTCTTTCCCGGGCCTACCTCCCTCTGGAAAAGCAGTTCTTCCCCCTTAATGCCGGTGATCCCTTCAACATCCGTGATGTCAAAAAGCGCGGCAACCCTTGCTTTTTCCTCGCCGGTCCTCACAACCTCCTGCCCGGTTTTCTCGCCCAGGGCCGCTGAAAGCGCCTCTATGATTATCGTCTTGCCTGCCCCGGTTTCCCCGGTAAAAACATTCAGGCCCTTGTGGAACTGCAGCTTCAGGTTATCTATGATGGCGAAATTCTCTACCTCAATGCCTTTCAGCACCTATTTTCTCCCTGAAAGAATCCTGCCCAGCCTGCTGTTAACAGTTCTGTAAAAACCTCCGTTCCCGAGCCTTGCCAGGACAAAGGAATAAGGGGACCTGCGCACGTTTATACACATACGGGCGGGAACAGGTATCTTCTCCTGCCCGTCCACTGTTAAAAAGCACTCGCTTTCCGGAATAACGCTTACAGTCTCATTGCCGGACAGCACGAAAGTCCTGCCTGCCAGCGTGTGCGGCGCGATCGGCGTAATCATGAACCCGTTCAGGCCAGGGCTTGCGACAGGCCCTCCTGCCGCAAGTGAATACGCGGTTGAACCTGTCGGGGTTGAAAGTATCAGCCCGTCGCAGAGATATGAAGCGAATATTTCATCGTTTATCTTTACCCTGAGCACAACCGCTCTGTGCGTCCCGCGTTCCACCACGAAATCGTTCAGGGCCCTGAACCTGCGCTCCCCGGCTTCAGCAGAAAGCATCAGCCGTTTTTCCGTTGTGAATTGCCCGCGGATAACCGCTTTACAGCTGTTTTTCAGCCGGCTTATGCTTGCGCCTGAAAGAAAATTAAGGCTCCCCAGGGAAACGGGAAGCACCGGTATGCCGGGTTTTACAAGCCTTGCAGCGCGCAGGAGCATACCGTCTCCTCCGAGCGCAATGACCAGCTGGCATTTGCCCAGGTCCGCTCCTTCCAATATTTCCGCGCCTTGCCTGGCAAACATGCCCGCAACTGCTTTCGCCGCCCTCGCAGCCTTCTTTTTTTCAGGATTATAAATCAACCCTATCTTTTTAATCATATGTTCCGCAGTATCAGGACTCCCTCCTTAAAAATTGGCGGGTCTTCGAGAAGCCCTGAGTTACTTTTGACCTTTGTAAACTGTGTAAACTTTATAAACTCTATAAACTGCTGTTACTGACCACTGGACACTGGCCGCTGGACACTATTTTTGAACTGTGCCGCCTGGAACATGAACGCCTCAAGCCTTGTTCTCGCCGTGGTCTGCTCAAGGCCGTCGTAGGACATGTTCAGCACCGGTATATCCCCGAAATCCTTTTTCACCCTTGTCAGGACAGCGCTGACATTGGTGCCCGGCATGCAGGTGAACGGCATTACGTTTATTATCCCGCTTGCGCCCTTCCTGATGTAATCAATTGCCTTGCCTACGCTGAGCACCGCCTCACCCTCAATGCTCCTGTTCAGGTAGGGGTTACTGCTGTTCAGCATCTCTTCAACGCCCGGCTCCCTGCCGTCGGAAAGCAGGCCGCAGAAAACTTCCTCGGTAATATGCTCTTTCTGCCTTTGCCAGGCATCCTTCACGCTGTCAATAAGATATCTGATATAATTTTTTTCAAGGGCCCAGCCGTCAAGCCTGTTTTTATTCGTGTAGAAAAACCATTCCGCCATTGAAGAAACCCTGGTTTCGCCCCCGAGTTCCTCGACTGCGTTCACTATGCCGTTGTTCGCGAAGTGATGCGAGCGGATATATATCTCCCCCACAATGCCTATGACCGGCCTGGCAGGTGATCTCCGGCCAGCCTTGACCGTTTCAAACCTGCCCCTGATGCTTTCAAGCATGCGCCTGTAATCGAATATGCTTCCGTCCTCGATAGCTTTCTCCAGCATCTTCAGGCATTCCCCGTAGAGGCGGTCTGACTCCCCCCTGTTTTTCTCATAAGGCCTGGTTTCCCTGACGAGCTTGTCAATGGCGTCAACAGCGCACACGCCCAGCCACGCCCTGCGGTCAAAATCCCTGCCGTACCCGGAAAGGCTTTTGTAAAAATCAGACGACTGGTTGGGGGCGAGCACCGGGATATCGGGGAAACCGAGGTCGTCAAGCACAAGCCTCTGCCATTTGCTGTATTGCCCGAACCTGCACGGGCCGCTTGCCGAAGGCATAAAGAACGCGGCCTTCCTTCTGTCAAAACCCGGCGACTGCAGCATTTTCACTATGTCGCCGGTCGTGATAATGCAGGGAAAACATTCTTTGCCTGAAGTATGCCGCCTTCCGAGCTCAACCGATCTTGAGTCAGCTACCTGCATGACCTCGGAATCCAGGCCGCAGGCGCGGAACGCGGCCGCCACAATGTAAGCGCTGTTGCCCATGTAGGGGACGTAAAGCCTTCGCCCCGCAAGATCGTCCTGCGAAGGGGAATACGATATTATGCTCTGGCCCGGAAGATGCGGCTCGATGATGTCGCCCAGGTTTTCCAGGCTGTCCAGGAACGCCTCGCACCTCGTAATAACGCCCGCCCCGGCGCTGTGCTCGTCCACCTCAATGCTCAGGTATGGTTTTCTTCCGGCTTCCTTGCCGAAGTATTTCAGTATGAAGGAATCCGGCCCGCACCCGAAATTCGTGATGTAAAGAGGGTAAAGCTTGGGATGCGCCTTTATGATCCTGAGGGCGGCGAGTATCTGCTGCCCGTATTTCCAGTACATGTTCGGCCATTCAACCCCGAGCTCGACCTTTTCAAGCGTAAGGTAGTCCATAGGGATCGCGAGGATCCCCATTTCCCTGAGTTTCTTGGGTATCTCAAGGTTCAGGCCCGGATCGCACGTGTTATAAGGCCTGCCTACAACGACCACCGCCCTTTCTTTCAAAGAACCGAGTATTTCGCTGCCTCTTTTCCTGACAGCGCCGTAAAATTCCGTTTGCGCTTTTACCGCTTTTCCCGCGGCTTTCCTGACCTCCGCCTTCTTTATCCCGAACCTGTCCAGCATCCGGAACATCACGTCGACCAGGTGTTCTTTACCCCTGCGCAGGTACACAACCGGGCTGAGCAATTCTGTTTCTTTGCCAAGCTCGAGCGCGGACTTTATTATGTCAGGGCACGCCTGCACAAAAGGGCACTCATAGCTCTTTTCTATCCCGTGGTATTCGCCGTACAGGTTCACCAGCACCGGGAAAAATATATGACTGCATTTCTTCTCAAGCAGGTTCTGGATGTGGCCGTGCGCGACCTTGATGGGGAAACAGTGCTCTGAAACAACTGATTCGACCCCGTTGTGGATTATTGACTTGTTGGTCGCGTCCGAGAGCACCACGTCAAATCCAAGTTCCCTGAAAAGCGTTATCCACAGCGGCATCAGCTCGTAAAAATACAGCACTCTCGGTATGCCTATTGAAAAGCGCGCTTTTTTTGTAGCGGTTGCGCTCTTAAGCGCATCCTTCAGCGGTTTCATCAGCAGTTCTTCGCGCTCCGCGAAAAGGTCCGGCAGCTCAACTTTGGCTTTTTTCCTGCCGACCTCATATTTCTCACACCTTGAACCGTAATAAAGCGGGCTGTCCCCTTCAACTTCGACCTTCTTTACCTCGCACCTGTTGGCGCAGCCTTTGCATTCAAAAGCTGAAATGCTGTATTTCTTCTTCGACAGGTCAAATCCCTTGAACCTGCTTTCCTTCAGCCCGTTCTTTTTCATGTATTCCATCGCGATGAGCGCAACGCCTATCGCGCCGGTCACGTCGTTATTGGGAGGGACGGTGATCTTTTTGCCTGTAACTTTTTCGAAAGCCGAAACAACTCCCCTGTTGAAAGCGACCGCGCCCTGAAAAAAAATATTGCCGCCGATCTTTTTATCCCCTACCACGCGGTTGAGGTAGTTCTGCACTATTGAGTATGAAAGCCCTGAAGCGATGTCTTCTTTCCCCGCCCCCCTCTGCTGGTGGTTCACGACATCGGTTTCCATGAACACCGTGCACCTTTCTCCGAGCCGCAAAGGTGCCTGAGACCGCAGCGCGCAATCGCCGAATTCACCCTTGATGCTTATCCCCAGCCTTTCCGCCTGCTCCTCAAGGAACGAACCTGTGCCGGCCGCGCACACCTTGTTCATTTCAAAATCTGTGACAACGCCGTTCTTAAGGCTGATGAATTTTGAATCCTGCCCGCCTATCTCAAAAACCGTATCTACGCTTTTATCGATCTCGATAGAAGCCCTTGCCTGGGCAGTGATCTCGTTCTTTACGACATCCGCCCCTATCAGGTCACCGGTCATGTACCTGCCTGAACCCGTTGTGCCTGCGCCCCTGACCCTGACCCTGCCGCCTATTTCCTTGCCCGTCTCATCTATTCCCTTCCTTACAGCTTCTATCGGCCTTCCGGCGGTAGGCAGGTACTGCCTTGAAAGGAGCCTTTTATTGCCGTCTATGGCAACAACGTTGGTGCTGACAGAACCTACGTCCACACCCAGAAAAACATCCGTGATACCACCTTCGGCGATCGGTTTTTCATCAAGCGAGTCGAAGATATTCACGCCTGCGGACACGGTCAGCCGGTCAAGCCGCGCGCCTGCGGGATCCATCCTGTATTTTTCAAGCTCGCTTATGTCCCTGAATCCGGCCTGGCTCAGCGGGTTTTCAATGAGAGCGAGAGCCGCTCCTATAGCCCCCATCGAAACGAAATATTCCGGGATAACAAGCTCGTTCCCGGCAAGCCCAAGGACCTCGCTGAAAGCCCTTGCCATGCCTTTGTTTGCCGCGACCCCGCCCTGGAAAGAGATAGGTTTTTCAAAATCCTTGTTCTTTGCTATCGTGCTCCTGAAATTGCGTGCCAGCGCGTGGCATAGGCCCGCTATTATATCGTAATCAGGGGTCGCCTCCTGCTGGAGGTGTATCATATCGGTCTTGGCGAAAACACTGCACCTGCCCGCGATCCTGGGCGGCGTCACAGACTTAAGGGAGATCTCCGAGAACTCCTCGATGGTATACCCCATCCTGGAAGCCTGCTGGTCCAGGAAGGAACCGGTGCCTGCCGCGCATATCGTGTTCATTGAAAAATCCCTGATAAGACCCGCGCCGGTCCCTCTGCCCGCATCCAGAAGTATGAACTTTGAATCCTCGCCGCCTATCTCAATGATCGTTTTAACCCCGGGGTACAGGAACCCGGTGCTTTTTGACTGTGATATGATCTCGTTGATGAACGGGACACCGAGTATTTCCGATACAAGCTTGCCGCCTGAACCCGTAACAGCCATGCCCGCTATATCTTCCTGCCTGAAAAGCGCGAAAGCATCCCTGAGGACCTTAGCGGTCCTGCGCAGCGCTTCGCCTTCTATGCGGACGTAATAATCTTTAAGGATCTTCTTTTCTGCATCGAGGATTACAAGTTTGACGCTGACCGACCCGATATCCAGACCTGCGTAATATTTTTTCATATACTTCATTCTGCCACAGAGGGCACTGAGATAATTCAAACCACACGATTACACTAGATTTTCACACGATATGTCATTGCGAGAAGCGTAGCGACGAAGCAATCTAATACAAGATTGCTTCGCTTTCGCTCGCAATGACTGCCAGATAGAAATCTGTGAAATCTCGTGGTTAAAAACTTTTTCAGTGGCTTCAGTGGCTAAATTTTAAATTTAAACAGATGGATAAGCCCGTCAAAACCGAATACCACAATAAGACAGCCGATCAGGCTGCCCAGCGCCAGGAGAAGAACGCTCTTCCTGCGGTCTATTTTAAGGAAATAAGCCATAAGTATCGAAGTCCACATGCCCCCTCCGAACGCGGGCATCGCTGCCACAAATACCACCCCGAACGCCCCGAGTCTTTCGGCGAATTTCAGGAGCGGAGAGTTCAGCATCCTTTCCTTAGAGGGCATCTTTGAATATAAGAAAGACAGAAACTTTATCCTGGAAGTGCCTTTATCGTAAATATAAAAATATAACGGTATCTGAAGTATATCAAAAATGAATACGACGGACAAAACAACGTATTTCCCCATCCCCAGCGATATACCAGCCGGGATGAACAGTATCCGGCTCCCTACAACGTAAAGCAGGAAGAATAACAGGTAGTTTAAAAATATCCGCATTTCACCAATGCAAAATGCAAAATGTAAAATTCAAAATTGAAAACCATTCCTTTAATTTTGCATTTTTAATTTTTAATTTTTAATTGTCTTTTAAACCAGACCTCTATTGTCGCCGCTATGGATTCCGCGTCCAGGCCGCACTCTTTCAAAAGAACAGGCCTTGGGCCGTGTTCTATAAACCTGTCCGGAAGCCCGATGCGCTTAATGGCGATCTTTCCTGCCAGGTTTTCCTTCTCAAATAATTCCATTACCGCTGAACCGAATCCGCCCTCAAGCGTGTTTTCCTCGACTGTAACGAATTTGCCGAAGGTGCCTGCCAGCTCAACCAGCAGGTCCCTGTCAAGAGGCTTGATAAAACGCGCGTTAACCACACACGGTTTTATTCCCTCCTTTTCAAGGATCTCGGAAGCTTTCAGGCACGGATAAACCATGGAACCTATGCCCAAAACCGCTATATCACCGCCCTTTTTCAGGACCTCTGCCAAGCCGATATCGATCATTTTGAGGGGAACCGATATATCGGCTCCCACGCCTCTGTCTTTCGGATACCTTATGGCAACCGGGCCTTTATGGTTACATGCTGTCTTCAGCATGTGCCTTAGTTCCGCTTCGTCCTTCGGTGCCATTACCGTGATGCCGGGAAGGTGGCGCAGGTATGACAGGTCGAAAACGCCGTGATGCGTTGGGCCGTCTTCCCCTACTATCCCCGAATGCGCTGAGATGATCACAACGCTAAGGTTCTGCAGGCATATGTCGTGGAGCACCTGGTCGTACGCCCTCTGCAGGAACGTTGAATATATTGCGACTACAGGCTTCATACCCTCAAGCGCGAGGCCTGCGGCGAAAACCATCGCGTGTTCCTCCGCTATCCCCACGTCGAAAAATCTCTGGGGATATTTTTTAGAAAAATCCTCAAGGCCTGTGCCCAGCGACATCGCAGCTGTTATCGCGACTATCTTTTCATCCCGTTCTGCAAGTTCAATAAGGGTCCGCGAAAAAACTCTGGCAAAAGAAGGAGGCGCCGCGGGCTGGGTCTTGAGGATCCCGGTTTCAAGATCGAAAGGCGGCGAGCTGTGAAAAACATCCGGGTTGTCCTCCGCGGGCTTGAACCCCCTGCCCTTCTTTGTCACCACGTGTATGAGCCTGGGCCCTTCAAGGTTGCTGACTTTTTTCATGACATCAGCCATTTCCGGGATGTTATGGCCGTCCACCGGGCCGAAATACCTGAAACCCATTTCTTCGAAAAGAGCTCCGGGGACAAACACGCCCTTCAGGCCCTCTGTCATTTTCTTGCCCAGGTCAACGATCCTGTCGCCTATCACGGGTATGTCCTGAAGCAGGTCCTTTAGATTCTGGTAGAGCTTGTTGTAATCTGGATTAGTTATCAGCTTGGTCAGATATTTTGAAAGAGCCCCCACGTTCTTGGATATGGACATTTCGTTATCGTTAAGTATGACTATAATATTTTTCTTGAGCCCGCCTGCCTGGTTCAGGCCTTCGAACGCAACCCCGCTTGTCATGGAGCCGTCCCCTATTACGGCAACCACTTTGTAATCTTCTCCTTGTAAATCCCTCGCGCATGCGATCCCCAGCGCCACGGAGATCGAGGTGCTGGAATGGCCCGAATCAAAAACATCGTAAACACTTTCCTCCCTCTTCGGGAAACCGCTCAGGCCCTTGTGTTTGCGCAGTGTGTGAAACCTTCCCCGCCTGCCCGTGATCAACTTGTGCGCGTATGTCTGGTGCCCCACATCCCACACTATTTTATCCCTCGGCGCGTCAAACACATAATGCAGGGCAAGGGTCAGGTCAACCGCGCCAAGGTTTGAGGAAAGATGGCCGCCGGTCACGGACACAACTTTCACTATCTCACTTCTTATTTCTCCGGCGAGGATACTCAGGTCTTTAATATCAAGTTTTTTAAGGTCTTTGGGGTCATTTATTTTTTCCAGCATAGGTTTAGCCAGTTATCCCCCTAAAGGGATCCCTTAGGGACAATCGTCCAATTATCCCCACCCGATTTTATAAATCGGGCGAGGTCTCGCCCCAGTTTTACTCGGGGCGGACAGTTATCTAAAGCAGTTTATCGCCGCCCTCTTTCTCCCCGTTCCCGCCGTCTTCTTCTTTTCCCTTAAAGGGCTTTAACTCCGCCTTCCCCGCGGGATTTTTCGTAAGCAGGTCGATCTTGGTATGCGCTTCTTCGAGCTTCTTGGTGCAGAACCTTGAAAGCTTGACGCCTTCCTCGAAAAGTTCAAGCGATTTTTCAAGCGTCAGGTTGCCTTCTTCCAGTTTCTGGACTATTTCCTCAAGCCTTTTCATGGCTTCTTCAAACTTGAATTCTTTCATGTTAACCCCGCCCCCCCTCACCTTTGTCCTCTCCCTCGAGGGGAGAGGATTGAGGTGAGGGTGAATTTCATTCAACCCTTGCCCTTATTATTCCCTTTTTGACCTTTATCTCGATCTCGTCTTCTTTATTTACCTTCCCCGCGTCCATGACTATTCCGTGTTCAGGCAAAAGGAACGTGATGCTGTATCCGCGCTCAAGTATCGCCTCTGGGTTCAGCACCATAAGCTTGCCGTATAAATTTTTTACCTCTTCTTTCGTCACGCTCATGTAATGGCCAATGATATCATTCAGTTCCGAGTCAAGCGAGTCAAGCTGCTGCTGGTAGAATTCCATGCGGTTCTTGGGATGGAGCGTGCGCAGCATCGAACACAGGCTGTCCAGCCTGGCTTTTTCCGTCTCTATTGAATGTTCCATGGACGTCTGCAGCCTTACAACCCAGCCCTTTTCCAGGTCGTCTTTCAACTCCCTTTTACTTTTTGCCACAACCCGCTTGCCCGCGTCTGTCGGAGTGAGAGCGCGGACATCCGCGACAAAATCCGCTATGGTGTAATCCGTCTCATGGCCTACCGCGCTTATCACCGGTATCTCAGAGCCGTAAATAGCCCTTGCGACCGGCTCTTCGTTGAACGCCCAGAGGTCCTCGATCGACCCGCCTCCCCTGCCTGCTATTATGACGTCAGGCCTTATCTCTTCGTCAAGCCCGTTGAGCTCCCGTATGGCTTCCGCTATATCCTCAGCCGCGCCCTCTCCCTGCACCTGGGCCGGGTATATGATAATGCGGGGCACGGGGAACCTTTCGGTTATGGTGCGCAGCATATCCCTTATAGCCGCGCCTTTTATTGAAGTTATTATACCTATGCAATCCGGGAAAGGCGGTATGGGCCTTTTATGCTCTTGGTCGAAAAGCCCCTCTGCCTTGAGTTTTACCTTCAGCTGTTCAAAAGCCTGGTACAAAGCCCCGAGGCCTGCCGGCTCAAGTGCTTCAACGATAAGCTGGTATTTTCCGGATTTCTGGTAAGCGCTTGCCCGGCCGTTGGCTATCACCTTCATCCCGTCTTCGGGCTTGAATTTAAGCCTGTCTCTGCCGTTGAACATAACTGCGGGAAGGACCCCGCCCTCATCCTTCAGGTCAAAATAAAGGTGGCCGGAGGGATATGATTTAAAATTCGAGATCTCGCCTTCCACCCATATGTCCGAAAGGTTCATCTCAATAAGGAGCTTTATTTTTGTGGTGAGCTCAGAAACAGTATATATTTTTTTGTCCATAAAATACCTTTTGGGATTACGGTGATTATAACTGAGATTACGGTGATTATTTAAATTTGAATAATCATTGTAATCATCTTCTCAAAATCACTGTAATCATAGTATAACCAGGTTGTCCCGATGGATCACTTCGTCGTAATCCTTGCGGCCCAGCGCCTGCTCTATATCCGCGGTTTTTTTACCGGCAATTTTTTTCACTTCATCGGCCGCATAGTTCACCACGCCTTTCGCGATCTCTCTGCCGGCGCTGTCCTTGACACTCACCGCATCTCCCTGCTCGAAACTCCCCTGTACATCCTTTATTCCTGAAGGCAGAAGGCTCTTTCCGTCCTCCTTCAGCGCTTTTGCGGCTCCTTCGTCAATAGTCACGCTGCCCTTTATCTCAGCGTTAAAAGCGATCCAGCGCTTGCGGGACGCCATTTTTTTTGAGGAAATAAACCACGTGCCTGTCGTTTTAGCTCCGGAAAACTCGGTTATGATCCTTGCGAGTATGTGCGGATGGTCTCCCCTGGCAACGACCATCGGGACCCCGCTTGACATCATGATCTTAGCCGCCTCGATCTTTGTGGTAATTCCGCCTGTCCCGAACCTGGATTTCCCGCTTGAACCCGTCGCAGACTCCTCTATGTTCGCGACGTCATCAACCACTTCCCTGATAACGCCCTTTTCTCTTTTATCCGGGTCCCTGTAAACCCCCTCAATGTCCGACAGTATCACCAGCAGGTCCGCGTCCATCTTGGAAGCGACGATGGCTGAGAGGGTGTCGTTGTCGCCGAATTTTATCTCATCTACCGCGACGGTGTCGTTTTCGTTGATAACCGGCACCACGCCGTGCTCAAGCAGGCTCAGAAACGTATTGCGCGCGTTAAGGTACCTGTGCCTTCCCTGAAGGTCTTCCCTGGTAAGCAGGACCTGGCCCACCTTTATGCCGTATTGGGAAAAAAGGTTTTCATAGATCTGTATCAGGTGCGCCTGCCCGACAGCGGCAAGCGCCTGTTTCTCCGATAGGTCCTTCGGCCTGCTGACCCCAAGCAGCGTTTTACCGATCCCTATAGCGCCTGACGTGACTATTATCAGTTCCTTGTTCCTGCGCAGTTCAGCCATCTCCTGGACAAGCGCCTTCAGGCAGGCGGAATTCGGCTCCCCGTTCTCTTTCAAGATCACGGAGCTTCCCAGTTTTATCACGATCCTTTTTATATTATCCGTCATTTCAGTAACTCAGATTAAGATTTAGATTTAGATTAAAGTTTAAACGTTGACACTCTGACACGCTGACACGTTGACACGTTTTAAACTTTCACCTTCTCCTGGCTAAGCAGCTTAAATAATTCGTGTTTAAGCGTGTCCAGGCCTTCTCCGGTAATGCCTGATATGGGTATGACCTTATATCCCTTTCCTGAGACTTCTTTCGTGAAAGCATCCAGGTTCCCGCGCGCGTCTTCAAGGTCAGTCTTGTTCGCGGCCACTATCTGCGGTTTTTTCATAAAATCAGGATTGTATGATTCCATTTCCCCGTTTATGGTGCGGAAGCTTGATGCGGGGTCTTTCCCCTCATAACCGCACATATCAACAACATGCAGTATTATTCTTGTCCGTTCAGCGTGCTTCAGGAACTTGTCTCCCAGGCCTTTGCCCTTGTGCGCGCCCTCAATGAGCCCCGGCAGGTCCGCAAGCACAAAGCTTTCGTTTTCCCGCCTTACGATACCAAGGTACGGCTCCAGCGTAGTGAACGGGTAAGGCGCTATTTTGGGCCTTGCGTTTGAGAGCTTTGAAATAAGCGTGGACTTGCCCGCGTTCGGGTAACCCACAAGGCCAACGTCCGCTATCAGCTTCAGTTCCAGTTTAAGGGTTATTTCTTCGCCCGGTGTTCCCTCCTCGGCGGTTCTGGGCGTCTGGTTTGTCGAGCTCTTGAAAATAGTGTTGCCCCTGCCCCCCTGCCCTCCCTTCGCAACGATTATCCTTTCTCCCGCCTTTGTCAGATCCGCTATTATCTCGTTCGTTATTTCTGAACTGGGAACCGGCCAGTGGCCGCTTGCGATCTTTCTTACAACAGTGCCGACAGGCACCTTTATGACCAGATGTTCCCCGTTCTTCCCGAATTCATTGCTTCCCCTTCCGTATTCACCGGGCTTCGACTTAAAATGGGACCTGAACTGAAAATCTATCAGGGTCGCAAGGTCAAGGCTGGATTCAATGATTATATCACCGCCGTTGCCCCCGTTGCCCCCGTCAGGACCTCCCTTAGGTATGTTTTTCTCGCGCCTGAAACTGACGCAGCCATTGCCGCCATCCCCGGCTTTCAAAAATATCTTAGCTTCATCAATAAACATTTAAAATCCGATTACGGTGATTATTTAAAAATGATTACGGTGATAAAGCTTTAATCACTGTAATCTAATTTAAAATCACTGTAATCATTCTTTATTGGGGACGGACGCTTATCTTTTTCTTATCCCTTGTGATCCTCTCAAACCTGACTATCCCTGGCGCTGTCGCGAAAAGGCTGTTGTCCTTTGCCTTTTTTACGTTAAATCCCGGCATGAAAACCGTGCCATGCTGCCTGATTATAATAGCTCCGGCGTTCACCAGCTGTCCGCCGGAAGCCTTCAAGCCCAGCCTTTGCCCTGCGCTGTCCCTTCCGTTCCTGGAACTTCCTTGTCCTTTTACGTGAGCCATTCTTTCCCTCCGAAATCAGATCCTAGATCCTTGATCCTGGATCCTGGATAAAGGAAATTATATCTAAATAAATTCCTCAATCTAGGATCTAGGATCCAGTATCCAGCATCCGGTATTTTATTTTCCTGCGTTAATTTCTTTGATGAGGAGCTGCGTGAACAGCTGCCTGTGGCCCATCCTGCGCCTGTAGCCTTTCTTGGCCTTGTACTTAAAAACAAGTATCTTCTTGCCCTTGCCCTGGGTGACAACCTGCGCCGTTACCTTGGCTCCCTGAAGATAAGGCCTGCCTGCCTGGTACTTGCCGTCTTCAGCAAGGAAAAGGACCCTGTCAAACTCAACCGTGTCCCCCTTTTCCTTTTCCAGATACTCCACATTCAGGTTTTTATTGGGGCTTACCCTGTACTGCTTCCCTCCTATTTCAACTATCGCGTACATGTTTTGCTCCTTTTTAAAAGATGATTACGGTGTCGCCACTACGGCGACCCGCCGAAGGGGCGGGATTTTTTTCTGCGATTACAGTGATTATCAAAGAGATTACAGTGTTAAAAAATACGGCTGGCAATGGCAGGGCAAGCCCTGCAGCTACTTTGACTCTATGACTCTTTGACTCTTGCATAGCCTTCTCTCGATCTCGGTTATCTTGCGCACACGGCGCGCGTGCCTTCCGCCTTCCGCTTCCGTTCCCAGCCATACCTTTACGATCCCCATCGCTTTCTTTCTTGTCAGGACCCGCGCTCCCAGGAGAAGCATGTTGGCGTCGTTATGAGATCGGCTCACCTTCGCCGTGAAAATATTATGGCATACGGCGCCCCTTATTCCCGGGAATTTATTGACTACCATGGACATCCCTATCCCGGTACCGCATATCAGGATCCCCCTGTCATACCTGCCTTTGCTGACGGCTTCCGCGACAGGAGCCGCGATATCCGGGTAATCCACGGGTTCCCCGCTGTCAGTCCCGAAATTCCTGTACGCGATCCCCTTTTTTTCCAGGTAACCCGCGATCGCGGATTTCAGCCCGCATCCCGCGTGATCATTCCCTATAGCCACTCTCATGTTTTTCCTTTTATCTGATTTCAGCGATTTGACACTTATTATTTATTTATAATTACTTCTGTCAATTTATTTACGACACACGATGAACGAAGCACGATGCACGAACAGCCTTTTGCAGTTGCTTTAAGGAAACCGCTCCCTCGCGCAGGACCCTGAACGGCTCAGCGGTCAGGTCAAGAACAGTGGATGCCTTCCCTTTGGATGTCCTGCCGCCATCTATGACCAGGTCCGCTTTATTCAGCATGGTTTCCGGTATATCTTTCACGCTTGTTGGGCTTTTCTGCCCGGATATGTTAGCGCTTGTAGTGGCGAACGGCACCCCTGCTTTTTTCAGGACCGCGAGAAGGAACCTGTGATCAGGCATCCTTATCCCTACGGTGCCGCGCCTGTCTTTTACCGGGAACCTGATGCCCCGGCCCGCCTTAAATACCATAGTAAGGGCGCCGGGCCAGAATCTTGCGATAATTTTTTTCGCGCCTGCGGGAATGCATTTGATATATATATTTAAGTCTCTTTTATTAATAAATAATATAAGGGGTTTATTTCCGGCCCTCCCCTTTATCCTGAATATCCTGCCGACAGATACCTTGCGGTCAGCGCGCGCGCCTATCCCGTATACGGTATCCGTTGGGAAAATAACAACGCCGCCTTTCCTTATTATGCCTGCCGCTTTCCCGACTTTTTTCTTTTCGGGATTTTTTGAATTTATATATAATATATTCATATAAGAGTATTTATTATATGGTAATCGCTGAAATCGGTTTTTTATCGCTGAAATCGTATTCTTAAATATTATAGCTATTTTTGCCAAAAAGTCAAGAAATAGTAAAAATAGTATTTCTAATGACCTTTGCAGAAGTGATTTTTCCTATTATTATAATTGATAACCCATCATTTATAGGAAATTTAATGTGGTAAATCTAATTTATTAATTATATTTTGACTTTTAACTCCTTTTCAAATATTTTTCCCATTTACGGATAATATATTTATAACTTTTTGTATTTCTGGAACTCGTAGATGGAAGATACTTATTAGAAATATTTAAATTAGGAAAAAAACTTTGAAAAAGATCATATGCCTTCCTACCATTTAAAAATATTCGACTAATATTTGGGTATTTATATAACAGCTTCCCCAAATTATTTAGTTTGGGACCAATTATTTTATCATCACAACTTCCCTGTCTTTGACATGACCTAATAATATTCCAAATACCAATATTTTCTAATTTTAAAAAGTTTATTCGTTCTTTATAATCAATTGGGTCTTTTTTACTAAATGTCTTAAAAATAATTTTCCAAAAATGGTTATTTTTACAAGAATAATATTCTTTGTTTTTTAATGAAGAATTACCTGGTATAGATCCTAATATTAGTAATTTAGTGTCTTGATCAACAATGGGCTTTAATCCTATTATCTTATTCCTCATATTTAATTATCGATTAAAATAATTTGAATAATATTAATTAAAGAATAACAACTATTTCCATTATAGTTAGAATTCAATATAATATTCTAATTCCTTTTGATTTTTTTCCAAATCTATTAATACTTTTGCTCTTCTTGGTTTTCCATTTGAATTTCTAAAATCACTTTGAAAAGAACCACATTTAATTAATGTATCATCTGTAATTTTGATAAAAGAAATTTGTTTCAAATCAAAAGATACTTTTCTTAATCTAGACCAAGCGCCTCTTTTTATTCTTTCTTTCTCATATACTGATTTTCCTCCTTTTAATTTTTGATGCCATTTTTGAAATGTTCTATCTTCATCATTATATAAAACTTCTCCGATAGCTAGAATAAGACCTACAGCTTTGTAGTTTTTAATCCCTTTTGCAGTCGCTTGACTATCATTAACTATTATTTGATTGCTACTCGTATTCATAGCGTGTGCTTTAAAATCCCAAGGAATATCTTTCAAACCATCAAAGCTAACATTTCCATATTTAGGTCCAGGAATTTTAATTAAATCTGCTAAATATTTCTCACATAGAAATTGAAAATAAAAACCCATCCATTCCATTTGTTTCCAATGTTGATAACTATTTTTCTTCATTTCTAAAATAGCATCTCTCCCATCCCATAATTTCGGAATTTTCTTTAAATGTTCTGCGATTTCTTTTGCATTTGATAAAAAACTCATTTTATTCCACCTCCCATCGCTTGAATCAAATAAAGAAGGTTGAACACTGGCATCTTCTTCTTTGATTCTATACATATTTTTCTCTAACCTTTCATATGCAAAATCGTAATATTCTTTAACAAGCTCAAATCCAATATATTGCCTACCGAACATTTTACTTACTACAGCCACTTGGCCTGAACCTAAAAATGGATCTAGAACAACATCATTCTTTTCACTTGAATATTCTAAAATCTTTTTTATAAGATCCAATGGAAGCTTGGTGGGAGTTTTAACATCTCCATTCCAATACTCCCTATTTATTACCCAAACGTCTTCTTTATCTGCATAATGTAAACTGCCATTATCCTTTCCCCTATCTTCTTTCTTATATCTTGTAAATGGAAAAAATTTTCTTTGTTTATCATTTTTACATACAAATAAACAATGATAATGTGAAGAAACATACTTTCTTTTTGTAACAACGCCAAATTGATATTTCCATATTATATGATTAATAGTAATAAAACCAATCTTATCAAGAGCAACTAAAATGTCTTTCAAATTATTCCAGCCCGAAAATACATACATACTACCTGATTCTTTTAATGCTCTATAAGCTTCTTTCATCCAGTTAAAAGTAAATGAATAATATTCGTTCGCTGGAATTTCTTTATAACCTTCTAAAACTCTAGAAGCTGTCCTGTTGTAATTGCTTCTCTTTGCCTTAAAATCTATAGCAAAAGGAGGATCAGTTACAACAAGATCTATTGTGGCATCAGGTATTAATTTCATCCCTTCTATACAATCTATATTATAAATATTATTAAATTCTAAATTTTCCATCATCTTAATCCTTTTTCCTATTATTATAATTCCTAATTTTTTCTCTACAAGATCTGCAACGAAGAAATGTTCTTACTTTTTTCTTGCCACATATTACACATAATCCTTTTTTTTTCTTTTCAATTTGCCATGCTCTTTGTCTCGAAATAGTCTCTTTCATATAATCTACCTCCGATCTATTATTTATTAAAATTGTTATAATTAACCTTAATTACCTACATATTATAACATGTATTATAGTAATTGTCAAGCTAATATATATAAATAGCACGAAAACGTTTTCGATGATTACACGGATTTCGAAAAATGATTACACCGATTAACCATTTTCCTGTTTTAAATACAAGATGCACAGATGCATCCAAAAAACAAATCCCCCTGCCTTCCCCCTTTTCTAAAGGGGGAGTAAGAGGGATTTAAGGTAAAAATTTAATAATTATCGACGGGTTTTATCTATTGGTATTAGTAAGTATGGTTGGGGTCACATAAATAACGACTTCTTTCTGCGTTGTGGAAAGGGTTTTGCTTGTAAAAAGCGCACCGAGGAAAGGAATGTCCCCGAGAAAAGGCACTTTCTTCGAAGTAAGGATTTCATCCTCCTGGATAAGCCCGCCTATCGTGACAGTCTGCCCGTTCTTAACGCGGACCGTGGTATCAACAGTCCTGCGGTTCATTTCCGGAAGGTTGTCCGCGGTTTTCCCGGTAACCGTATTCACTTCGGGATGCAGCTCCAGTATGATCTCTCCCGAAGCGGTTACCCACGGCCTTGCGCGCAAGATAA
>Ga0210049_1001552_pt1 | contig 21659 bp, 15 predicted proteins | sample CryGeyCG2014_300_2_FD_183964 | JGI IMG/M metagenome (GOLD analysis project Ga0210049, IMG submission 183964) | Groundwater microbial communities from aquifer - Crystal Geyser CG06_land_8/20/14_3.00 (SPAdes) (version 2) | ecosystem: Environmental > Aquatic > Deep subsurface > Groundwater | place... | reverse complement strand
CTTCGAGGGCGGCAAGAGCCGCAGAGTCCGTCACGCGATTCACGTCAATGGCGTAGCCGAGTCCGAATCCGTTTTCGGGAAGAATCTGCGCGGCTTGAAATTCAGGTTCGAGCAGGAGATTTGCCAGCGCGAGCGCGGCGGCTTTGTGCGGAGCATTGGACGGGATGGCAACGTAATTGAAATCGCCGATCATGTAATTGTTGAAAACAAAAGCGCGCGAGGTGGCGGGGAGCAAGCCAGCGGCGATGCCCGTGCCTGCGCCTGTGATGTCATTGGTCATGCTGAAATCCACTTCGTTGTTGGCGAAAAGATTTTTTAATTCGGCTTCATCCTTGGGGTAGGTCTCGCCATTGCGCCATAAGCAGGATTCCAGTTCGTTGAAATATTTCCAAAGTTCAGGAGACCACTTGTCCCACAAAGCCTGGTCGAAGGTCGCCCACTGCTCCGCGCCGCCGCTGATTTCAAACAGCGCGCCCTTGACAAAGCGCGTGCCGATAAATCCGCCGGCGCCCGGGGCAACGTAGGCGGCGCGCCCGGGATGTGCGCACGCCCAGGTCTTGAAATCGGCATAAGAGCGCGGCAGTTCATCGGCGTTCATGCGGGCTGAGTCGTACACCAGTTGCAACTGCGCCGAAGACCAGGGGCTTTCCAGGTTATCCACCGGGTTGCCGAAGTCGCGATTGATGGCGGGGTTGTCCCAGTTGACATACTGGCTGTTGGGAAGTTTCTGCGCCCAATCGGGATAAAGCAAATTGGCTTGCTTGAGTGTGAAGAAATTCTCGCCGTTGATCCAGATCAGATCCACCGCGCCGGGGTCGGCGCCAGCCTGCTTCTCGCTCAAAACCTGGTTGACGGCATCCACTGTATCTGCGATCGGGATACGGTTGAGCGTGATGCCATAACGTTCTTTCAGCGCCACCCCGTAGAAATTATCCACGAAGGCGTTGATGCTGTCCGAGCCGCCCCAGATATACCAGTTGACCGTTTGTCCTTTGGCGGCAACGAGCACGCTGTCCCAGTTGTTGATGTCGAACTCGCCTGGAACTGCGGGCGCGTCGGTCGCGACGGGCGGGTTGGTTGCCGCTGGTTGAGCGGAAGTTGCCGTGTTGGGCGCACAGGCCGCCAGCAACATGGTTAATACAACGAGCAGAAATACAATGCGTTTCATTTTTTTCTCCTGAATTTTTTGTAGTGTGACACATCGTCCCCGCATGGGGGTTCATGTCGCTTTGCCAGTCAGCAGCGAAATAAATTTCGCTGTACAAATTACGGTTTCGCAAAACGATATTTCAGATACGCCGCCAATTCTTTTCCAAGATTCGGCAGTGTCTCGCGCATGAAGAAATCCGCCACTTTCAATATGCCGCTTGAAAACGTCGGATACGGATAGACCAGGCGGTAGATCTTGTGCAGGGAAATCTTCTGGCTGATCGCCAGCGTGAAAAACGAGATCATTTCCGAAGCGCGCGGTCCCACGATGGTGGCGTGCAAAATCTGCCCCGTCAGTCGAACAGCGTCCACGATGATGAAACCATTTTCAATTCCGTCCGTGTAACCGCGGTCGGTGTGATCCTTGAAGTCCACGCGGATGCGCTTGATGATTTGCGGATGGCAATATTCAGCGAGTTGTTGTTGCGTCAGTCCCACCGTTGCCACTTCAGGGTCGCTGAACGTCGCGTTCGGGAACAACGGTTCCTTCTTCGCAAGCGGCAAATACGGGAATGCAATCCGCTGGACGACTCTGCGCCCCTGCGCGTTCGCTGAATGAGTAAAAGCGGACGTGGGAGTCACGTCCCCAATCGCGTACACGCCTTTGACATTCGTCTCCCCGAACGAGTTGACCAGCGCCCCAAGCCTCGGATCAACCTTGACCCCAGCCCTTCGACCTTGCTCAAGACGAGCCTGCTCCAGTCCGAGCGAGTCGATATTTTTCACCCGACCGACTGCAACTAAAACCTTGTCCACTCCCGTGAGTGTGATTTCTTCATCACCTGATTTCAAGATCAACGAATGTGTGGACACATCACATGCCTTCGCAACCGTGCCGCAGTACAGAGTGATGCCGCGCTTATCAAGCTCCGCTTGAATGGCTTCTGATGCTTCGGGAATGGATGTCATCAACGGGCGACGATCCAGCGCGAACATCGTGACCTTTGTTCCGATTTTCTGGAAGGCGAACGCCATCTCCAACGCGATCACCCCTGCGCCCACGATCACAAGATGTTTGGGGGCGTTCGTCAGGTCGAAGAGCGATTCGTTGGTCAAGATCATCTCTTCGGGCAAGCCTGGGATGTCAATCATGCGTGGACGCGCGCCTGTGGCGATGACAATGTTGTCGGCGGTCAGTTCATGGGAAACTCCGTCATGAGTCACGCTCAATGTTTTGGGAGCGATGAATTTCGCCATACCGCGAATGAAAGTTAAGTTTTCAAGGTGTTGGACTTCTTCCGTCTCTTTCTCGCGCAGCGCGTCGCGCTTACGAATGACTTCCTGCAAAACATCATCAGGGTTCATGCCTGGTTTGAAGTTCTTCGCCAGATGGATGAGCGTCTTGGACGGCACACAGCCGACATTCGTGCAGTCTCCGCCGACATGATTGCCTTCGATCAGTGCGACTTTACGTCCCAGTCCAGCCAACCCGATGGCAACCGTCATCCCACCCGAACCCGCCCCAATTACGATTGTCGAAAAATGTTCGCCCCCCTCTGTCCCCCCATTTTCCCCAGGAAAATGGGGGGATGAAAGGGGGGCGCCTTCACGTTTTTTGAATATTCTTGAAAGCGCGATGCTCACGATGAAAATCGCAAACGAAAACCCGAGGGTGACGGGATTCAATTTTGGCAGCGCCCCGTCAAAGGTCTCGATGGAAGCGCCAAATCCGATAAATGCCATCGTCCCTGGGATGGAGCCAAGCGCGGTCGCCAGGATGAACGGCCAATACTTGATCCGCAGAAATCCTGCCAGATAACTGACTGCGTCATACGGTAAGAAGATGAAGCGCATGATCATCACGGTCTCGAAACTGTTTTCGCGCATTCTTCGCGCATACCGCTGGACGAGGTTGTCTGAACCGTCATCCTTGAGCATGCCTTCGCCAAAAAAGCGCCCGATAAAAAAAGCAATCGTGGACGAAATGTTGCTGGCGATGATCGTGTACAGCACGCCGAGTAACGGTCCAAACACAAATCCAGCCGCCACGCTTAAAAAGGTTGCGGGAAATAAAATCAATGGGCGCACCGCATAGAGAATTACATAGATCAACACGCCCCAGATGCCATTCTGCATGAAAGCCAGGGTGCGTTGAACGACTTGCAGGGGTGAGAGTTGATTGGAAGCGGCGTACCATTGGTAAACGACAACCAATAGAATCCAGAAGGATAGCGCAATGATTTTTTGCGCGTGTTCTTGAAACCAGGGTTTGGATCGCAAAACTCGATTCGAAGTTTCCATTAATTGTTTCCTCCCCGAATAGAGGAACACCTTCAAAAAATTCTTACCCCTTTCCAGATATAAATACCGACCTTGTAAGAAATCAGCGAGAGTTGAATTCAACTACAATCAATAGATCACAACAACCCTGCGTAATTTGCGCTCTCCCCTGGCAACGCCCGCCAGGGCAGTTGTAACGCAATACGGCGGTAGAGACCGCCAAATACGCGCTTTCGTGAAACGCTGATAATGAAACAAGAACGGAGGAACACATGAACATAGACAAACCCTTGCTAAAATCCCTGCTGATCATGGCAGATATTATCGAGGCGCGTGATCCGTACACGGGCGGTCACGTTTGGCGCGTCTCCCAATTCGCCAAACTGCTGGCGACCAAGATCGGACTTCCCGAAGATGAAACCATCAAGATCAGCATTGCGGCCTACCTGCACGATCTGGGCAAGGTCGGCATACCCGATGACATCCTGCAAAAAGCCGAAGCCCTAACTGCCAAGGAATACGCCATCGTCAAGACGCACCCATCCATCGGGGGAAAATTGCTTGGCGGACATCCGCTGGCAGAGATGGTTGCCTTCGCGGCGAACGAACATCACGAACGAATTGATGGAAAAGGATATCCGAATGGATTAAGCGGCGAACAACTCACGTTGATCGCGCGGATTGTCAGCATTGCGGACGCCTTCGATGCCATGACCAGCACGCGCCCATATCGCAAAGGAATGTCTGTTGAACAGGCACTATGCCGCATTGAAGAAGGAGCGGGGACTCAATTCGACGCGGAACTGGTAGATCATATATGCGAGTTGGGTCGCGCGGGCGACCTGGCTCATATCGTCGGGCATACCGCGGAGGGAATTCCCGCAGTTACTTGTCCGCATTGTGGACCCGTCATTGCCATTCCGCGAAATACCAAAAATGGAGAAATCATCTATTGCCGTGCTTGTCATTCAGAACTTACTCTTCGCCAGGTTGGCAATACTTTTGAAGCCGACATGACAGGCATGACCGATGATCCTCGAAACCTGGAACCGCGCGCAAACGAGGATGCTGTGGAGGATATATTAGCGCAACTCTGAAATACGTTATGATCCGCCGTGGAAATGCAAAAGACGCGGATGATGACACTCCGCGTCTTTTGAGTTACCCAGTGGGTCAACGCCCGAGGTCATGATGCGCCAGTAAATGCGCCATCTTCCCAGGTAATTCCTCAGGGGTATCCACGATATGATGTTCATCCAGTAATCCCGATTCATGCAGTTTTCGTTTCGTCAGCGGCGTAGCCACTGCCAGAACCAGCGACCCAGCCGCCAGTCCCGCGCGAACGCCCGCGACAGAATCTTCCACTATCAGGCACTCCGTCGACGGGACGTCCAGCGAGCGGGCAACCAAGAGATAAATTTCGGGATCAGGCTTGGGATTTTCCACATCCTCGCGCGTGGCGATGAAATCAAACGCGTTTTCCAGTTCCAATGCATGTAACGAACGTTCGACCTGGGGGCAATAAGACATGGTAGCCAGTCCCACTTTGCAATTTGCAGCGCGCACCTGATGGAGTAAATCTACATTGTGCTTCCACGCGGCTTGTCGCAGGATATTTTCATCCGCAACAATCTCCTCAAAGATACGCAGGCGCAGACGGGTGTAAACCTGCCAGGGTTCACTTGCTCCAAACTCAGCCATGCGAATGCGGGCGGCATTCTCCAAGTCAAAACGATTCATCATTCCTTTGGAAACTTCTTCGCGCGAGCCGCCCACGAAATCTTCAAAAGCGGATATGACTTGCGACTCACTGAACACATTTGGTTTTAATTGGATCGCTGCGCGCGCATACGACTCCGCTTTGAGTTGCTCGGTCTCAAGGAGCGTGCCGTCCAGATCGAAAATAACCGCTCGAATCATACTTTGAAATCTCCATAAGGATTTTTATTGATCGTCTGTTTACGGATAGACATCTCTATGGATTTCTTACAGGCTGAGGAAATAGGCTCCGAATTCAGCAGTAATTAATTTCATGTGATAACTATCTCTTATAAGAAGCGATACTTGTCAAAGTAAATATCAAGGAGATTATTAAATGGACATTGCAATGATAGGACTTGGAAAAATGGGCGCCAACATGGCGCGCAGGTTGATCAAGGGCGGGCATCGTGTGATCGGCACAGATCATACGCCCGACAACATCCAAAAACTCGCGGCAGAAGTGGGGTTGATTCCAGCCGCCTCGCTCGCTGACGTGGTCGCGGCGTTACCAGCGCCGCGTGCGGTTTGGGTAATGGTTCCCTCTGGCGCGCCGACTGAAGCAGTTATCCATGAACTTGGGAATCTACTCTCGTCAGGAGATACCATCCTTGATGGCGGCAATACTTTCTATAAGGATGATATTCGCCGCGCCGCCGCTCTCAAAGAGAAGGGCATCCATTATGTGGATGTCGGCACAAGCGGCGGGGTCTGGGGTTTGACCGAAGGCTACAGCATGATGATCGGCGGCGAAGCAGAAGTCGTTTCGGCAATGAGCCCGATCTTCGAGACGCTTGCTCCTGCGGCAGATCAAGGCTGGGGACGAGTCGGTCCCGTTGGCGCGGGGCATTTCGTCAAGATGATCCACAACGGCATTGAATACGGTCTCATGCAGGCGTATGCTGAGGGTTTCGGCATCATGGAAGCCAAAAAGGATTTCAATTTGGATTTGTATCAGGTCGCAAAAATCTGGCAGGTTGGCAGTGTCGTGCGTTCCTGGCTTCTCGATCTGACCGCGAACGCTTTGAAGGCTGACCAGAAGTTGACCGACATCGCGGGCTGGGTGGCGGATAGCGGCGAAGGTCGCTGGACGGTGTTTGAAGCCGTTGACCTGGATGTGCCAGCGCCAATCATCACCCTTTCACTTCAACAGCGCTTTATCAGCCGTCAGCAGGAAAGTTACGCCTACAAATTACTCGCCGCCATGCGAAATCAATTCGGCGGACACGCCATTAAAAAGGCGGGGAAATGAGCGATGTATGCGAATCCACAAGCATTGTAATTTTCGGCGCGTCAGGCGATCTGACCTGGCGCAAACTCGTTCCAGCCCTGTACAACAATTTCAAAAAGGGACGGCTCTCGGAGTGTGCCAACATCGTCGGCTTTGCCCGCCGCCCTTATAGCGACGAATCCTTCCGCGCCTATCTGCGCGAAGGAGTTTCTCAATTCAGCGCGGACTCATTCGACTCTGCCATCTGGGATAAATTCGCTGAACGCGTTCATTACTTTCAGGGGAATCTCGACCAGGCAGGCGACTTCCCCAAACTGAACTCGTTCCTGCTGGACCTCGAAGCGGGTACTTCCAACCGACTCTATTACCTGGCGACAGCCCCCGAATTCTATGGCTCGGTTTCCAAACATCTCGGCGCGGCTGGCATGTCACACGAAGAAACAAATGAGGCTTGGCGGCGCATCATCATCGAAAAACCATTTGGGCGCGACCTCGCCTCCGCGCAGGAACTCAACCGCGCGGTTCACTCCGCCTTCGATGAAAGTCAGGTCTATCGTATTGACCATTATCTCGGCAAGGAAACTTCACAGAATATTCTTTTCTTTCGCTTTGCCAATACGATTTTCGAACCAGTCTGGAATCGTCGCTACATTAGCAACGTGCAAATCACAGTAGCTGAAAGCGTGGATGTCGGCCATCGCGCGGGATATTACGACACCTCTGGCGTGATCCGCGACATGTTCCAAAATCACCTGTTCCAATTGCTGGCATTGGTGGCAATGGAGCCGCCGAGCATGTTCAACGCCGACGCCATCCGCAACGAAAAGGTCAAAGTCTTTCAAAGCATCCGTCCGATTGCGCTTGAGGATACCGTCCGCGCTCAATATGAAGATTACAAAAACGCCGAGGGTGTCGCATCCGATTCGCAAACGCCGACATATTCCGCGCTCAAACTTTACGTGGATAATTGGCGCTGGCGTGGTGTGCCGTTTTATCTGCGTTCGGGCAAGGCGCTCAACCGTAAAACATCCGAGATCATCATCGAATTTCAAAGCCCGCCGCACATGATGTTCAACCAATCCAGCGAATTTACGCCCAACATCCTTTCTATGTGCATCCAGCCTGATGAAGGGATACACCTGCGCTTCGAAGCCAAGGTCCCAGATTCAGATCAGGAAATGCGTTCGGTGGACATGGATTTCCACTATCGCTCCTCCTTCAATGAAACCTCTCTCCCCGAAGCCTATGAACGCCTCCTACTCGAAGCGATCAAGGGGGACGCTTCACTCTTTACCCGCTCTGATGGAATTGAATCTTCCTGGCGGGTGATTGATCCCGTTTTACAGGGCTGGGCGCATCAAAACAACCCGACGCTTGTTACTTATAAACGAGGAGCATGGGGTCCCGCCGAAGCAGATGAACTGCTTGCCCGCGCAGGTCACATCTGGCGACTTGGTTGTGTGGACTAAGTAAAAAAACTTCCGAAGTCATTGTGACTTCGGAAGTTTTTTATATCTGATATCTGCCTGGCAGATCAATAATTTTGCCCGGGCTTTTGGCGGTTTCCAGCAAATCCAGCGCAGCCAGAATCACCTTCTTCTGGGTTTCATCATCCTTTGGCGCGCCCAATGTCCGCCCCATTGGATGCGGTGTAATCAGCGTACGTGGCAACTGCATGGCTGCCAGCCGATCTCGAAAGGCGTGGACACCGATCACGACAGTTGGAATGCCGCCCGCTTCCATTAATCTCGCAATGTGTCCCACGGACACATGACATACCGGTCAGACAGGCGCCAGCAGGAGCGCGTCTATCTTTTTTTCCTGAAACATCCTGACCCACTCGGGTCCTGTATGGTTAAGCAGGCGCAACTGAGCAGCGGCTCCTACAAACGAATACGCATCCGAAGCCAGTTCACCGATTCGTCCTTCGGCTTGCAGTTCGCGCAAATGGGTGAGAGGAAAATTGACATTGGGGTCAGCCTTTGCGCCGCGCACATCGTATCCGCCATGCCGCACGCGTAGTTTCTCCTCGGGAGTATTCATTGGAATCACCGAAAGCTGGGGTTCAACTTTCAGAAAATCATCAATACGCATTTCGGCTTCCTGTTGGCTCATGTTTTCCACGCCAAACGGCTTGGGATCGTCACCATCCACGAAATGCCCGCTGGAGGTCATCAATCCCAATCGCAATTGAGAGAGCGGCGCGCGCAACGGAGTGAATGGGCTGTCATCATAAATGAAACGCCCCACCCCTGCATACGCTTTTGCCTGGGTTTCATTGACGTAATCTGCGACTCGTGTGAAATCGCCATCATTAAATGAGTCGCCTATTTTCCACAGCAGTTCCTGGAAAAAACGACTGGCATCCGTGTCTGATAAATTCTTGAGGAATTTGAAATTCAAATCCGAACGCGATCCATAGTTGAATGAGTTCTTGAAATCTTCGAAGGTTTCTTTTTGTTGATTATCGTCCGACATTTTTAATTCCTTTTTAAATTGTTATGTCAAATTATCTCATAGCGCGGTTCGTACCGCAAAATTCATTTTGCGCCCTGGCAAGCAAGATAAATCTTGCGATACTGACAAAATCTTCGCGGTTCGAGTAGTTTTTAAAAAGTAATACTATGGTGTGTTGAGCGAAGTTTCCAATGCAATAATCTCACGCCAGACTCGTAATAATTCCGCCACGCTCCATGCCTGGGCGATACATCCACGCGGAGCAAATGGCGCGTCGCCATCGAAAATCTCGCTGATGCTTCCAATTCCATGTTCTGTGAGTTGATTTAAAAAAGGTTCAAGAAACGAACGCGCAACACGCGCATCCTGATAGACCCGCAAATGCGCGCTGACAAATGGACCGATCAGCCAGCCCCAAACCGTTCCCTGATGATAGGCGCCATCCCGCTCATGCGGACTTCCGCCGTAATGCCCAATATAACCTAATTCTTCGGGAGCAAGACTTCGCAAACCGTATGAAGTGAGTAACCTTTGGGCGCAAACATCCACGATGGATTTTTGTTGTTCTGCATTCAGCGGACTATACCGTAAAGAAACAGCCAGAAGTTGATTCGGGCGCAACGCAAGGTCGTCTCCCTGCGGAGAATTCAGCACGTCGTAGCAGTAACCTGTCTTCTCGTCCCAGAAACGGGAGAAACTGATTCGAGCGCGCTCGGCAAGTTCTTCATAATGCGCGGGAGATTTTTTCAAGGCGCGGGCAAAACTTGCCATGCTGACGAGCGCGTTATACCAAAGCGCATTAATCTCGACAGGTTTGCCAATACGCGGCGTAACCACCCAATCGCCCAATTTGGCGTCCATCCAGGTTAATTGGACGCCACCCTCTCCCGCGTAAAGTAATCCATCGGCTGGGTCAACATGAATTTGATAGCGTGTGCCTTTTTCGTGCCAGTCAATTATTTCTTTGAGAACAGGGAATAACTCTTTGAGTAATTCTTTGTCGCCAGTCTTCTCGTAATAAGCGCGGATGGCTTCAAAATACCAGAGCGTCGCATCGGCGGTGTTATATTCGGGGACTTCGCCAGCATCAGGAAAACGATTGGGCAACATTCCTTGATCTACAAATTTTGCAAACGTCCTGAGAATTTCGCGCGCTTCATTTACTCTGCCAGTAGTCAGCGTAAGACCAGGCAGGCTGATCATGGTGTCGCGTCCCCAATCTCCAAACCAGGGATAACCTGCGATGATCGAGCGTCCATCGGGTTGGTCGGGCGCGGCGCGTTTGACGATAAATTGATCAGCGGCGAGAACTAATTGGGGCGGCAGATCAGTTGTCCGCGCGATCAGACCGTTCTCATACGTCTGGCGTTCTGCATAGGCAGAAGTCCCATCTAAATTAGGCGAAGCATCCGTACTTAAAATGAAGGTCACAGTTTCGCCCGCTGAGAGAGAGACAGAAAATTCGCCAGCGTTGAGGTGGTCATCCAATCCGACAAATCCGCGATACTGCTCAATCTTTAGCGAGAAGCCCCGATACCATTTATTTACAATTTCGGCTTTGGCGCGGTCGCTAAAAATATAGAACGGCATAGCCTGTTCAAAGGCATGGACACGCAAGCCCTGCGCAACTTTCTGAATATCCATACGCCAGTCATCAGACTGGGTTTCGCCGTGAAAATCACGGTAGTTGACCAATGCTTTGGCGGTGAGTTCAAATGGGGAGGTTGCCCGAATCAGGCGATAGGAAACGTAAGTGGTGTTGGCTCCCGACTGCATCCAAATGCGTTTTTCCAGCAACGCATCTGCAAAAGCAAACACCCAGACAGGCATAGCGCCTTCCATATAAAACCGTTCGATATTGCAATACCCATGCGGGTCCATTGCGCCAGCCGCCCAGCGGTTGGCAAAAAGCGGAATATGATTTTTCTGGTATGTGACCATTTCATCCAGTTTTGCAACCAACAGTGTGCGACCAAGCGGCGGCTTCAATGCGGCGACGAGCAGACCATGATAGCGGCGCGTCAAGAGGTTGGCGACTGTGCCAGAGGCATATCCGCCAATTCCATTGGTGACCAGCCATTCCTTTGTTTCCGCTATGGATAAGTCATTGCAAATGTTGCGTCCAAAATTGATGGTTGTCATCGTGTATCCTTTTTGATTTGCTGTGGAGTTTTTTATTATTCACTGATGTCGCGCAGTTTATTCCGTAGCGCGACATTTATGCCGCCGATTTGCGAGATAAATCTCGCGCTACTACGTGACATCAATTATTCAACTTCGTTATGTTACGAGTTCCCAGCAAGCTGCCCCAGTATCTTGTGCGCTATCACGCGGCTGAAATCATCCAGCGCCAGCGCGGATTTGAATCCGCCGTCCGCCGCGACCAGCACAAAACCATCCTTCTCTTCCAGCGCTTGATGGATGGTCGCGATGTCGGCTGATTGTAATGATCCATCCACCACCCGATGATTAAGCAACTCTTTGAGCCATTTTTCAATCTCCCGACGCGATAAACGCTCGTCCATTTCTGGATGTTTCGATCCTGTGTAACGACCTTTTTCGTTTTGAATATCCTGTGAAATCTGGGTGCGGCACTGATCATATAAACCCAGGATCAACTCAGAAGATGGGGTCTGAACCAGTCCGCTCGACTCGAGTACGGAACTGATTCCCTTCTCCCGAATAAAAATATTCATCAGGGACGGAAAGCGGCGATAGTACGCAAGCAACAACTTCTTCCCCGAAATCACGCCCACCACATCGGCGATATTCAAATCGCCAGGTTCCTTTGCGGTTTTGCGCGGCGCGGCAAACACCACGATCACCCGTTCGCTCAACAAATCCACCAACATCAGGAATGCAAACAGGAAGGCGCGCGTAATCTTCTGTTCCTGCAGATCAATCACAAGCAACACGGACTTTCCAGGCGCTTCCAATGCCCGCGCCAGAATCGCCTGAAGCCCGCCCGCGTCTCCCTGGCTGGTCATCTGGTATGCGCTCGACAGATCCGAGACGGACACAAAATCCTGCGTATTCGCGCCCTTGACCGTATCCCGCAATTCGAATTCCACTTCGCCGACCTTCAACTTGCCCACATTGCTCAGCACCGACGGAAAAAACGCCAGCAACAAAACAATCGCGGTTGCCCACACCATCAACAGCGCGGGAAGCGCATCCACGGGCGGGGCTTGCGCCAGCCACAAAAAACCCGCCCACGCCAGCCCCAAAACGATCAGGATGGCGATAAACCGAACGGCGCGTTGAAATTTTTCGATGGGCATTGTCCTTGTCCTTCCAGTTGTTATACTGAACTACAAACTCATGCAAGTCTTACCTTTCCAACGGGTAAGACTTTTTAATCCATAATCCTCTAACCGAATAAAGGAGCCACTATGTTTAGAAAATGGATTTTTTGGATTCTCGCGGCGGGATGGACGCTCTCTGCCTGCGCGCCGACTCCTCCCCCGACCACGCCCGCTTCCGACTCCCCCGCAGCGGATCCTGTTCAAATGACTCCTACCACCCTTCCAGCCGAATCTCCCCCACGCGGCGCCGAAAGCGAGTTCACCACCGACTTCAGCAAACACAGCGTCCCATACAGCGAAATCCTTTCGGGAGGCCCGCCCAAAGATGGGATTCCCTCGATTGACGCGCCCAACTTCCAGTCCACGCGCGAAGCGGACGGATGGCTCGAAGACCGCGAACCCGTTGTCTTTGTCCAGGTCGGCGACGACGCGCGCGCCTATCCGATCCAAATCCTGATCTGGCATGAAATCGTCAATGACACCGTCGGAAACGAACCGCTCCTCGTTTCGTTTTGTCCGCTGTGTAATACGGCGATTGCCTTCAAGCGAACATTTAATGGGCAATTGTTTGACTTTGGAACAACTGGGCGATTGCGTTACAGTAACCTGATCATGTACGACCGCCAGACTGAGACGTGGTGGCAGCAAGCCACAGGCGACGCGATCGCGGGCGAGCACACGGGCGCGCAACTCGAGTTTTATCCCGCTTCAATGATCTCCTGGGCGGACTTCAAAGAACTGTATCCCGAAGGTAAAGTACTATCACGCGACACAGGCTTTTCCCGCGACTATGGAAAAAATCCTTATTTTGGATACGACGATATCAACCAGGCTCCGTTTTTGTTCGATGGCACAACCCCCGACCAACTCCCGCCGATGGCGCGCGTGTTGACCGTTAACTTGAACGGCGAGGCGGTTGCCTATCCGTATGATGTGTTGAGTGAATTGAACGTCATCAACGATACTGTCGGCGGGGATGAGATCGTGGTGTTTTGGGCAGAAGGAACCGCCTCTGCGTTGGATACCAGTAATATCCCCGAAGGACGCGATGTCGGCGCGGCGGTTGCCTACTCGCGCACAATGGATGATCGAATACTCACCCTCAAATTCGCCGACGGAAAAATCGTTGACGAGCAAACAGGAAGTGTATGGAACATTTTGGGGATGGCAATTTCGGGTGAACTGGAAGGAAAGCAACTCATGCCTGTGGTCTCCATCAATCACTTCTGGTTTTCGTGGGCGGCATTTCGTCCTGAGACAAGGATCTATCAGCCGTAAATCCCCGGGAATCTATCGTTGCCGCCCTGGAATGTGCCTTCAAAAGTACGAAACTGGATTGGCTGCAATTTCACGGGAAAAATCAAAGTGGAATGTGACGGTTTTTTGGGCACGGTATGTTCAATAGTTTGTGAATCCATGTGCTACAAATTTTTGATAATTCATTAGCCGGAATCCGACAGTTCCTCTCTACCCAGTTCGATTTTGGAAGATAATCAACCCAAAGGCCTATGAAGTTTGGCCTATAGCACCACAAGGATCTGTCCGGCGCGGTATATATCTGGTATACGGGTATAAATTTCGTCCTACTCCACTGCATACCACAAGATAGCCCCCAGATATAGGATGAAACTTCAAAAACAAGCGTAAATATCTCTATATTGCGGAATACTCGTTTACGGGTATTCGACTCCTCTCTCATAAACAATCATGCCTCACTCCTCGGTTACAAAAGCCGGGGAGTTATTTTTTAACACAAAAGGTGACCCATATTCAGGTCACCTTCCCAATCAGTATCCGTTAGTTATTTTCGCCTTGCGGCGAAAAAATCAACCCTTTCCTGGGTTTGCCCAGAATAAGTGGAAAGATCCGTGCGAAACTTTATTTGGATTTCACGTCTCTCATCGATTATTGCATCCGTCAGAACCGTATCCACAATTCGCTTCTTCAGCAGAAATACTTGATGACGTTCCTCAGGAGTTTGAGGATTAGCAGTGATCAATTCAGCCATCTCTGACTGCAACTCAGCCACGTACTTCTTTACCTGCTCTTCCAAGTCAAGTTTTTCGAATGCATCCTTCTCCTGTTCAATAGCCGTCAGCCTACGCCTCACTCCCAATTCCTTATCGTACATCACGCCAATCTGCGGAGTGAATTCTTCCTCAGAGATATGTCCCTTACGAGCCTTGGTGATGAACTCCTGGCGTTCTGCATTCAGCTTCTTGATCTCCTCTCGCAGTTGCAGTTCATCCCATTTCATCTGTTCATAGTCATTCCGCAATTGAACCACCTTTGCCTTGGCTTGAGCCAGCAGAAAATCAGGGTTGGTAATGAATTGGCTTACTTTCTCCCAGACTTGGGCTTCCGCTTGTTTGGCGCTCACTGTCTTTGGGCAGGTTGACAATCGTAATTCTTTATGGGGTTGCGGACAGAAGTAAGTTCCAATGGGCGTTTTCCGCTCGATCCACTCCCCCTTCCGGCTGCGACGATGAGTTGCTGTCCTTGCCTGCCAAGTCAAATTACACGAGCATTTCAGATGCCCGGAAAGCAAATAGTCATGGCGGATTGGTTGAGAAGGATGGGTCTTATTCTTTTCTCGTTGAGCTTTGAACTGCTCATAGGTGGGAACATCAATAATCGGTTCAACGGGAATTTGATAGGTTTCTCCAGCGCGAGATTGTTCCTTGTAACCATAGGCATATTCTTTGGCAGATTCCAAGATCCCTTGAATACTGGAGCGGGCCCATTCGATATGTCGTGGTGTGCTACTTCCCTTCTGTGGAGCGTTGCCGGCTATCAGTCTTTCTCGAATCTGTGGCAGCGGGACGCCTTGGTTGTACCATTCGAATATCTTTCGTACCCAATTCGCTTCTTCTTCCACAATATGGATTTTTTCACCTGCACGAGAATAGCCATAGCGGTCTTGTCCGGTGTTAGCTTTTCCTGCTTTCAACCGCGCCTTGACTCCCATCCCCATTCGTTCTTTCATGCCTTCCAGTTCCATCTGAGCCGCCCACGTGCGAACAGGAGTGATCTTTGGATCAAAGGTTTCTTTTGCCAACAGGATTTCGATCTTGTATTCTTGAATGGTTTCCATGACCATCAACATAGATCGTAGTCCACAATACAACCTGTCTTCTCGCCAAGCCAGGATGATATCGAATTCATTTCTGGCTGCATCCTGGAGCATTGCTTGCAAAGCGGGACGGTCCGAACGGCTGCCTGATGGTTCAATCAGTTTGTTGCCAACCCGGTATTTTTCCACATCACGATAAATACGAACAACTGTCAATCTGTTGTCCTGCGCCAGACGCCGGCAATCCGCTTCCTGTTCAGCCGGACTGGATTTTTCACCCTGGGTTTCAGATGAGGTGCGTATGTAGATCACTGCTCTACGAACCATTTGGGCCTCCTGTTTTTTGTTATTCCGAGGGAATGAGCAATATTCCCAACATGTAAAGAATGAGCTGACAAGTTACCTGCCAGCTCACAACATAACGGAAAGTCAAGTGGGGTGTATAAACCGTGTCGGTAAGAAGTTATGGGAAGGAAATAAACAACATCCTATAGCCTTACAGGTCAGCGAGTGTTAATTGCACAGTTTTATCATTCTGGGACAATTCGATTTCATATCCAAGCGCCTTATAACTGGCACGCCGCTTGCTGTGCATTCTTGCCAACACGGGCACATCAAAGTCTACATAATCGTAGATGATCACTTCTTTCTTGGTTGCGTTCAAACGGTGCAAACGACCTGCATACTGAGTCAACGTGCCGCGCCAGGAAATCGGTAAGGCCAGGAATAAGGTGTCCAATCGTTCGTCATCAAATCCTTCACCCAAATAACGCCCAGTAGCCAGGATTAGCCGCGACTGATCGGTCGGCAGATTGGCAATTTGCTCTGCTAGCAGCTTGCGTTGCTTCTTGCCCATGCCTCCTTTCATCACAAAAACATGCGCGACGCGTTGTTTCAATAACTCTGCCAATGTTTCCAAGTGTTCCCGGCGCTCAGTCAGTAGCACCGGAAACCGGTTTGCCTGAACCGCATCCACCACATCAGCAACGATCATCTGGTTGCGGTCATCATCCTTTTCCAAAGATGAGTACACTTCCTGAATGGATTGGGCGGCGATATTTTGAAGATGAGGCGGCAATTGGAACTTTGTTGGGCGAACAATAACTTTGTGATCAAAGGGGCGTTTATCTGCCTGGTCACGATCATTCACCCTGTAACGCACCGGGCCGCACTGCATAAAAATTATCGGCTGGTGTCCATCTTTGCGCGTCACAGTCGCCGACAAACCAGTTACATATTTGGCCTTGCTTTGGCGGACCACTTGCTCAAAGCTGACCGCAGAAATGTGGTGGCACTCATCAATAATCAGGTAGCCATAATTGCCAACCATGTCACTGACAACCCCTTTCTGGCTCAGGCTCTGGATCATGGCTACATCGAGATTTCCGTTAGATTTGTGCTTACCGCCGCCAAATTGACCAATGTCTTTGGGTGAGAGACCAAGAAACTGGCTCAAGGCCTGGCCCCACTGATCAAGTAATTGGCGGCGATGCACAACCACCAGCGTGTTTACCTGACGTTGTGCAATCAAATAAGCCGCTACGACAGTTTTACCAAAAGCGGTTGAGGCTGCCAGAACGCCTGTTTCATGTTGTAGCAAAGTATCAGCGGCTTGCTGCTGTTCATCGCGTAAAACACCCTGAAACCGAACTTCCAATCGAGTGCCGGCATAACGTTCATCAGTCAGGTTCGTTTTGATCTGCAACGATTCGAGCAGAGCGACAAGTTCATCCATGCAACCGCGTGGCAGCCCAAGATGTTTTGGAAAATCCTCGCAACAACTGATGATGCGCGGTTTTCCATACGTAGACAGGCGCATCCCTTGCGCCTGGTAAAAGTCCGGGTTTTGAAAAGCTGCCAATCGGATCAGGCGATTCCGCAAAGAAGGCGTCAAATCTGCCTTGGGAATATAGATTTGGTTCCCAATCACCAAGTCGATCTGCTCAGGCAGCGGCCCAACCACTGGCGGGTCTTTGTGTTTTCTGGATGGTGGTGCAGCCCAGGGACGGTCACCATCTTCATCCGTTACCGGAAGACGGATACCCAACAATTCATCCAACTTTTCGGAATGCTTAACCACGACTTGCACATCTGTTTGGGTCATTCGTCGCTGGGTAGCAAGGAAAGACCATTGATCTTCATACGGAGCGAACTGCTCGTTTACAAAGACACTGTTGTTGTTCTCGCGTGGTCTCTTTTGTAATGGTAATGCTATCAGGTTGCCGAACCCGCCTTTGGGAAGTGTGTCCTGGCTGGGGAAGAAACGATCGTAGGAGTCCAGCCCAATCTCAAGCCGGCGCTCCATTGTTTGTGAAAGCAGGAAAGTACCCATCTGGCGTGCCAGGGCTGCTGGAACAGGTTCGGCAAAGAATATCCAAACGTGACCCCCATTGCCAGAGCGCGATCGCTCGACGGCCGCAGGGACATTAAACAACGAACATGTTTCCAGGAAGGCGCGAACATCTTGCTGCCAGGATGCTTTATCGAAGTCCGTCGCCAAGAACCAACAGGTCTCATCCGTCAACATGGGATAAACGCCAATCGTAAAATTGCGTCCCGCTCTATCCTGGGGATCGAAGCCTTGTAAATGGTTGCGCACCACCAAGTCTGTGACTGGGAGAAATTCACGATGCCCGCAATCTTCACAGCGGATTTTTGGTTTTTCGCAAACCCCACGAATCCACTCATTTTGGCAAACCGGCTGGTAGCCTTGTTTGCCCGTTTTTAGGCTTTCGAAGCGTCGCGGGTAAATATCCTCGCGCCCGTGAAACAGACTTCGGAAAAGAGCTATCTTCTCGTCCTGGGATGACTGATTGGTGACAGTTGACTTGCCAGTGAAATCGGGCGAGGTTGATGGCTGGAGTAACGCTGATTTCTCATGTTGCAACTCTGCTACTCGCGACAGCAATATTGACCGGCTGCTTTCCAGTTCTGCCAGTTCTGCTTCAGTTGCAGCGATCAAGCGATTAATTTCATCCAAGGTTTTCATATTCTGCAAAGCTGGTTGATCAAAATATTTTTAAAAGCCAATCAGGATGCCTCAGTTTGATTTCACAGACCGGCACGCCTAAATCTTTCCATCAAGGATGGTCGGTTGGCGTGCTTTTCTTTGATTGCCAAAAGGCGTTCCTGAAATTTAGGCATCCGGTTCTGGTAATTTGCCAAATCGCGTAGGCTGAGTAGAAGCTTTGTGGCTTCGTCATAAGGTCCGGCCTGTTTTTGTCCGATTAGGCTTTCCACCCAGCGCCAGGTGGCTTCTTCACACCCGGCCAGATCAAGCAATTCCTGAATGCGCTTTCGCTCAGCTTCAGCTTTCTGCCTGTGCAAATCTTCCTGTTCCAATCTCTCGGCCTCTTTGAACAAATTGCCAGCCTGACGTTGGGCATGTCCGGCACTTGCAGGTTTGGTTCCTGCCAGTCGCTCTAGCCGCTTTTGCAGTGTCATGCGCACCTGCGGTTCGTTGTTCAGCAACTGGCGCAGGAAGTTTTCACACTCATCCCGGCTCAGTTGGGTCAGCGCTTTTTCCAGAGGAGCAATGGAAAGAGGCCGAATTTGAGGACTGGCCTTGGCGGCAGCATTCACCAGGTATTCATCCAGTTCAAAGAACTCGATAAAAGCCTGATGACTGCTGTTCAGTTTGCCCAACCCTGCCGGGATGGGCGGTTCTGTTTCCGGATTGTCTTCCTCCGGATCTTCAGTTGACACGGCCTTTAGCCAGTTTAGATAGAGCACGCGGTAATCACCTTGCATAATTTGCTCACGGATGGGAGCCAATTTTCCGAGCATGCCATCGGCTTCCATCCATTCGTAATCTGGCTCTTCGCTATCCAGCGAAAACTCAAGGATATAGTAGTCGCCTCCCAATTCAAGGGTGAGAAAATCTTCCCGGCAGTAAGGCTGGATGGCCTGCGAATCAATCACCGATTTGGGGTAGCGGAACAAGAGTCTGCGCGTGCCCCAGTTCGCCATATAGAGATGCGCATCGAAGTACTGCAACAGCACCTGGCGTGAATCGTGCTTGAAATTTCCCCATGAATAAGAAACTATCGCCTGGGTGGGTGTGACCGTCTCCATGTGACTGGAAAGTCCGGAAACAGCCTCCCTTTCACTGGGGCTGAGTGGGCGGTCCATGGTTTGCCATTCGTAATATTGGTATTCGCTCATGTGTTAACTCGCTTGCAGCCGTACAATGAGAGCATGGACACGTTCATAAGCATCGCGCTGCACAATTGTGCGATCGTCTGGGGAGATTACTTCATCAAAGTCGGCAACATGAGTAGGCCCGACATGTGCCGGAGACGCAAATTTCTCGGCAATATTGGCTATGGCTTCTTGCACCAGTTGATTGGCAAGATGCGGTGTAAATTCCTCAACCAGTTTTTCAATTCCGCCAGGGTAATAACGGATGCAGTAATAAATATCCCACGCATCCTTTTCCATCAGCCTTGAAGCCAATGCCATTGCTTTCATCACTAAAAATGGCACAATGGATGCCACGCGCAGTATAACTGTGTCCTTTGCTCCACCAGGGAGGGTGCCGCTGATGCGGATCTCGGTTGCCAGCGAGAGCGCCAGATCGCAGCCGCGTGCTTTGCGTGGACGCATGTCTTGAATACGTTGAGTGCGATGTCCACGCGCCGTCCCAGAGTATTCACCAGCCAAGAAGTCTACTTCCACCTCAATTTGGCGCTTGCTGATCTCCACGGTGCGGAAAAAGATGAAGGGTTGTTCGGCCTGGCGATAACCGTGCGAGAGTAAAAGTTGCAAGATCGTCTTATAGCCCACTTCGTGCAGGGTACGATGATTGAGTGCGACATCTACATCCAGGCTGCCGATGTGCGCACGCGGTGCTTGCTCAATCAATAACTCCGGTACCCAACCCCCAACAATCACCATGTCGTTCCGGTATTCACCCAAAACACGCGATAATTCAAGCATGACACTACGCGCGGCTTCCACGGCCTCGGCGTTGTAATCGGTTCGTTTGCTTACCATGATTTTTCCATCTCCTTGCGAACAGCGTCAGCGGCTTCCTGACCGCGCCCACGTGAAATTTGCAGGTCCAGGTAAATCTGTACCAGGCTGGTGATTTGTGATCCGCCGATGTTTTTGGCACTATAGAAGACACCATCATCGTAAGGAATCAACAAACCAACGTTTGCGCCGCTGTTGACGGTTTTCCAGCCGAGCGCGGCTACCAGTGGTTCTATCTCCCCGCTTACATAAGCTGACAGGCGTTGATATCGCACCATTGGCGCGATGCGGCTGGCTGCCGAGAATCCGGTAAGCGCATACGAAAAACCAAGCCGTTCACAAGCTTCGCTAAACTGATATTCAGATTCAGCCACACCGGTCAGTGTGTAGTACTCAATCACCTGACTGCGGCGAAAATCATAGCGTTGCGCCCATTCATCGAGCAAAGCAGATGGATTGCTCAAGATCATCCCCATGCGCTCAGCTTTCAACCATTCGCGATCAGCCAGCAGTTTCTTCACATTGGCGACCTGCCCCAGGCTGACCTGCGCGGTTTGCGCCAGTTCCTGGGTTTTCCAACTCTGCCTAGGTGCAGTTAGCATAACACGCAAAATTCGCTCGGCCTTGGGTGAGTAAAGGGAACGCAGGTCACGCTTTTCACTAAAGGGATTGGGGGAGCCCTCTTTGTGAATATAGACTGCGCCAAACGACAGATGGCAATTCCCTGCCAAGTCAAAATACCCGATACCTGCCTCCTGGCAAATCGACGCGGCCTGCGGTGAAATATATGGAGCGCTAAAAACCCCATAAACATCAGCACTATCTAACAAAGCCGCTTTCAATTCATAGGCGGCCAACCGTGCCCATCTGGGCTGACCACTGTTCTGGAAACGAACTAATAGCATTAGCGGAAGGCCTTGTATTAACAAGTCTGTGCTAAACCCTGGTAAATCAGGTTTGGGCTGGATTGAAGTTATTTCCAGAAAGGGGATTTGTTTAAGGCAGTTTTGCAATGCTAGGGAAATGTCTTTTGGATATTTTTTCATCGTAAGTAGCCTTTTCAGCATTTGCTGAAAACAATTATAACAGTGAAACCCAGTTAGTGTAGATGATGAATTTATCGAATCCCTCGTGGAGTATTTCCGCACCCAATAACAACGCAGAACCCAACCAGTTCAATCGTTATCTGCTGTATTGTACGATTGCTTCAACATTTGGCAATTACGGTATACGCTGTAATCTCTCTCAGATGTTACATTGTTGGGTGGAAGGAAGAAGAAAAAAGGTTCGATAATGAGATTCGCCGGGCTGGTTAGCCCTGCTGTGAGAGAGTAGAGATATTTGGAACGGGAGCGCTCTGCGAGTATGATTGTGTTTGAGTCATAATCCACTTGCAGGAGACACTCCCGTGGCCAACAGGATAATTCCAACC
>Ga0210049_1001549_pt1 | contig 21666 bp, 28 predicted proteins | sample CryGeyCG2014_300_2_FD_183964 | JGI IMG/M metagenome (GOLD analysis project Ga0210049, IMG submission 183964) | Groundwater microbial communities from aquifer - Crystal Geyser CG06_land_8/20/14_3.00 (SPAdes) (version 2) | ecosystem: Environmental > Aquatic > Deep subsurface > Groundwater | place... | reverse complement strand
ATTTTAAGCGGTATGACCCTGCCTATCCAAGTCAAGTTGGGCAGATCATTAACGCCATATTTAAGGCGATTCGTGATGAAGTACCTGCTTAACAAGGGCATGGAGAGGGACGCTCGTCAACTCGCGCTCCTCATACCTCGCGTTAGGCAGGAGAACCACTATGCAACCTCTCTTCCCGATCAAGAGCAAGGAATCACCTAGAGATATTCTGGCCGCTGATTTCAAGTCATTGCATGGTGGGCTTCCCATCCGTGGCGGTTGGGGATACTCGCAAGAGGATGCATGCATCATTGAAAAAAATGATCCGCTTGTTGACAAATCACTTCCATTTGATGGGGTCGGCGTGGAATACGTTTTCGTTGAAAAGCGGATATACGAAGAGATGATCATCTTCCGTCCAGACGGAGAGAAATTTTCTGGTATTAAATGGAAGCTTCAGGAGCAGTCACTTCATGAATGTGGGAGGGTTTTTGATAGGCTTGTATTCGAGATTACCGCATTTCCGGATAATGACTGGGAAGAGTTAAAAGCCGAATTCGAGGGCACACAAGGCTACGGCCACCCTGACTTTGACGCTGAAGTGCATGAGAAAAAACGTCAGGAGAAAATGGTGCAATTCACAAGGGAGTTTTGGTTTGACATTACGAGTTTTTATGGACAGGGGCTGGTGATAAACGACAAATCGACCGGAAAGAAGAAGCTCTTGCGGCCAGAGAGTTTCAAATTTACCGATAAATTCAAGAAAATATTCGGCATTGATTGATTGCCCAACAATCGGATTGTTTGCAACTGGGAACTTTTTTTGCGGTTCATTGCCATCCGGCTATGCGAAACGGTAGGCATTAAAATCGAGGGGGAGTAAATGAATTCCGAAATTGAGGCTCAACTTACCCAAGACGCTATCAAACTGGATAGACTAAACCGGGAAGTTGTAAAAGCTGTCATTGAATGGAAACCTGATAATATTGGGAAGGCGCTTAAGGAATATGTGGGAACTAAAATAAAAATTAAGACCGCTTTAATTGATTATCCAGTTGCAAAAATTCACGATCATCTTGCAAAGAATGTATTAAGTAAAATAGGCCAAGGAGAATCTTTTCAAGCCGATAACATTCTAAAGATGCTTGAATCTCAATTTCAGGAAAAAGTGAGCTTTGAGTCATTGGATGATTTTGAAATTGAACAACTGGGGTCTGATCTATTTTATTCTTGGTATAGCCATTACCAATATATCGAGGCCCTCTATGATATCGGTTCCTTAATTGTTTCAATAACAATTCCCGAGACATTAAGAGAATATGTCTCTGAAGCGCGTTCCTGCTATGCCTTTCAGCAATACAATGCTGTTTATGGATTATGTCGGATAATATTGGAATCCGCTATCAGACATACGTGTGAAAGAAAGGGCTTTATAGAAAGAAGAGGCAATGTTGTCGATATTGAATCCTACAAACCAGCTGAACTTATAAACCAGGCGGCCAAAGGTGATCTAAGGCAGAGATTGAAAGAAATATATAGCAAAACCAGTACATTATTGCACGGCCGGAAAATTATAAAATCCGAAGATGCAAAAAAAATGTTCAGGGATACTTTGAAAGCTGTTCAGGATCTTTACAAATAGAGGTGCCTAACAACGGCATTAAGGGCGACGGCGAAAAGCCGCCGCGCCTTATGCCGAGCGTTCTGTCTTAAGATTAGGAGGAAAACATGAAAGAGTTCATTGCAATTGATTTTGAGACTGCAAATCCTCAGAGGGTAAGCGCCTGCGCTTTAGGCTACGCAAAAATATCCAATTGCGAAGTGGTCGAGACCAAAGGATTACTGATTAAACCCGTTGGCGGTCACGCCCCGTTTCAGTCAAAGATCCATGGGATAAAAGAAGAGCATACCCATGATAAGCCTTATTTTGGAGAGCTTTTTCCACAAATCAGGGGCATCTTTGATTATCCCCTGGTTGCGCACAGCCTGTTTGATAAGCAGGTTTTGACTGCGCTTTCAGAGCATTTTCATCTGGGATTGAAATTCGACTACACCGATTCCTGCTCAATAGCCAAAGACATGCTGCCGGAGCTTAAAGACAGCAAGTTGAAGACCCTAGTGAAATATTATGGCCTTCCTTCTTTCAAACGTCATGACGCAAGAGAAGATGCGTTAGCCTGTGCAAAAGTGTTCTTGAAGCTCCGAGGCCTGGACACCGGGAATGTGGTATCAAGTTCACACAATGAGCTCTCGGAATTTAAGGGCCTACTGACAGGCATTCTGGCTGATCAAGTAGTAAATTATAAAGAGGCCTACGAGCTTCTTTACTGGCTTGAGGATCATACTGATATCAGCAATAGTCACGCCAATCTCCATAGCAAGATGAAAGAAGTTCTTTGTGATGATCGTCTTGACAATATTGAGGCCACAGAGATCAAAATGTTCTTAGAAAATACATTGAGGGAATTGGAATAAAAGACAGAACAAGCTAATCCACCGGACGGCTTACAGCCGCCGGTGATCGGCACGTTATGCCATGAATCATAAATCACGGGTTGAGAGGAACGGATTATGACTATAAGTTTTCCATCTGGTCTCCAGCATGTTATGGAAGTATGTAGGCTTGTTTGCCAATCTCACCGTTCGAGGATAAAGGCAGTAAATGAAGTAGCTCGAACGCGCCGGGTTGATCCCCAAACGGTTACGTCAGCATGCACCAGAAGTCTGGGAATAGGAACAGATGATCTTGACAAATTCCTACTCCCAGAAAACTCCGAGGCATTTTGCGAACACTTGGTCAGAAGATTCCCCCGTTATCAAAAAGAAATCGAGGCATTTTTCACCGAACTTGATGGCAAGAAGGACCAGACCCTCAATGATCCACTTGGAGCGATAAGGGTACTCTTCCCCGATGAAAAGAAAGATCTTCTTCGATTGGTGTTGTTACACGACATTCGTAAAAGGTTCTCCGCATGGTCAGAGCGACACGACATACCGGAAGACATTAGGCGAGAAATGTCAAAAATGTGGAAACAGATTGACAAGGTATAACCGGCTTCAGTGGCTCGCCAAAAAACCCGGCTACCGCTGAGCCGTATAATATGCCTTTCAAAGTCGTCGGAATACATGGACTTGACAGATGTATTTATTTTGATACAATAGATTTATGAGCGAGCCAATTTTATCCGTAAAGTTTTTCCGCACGGAGGCCGGCAATGAACCAGTCCGTGAGTTTCTGCGTGAATTGCCACCGGAGGACCGTAAGATCATTGGCACTGACATAAAGGAAGTCCAATTTGGTTGGCCCTTGGGCATGTCTCTAGTGCGGAAGATGGAGAAAGACCTGTGGGAGGTGCGTAGCCATCTTGAGGGGCGCATAGCGAGAGTGCTATTTACTGTAATAGAAGGGCATATGGTTTTGCTGCATGCCTTCATTAAAAAAGCACAGAAAACGCCAAGGTCTGAACTTGATACAGCAAGGGCTCGCAAAGCAAAGCTTTAAGGGGTCTCTTATGATTAATCCACATATCGGTAGTGACTTCGATGAGTTCCTTCAGGAAGAGGGAATTCACGAAGAGGTTACTGCAGCAGCTCTTAAGCGAGTCATTGCGTGGCAGTTGGATAAGGTGATGAAATCCAAGCATATCACCAAAACTGAGATGGCATCTCGGATGCACACCAGTCGGGCGGTAGTAAATCGTCTTCTCGATGAAGATGATACCAGTGTCACATTAGCTACATTGGCGCGCGCAAGCCTAGCAATCGGTATGCCGCTAAAAATCGAGTTTTCCATCAATGCAGAGGCATAACGCAGAGGCATAACAAGCGCATCGAGGCGGACGGCGGGAAGATTGCCGAGGCGCTTCGCGGCAAGGTCCTTGGCCGCCGCCGCTCATGCGTAGTGTTAGCCGGAAGAACATGAACAGATCGTGAACGTTTAATATAAACTGCGAGCCAAAGATGAAAGTATTGCTACAGTTGCTACGTGAGTTCTGGTTGCCCTTAATCCTGGGCACGGCCTGGACCGTCTTCAATTTTGTAGATCGCCCAGTTTCTCAATGGGGAGTCCGTGCATTTCTTAACGTCTTTGGGCCTACGTTCTTCTTTGTCAGTTGGTTAGTCGCCCAATGGTACCGCGTGAAGAAGCAGCAGCGTGTTGAGGATGGACTTAAAGAGATTCAGAGAGATGTACGAGCAATCCATGCACCATTCCTCCCGTGCAGGGTATTCATGACCCTTCACTACAACGCTACAGACAACGATGTTAAGCGTCTCTTTGCGGGCCAAGAAGGCTATCGTGCGTTCGGTCCCGATCGTCCCATGCCTCCTCCTCCCTTTGGTTTGCCGCCCGGTGTGACGAACGGTCGTATAATCCATCCCGGAAGGTATTTCGAGTACCGGGACAGCGTGCTCGTCGGGGCGGGTCTTTTCCGGCAAGATTTCCCTGTCTTCAACAGTATACATTGTGCCGTTCAGCACACCGTTTCCGAATTATCCAAAGATAGGACCGCGCAGGCGGTCGCACAAAATGATCCATTACTTTCGCAACCATCAGTGCGAGCGGACCTCTACTTCGGGGGGCGTCCCAAGTCAGCCGAATCAACACCATCTCTCAAGCTCGCCAGCGTTCTAGATGCCCAACAAATTGCTGCCGCGCATGCTCTTGACAACAACGTCTTTGTAGACCGTTTTCAGCAACTGGTTCCTGAGCCTGCAGACCAGCCAAGAACCTGGACCACGTCTGATCTTAAGGGCGCATATTTGCGGATTACGCTTGAATTTTTCTATCTTGGGGAGATCTCGTATCTTCCAAGGGAGAGCTGGCCAAGGATGCACAACTTCCAACTGTGGCTTGGGCCGAAGGGGCAGCACGTATTTGCCTTTACCGACGAACAGCTTGCGTTACAAATCGTCCGTGATGATCCCGATCCCGTCATGCGGGGGGATGCCAACTCTGTCCAGATCGTGTTCGAGTATGAAATTGACCAATCCGCGTATTCGAAGTGTCTTGTTGCCTCGGCAGGGAACGGCTAACCAGCAAAATGCAGCGGACGGGCGGGGAAGCGTGTTGCTGCCCCTTCAAGTCCGCAATCGCCCGCCCCTGATTTTGGGCGTTAGGCTGCAGGAGCAAGGTTGCCATGGAATTGAGTGACGCAAGGTTCGAGCCCGACGATGACGACAAATTCGTGTGGTTCGTCACGGACCATCTCAAGAAGGGAGCCGCCACGCTCCGGGGCATCACCGATGTGGATTACGTGCAGCTTGCTCGTAGTCGATGGAACGGATGCGCGTCCGATAAGGTTTATGCCATCAAGTTCCTCGTCGATCCACTCGTGGATCCGGAACTTGTGGCGGAGTTGCCGGACGATTTCCGCCATTCGGGCCAGCCTTTCTGCACGCTCATAGCAAGAATCGGCTCACATGGAGAGTTGGTCGATGCTCCAGAGGGCTATACGCCCCCCTCGTATCCAGGCGTTCATCTCGCCCATATCGTTGCGGGCTCTCCCTCTGGAGGTGATGTTCCTGACCCGCGTGAGCCCGCAGAGTATCTGATCGCATTTCTGGACGTACTCGGCTTCGAGGCGCTGTTGAACCGAATTGGGCTCGATGCGTTGGCACAGCGTTACCAGGAGCTTCTGGCAGCGGCCCTTGATCCCCAGTCCGAGTCGCGACCGTGGAGTCGCGCCCAGACAATTGTCCGTGGCGAAACGACGCCTGCCTTGATGTGTCTTCCCATCCAAACGGCATATTTCAGCGACAGTCTTCTGCTCTGGGTCCCATATCTTCCCGGCCACGTTGAGGAGTTCTTGTATCGCTGTTCAAGAGTGTTTTGTGAAGCATTGTCTCAAGGTTTGCCCGTCAGGGGCGCAATATCCGCTGGTAGAGCTACGCTGGATAAGGAGAGGGGCATCTACCTCGGCCTTCCACTGATCGAGGCAGTACGCCTAGAAAACAAGGCCAACTGGGTTGGTGTATCGTTGGCAGCGTCTTGGAAGTCTGAGACGCTCCGTATACCAGTGCCTCCGGACATGGTTTTTATCTATGACCCTCCACTCAAGGAGGGCAGCGACGCGCTCTTTTCTGGCCTCGTACTGGATTGGCCGCGTGTGTGGCGAGAGTCACGTGAAGATTCCGCTTTGCCACATTTGGCAGATCTTCGTCTTCCGGATCTCCCGCAGGAATTGAAGGCAAGATATGATGCAGCATCAACTTTCTGGTTGCACTCGGAGGCAAACCAGGATTTGTATTTACCGCCTGGCTTTACACGAGAGACGGTTCGTGGCGTGTGGAAAGGCCGTTGATTCGCTACTTCTAGTGGCGTGCAGCCTAACCACGCTAATTCAGCCGACACAAAAAGACGTGCGGCTGATTAGCACCGTTAGGCCAGTAGCAAAGGAGGAGAGCGTGATGCGATCGAAGTATCATCTAATAATGACCATACCAACTCTGGTCGTAACAGTCATTATAGCATTCTTGCTTTTCCAAACAGGTTGTTCAGAAGACTGGCGGCAGAAAGCTCAGGGCGTTCATGCTAGCTCTGTGCAGATTTGGCATGAACAGTGGACGGTGAATTTTGGCTCAATGTCCATCGGGTTACAAGGAGGAAATGGAGGGAATTACCGGCTTGGGGACTTAAAGCCGGGTGGACCGATAAGGGTCGTAATATTCCGAGACATCCCTCCGGGATATGTGGAGGTTGCAAGAAAGTGGGGGGTTAAGGTTGGGGGTGCATATGTCCAAAAAGACCGAGACAAGTTCGAGTATATTTGCGATGTTGATCTCAAGCTGTCGGACGAAGATATTGCCAAGACATTCGGCGTAGAGAACAAGTTCAGGGGCAGATAGTCAAAACGCTAGACGTGGATTGGAAATGTTGAAGAACTAATAGAGGGCCGACCATTACTACATAAAGGTCGCGAAAATTGCTGGCCTCCGTGAGAGTGAGAGAGGAGTTCAATCATGCGAAATACTGCTTTGGCTTGGCCATGCTGGGCAGCAACGGTCTTGTTCGTTGTCGCTTTTCTCATCAATCTGATCGGATGGGACCTTTTCTTAATAGTTCGCAATGGACCAAAAGAATTAACTGTTGCCGCCTCTCTTGGCCTGAGTCATATCTATGTGAAAGATTCTATGCCAGTCGATAAGAAATTGGAATTTACCCACGCTGAAGGAGTTCAGTTTGTCGTCGATCAATTTTCCGGTTCTGCGGTTTTGATACTTCTACGATCTGGTTCGGTTGTCCTTGTTGCACCGGCTCCACTAGTCAGGTTGGGACCACTTCAGTTTGTAGTCCAAAAACGCCTTGTGCCGATGAGGTCTTTTCGATTCCAATTTTGGGATTTAGGTTTTTCTGTACCAACATTGCTGGTATCCTTAGTTCCAATTTTGGTGTTCTATGTTGTCAAAAGAATGAGAAGAGATACAAAGGTCGATCTTTGACCAATTAACCGAGCAGATGCAGCAAACGGCGCAAACGGGGTCGGGCCAAGCTGACATGGTGGGGTCAGGCTTTTATAGCTTGATATTGGACCAATGGGATGCCGGGTATAACGCACAACCTTGAATTTACATGATTAATCTTGTCTTACATGATATACAAATGCTATTATGTAACATAATATCGTTCATACACATGAGGTGAAACATGACGACAAAAGTAACGACAAGAGGACAGGTTTCCATACCGGCTGAAATCAGGAAGCGTTTTCATATCGAGCCGGAATCAAAGATCGAGTGGTCTACAGATGGGAACGAGATAAGAATTATCCCTCTGCCCAAGGACGCTGTGGCCGCATTCAGAGGCCGGGGCCGGAGGAAATACAGCGGTGAGCAATTTCTGAAAGACAGGCAGCAGGAAAGGAAGAAGGAAAATGCAGAAGACAGATAACGCAGAATCCTACGTCATGGATACGTCTGCCATCTTTGCTCTCTGGAACGATGAGGAGGGGGCCGATACTGTAGAGCATATCCTGCATTCCGGAGCGCCGGTGCTGGTCTCTTTCATGACTATTATGGAAGGACGTTACAGACTTTGGAAGAATGCCGGCAAAGAAACCTCTGACGAGTTTTCAAAATATATCTCTCTGCTCCCGGTCAGACGGATAGATATTACTAATGCAATATTTGAAAACGCAATAGAGATCAAGGCTACCAGCAGCCTGTCTGTATGCGACAGCTGGATTATTGCAACCGCCATCGCTACAAAATCCATCCTCGTACATAAAGATCCCGAATTCGAGCAAGTCAAGAAAATGGTCCTGCTAAAAACCTTGCCTTATAAAGGCAGAAGGACAAAATAAGACGCAACGCAGCATATGGACTTTAAATGCGAGCCGGAGACGGGGTCTTGTTTTTTTTGCAGTGGCTGGAGGCGGAGGGGTTCCAACCAGGCGTACAAGCGGTCAAGCCGCTTAACTCCCCGTTCGCGGCACGCCTGCGGCGCGCCGCGAACGGGGCGAGCTGCTTCGCCAGCGCCTGTTCTACAGGCCACCATAGGCGGCCTTTCGAACAATCGCTGGAGCACTTAGCAGCCTAAGAACGGCAACAAGGCCGCCGTCTTAGGCTGCACGTGCTCAGCTCGCCCCGTTAGTGAGAAAGGAAGGAAGAAAAATGAATCAAGATACCATTACACCAAACAACATTGCACGAGCCAGCAAACGCTACAAAGACGCTTATCGGGTCGCCAAAGCGATCACAGCAATCGGCGGATCTGTAAAAGGCGTGGGAGCAGTTCTCGGCCTTATTGTTGCAGTTCTGGGGTTTTACATTGGGATGAAGGGCGAAGGTAATACTCAGTATGCCGTTGGCGGAATTCTTGCGGGCATCGTTGTCGCTCTTCCGCTTTATTTGCTCGGAGTTGTGGTTTCCGCGCAAGGCCAAGTTCTCAAAGCGACCCTCGATGGCAGCGTGAATACATCGCCTTTTCTCGATCTTACTCAGAAAGCTCAGGTAATGTCGCTCGAATGACGCCTAACAAAATCGGTCGAGCGAACCGCCGCCCCGCTTCTCCGCTCAACGCCGGGCGGCAGTTCGAGAGTGCCTCGTGCACTCCACCGTCCTTGTCGGCGGCGGTCGCTCACCTCTGACGTTATCGTGCTCATTGGTAGCAGGAAGGGAGGAAAAGGCATGAAGACACTACGGGAAGCAGTTATTTTTGTTTTGTCCATCGCATTATCTCTCTCCGTCTGCTTTGCACAAAGCGGAGGGACACAAAGTTATAACGTTGGTGTGGAGTATGGGGTCCAGGGCAAGTTTGACAAGGCCAAGGAACAATTTCAGAATGCTCTCAGAATTGACCCATCTTTTGGTCCACCTAAACAAAGCTTGGTGATAGCCGACGACGCGATCACTCAACAAATACGAAGCCAAACCGCGATTCACCTGTTTAGAGCCACGGCAGATGCCAACAAGAAACAATGGGATAGTGCAATCGATGAGTGTAACAAGGCCATCGAAACGAATTCCAACTATTCTGAGGCCTATAATTTAAGAGCCAGCATCCACAAGCAAAGAAATAATGATGCAGAGGCCATAAAAAACTACGACAAAGCTCTGGATCTGAACCCCAAAAATGCAGCAGCCTATTTCAATCGTGGCAATGTGTACAGCGGTAAAGGCCATTACGATCAAGCCATTGCTGATTACACCAAAGTTCTGGAGATAAACCCAAAGGATTATGAGGCATATGGTAATCGAGGGGCTGCGTATAGGCATAAAGACAACTTCAATCAGGCTGTCACTGATTACAACAAAGCCTTGGAAATAAACCCCAATTTGATGACAGTGCATTACAACTTGGGCTATATTTACATGGTCAAGTTAGGAGATAAACAAAAAGGTTGTTACCATTGGAAACGGGCATGTGAGCTAGGGGAGTGTCGTAATTACGACAAGGCGAAAAGCGCAGGGTACTGCAAGTGAGTCTGCCCATGGATATAGCTGCTTCTTTCTATACAACCGCGACCGAACTTGCTCACTACATCAGATAACCCATCGCTGAACCGGATCGGCGGGAAGGGCGCCCGCCCTCCCGGTTAGCTCTTCGTTGGACGGAGTGGAAGCAGGGTTGCGGAATATGAACGCGCCTTCAATATCCAATCCAGGAGGAAAATGTCATGAGTGAGCAAGCAGGTACACCTCAGTCGAGAAAAGGCCCTGGCTGCGGGGCAATAATCGGCGGCATCGTAGGGACATTGATTCTCGTCAGTGCCCTAATTCAAACATGCGAGTCTCAACGTCGGTCATCGGGTCCAAAGCCACACGCCGACTTCAGCCACGCAATAATGACTCTCAATGGTCAGCCAAGAACCATCGATATCTCATGGGCGCCGGATGGAGGCACCTTCGAGGCCCCGAAGACCTATGAGCTTTCAGGAACGCATATCGCGACCGATCGTGTCTTCCTGTCGTGCGAAGACTTGCGGAAAGGACACCTCCAAGGCCAAGGGTTGCTCGCCTTGGAAAAGGAGTTGAGCAAATGGACTTGGCTGGGTCCTCAGAAGATTTCCGGAACCTCAACCTTCACTATCGTTATTCCTATAAACACGATTCCGAGAAACCTCTCGTCGGATTGCCTTCCGTTTGAACCTGGCAAGGGAAGTGCGCCTCAGGCTCAAGGCTCGACGAAGGAATGACATGCCGTCCAACAAGGATTCAGGCTGACACAAAAAGCCGGCGCGAATTTGTGTCAATTCGAAATGCTTTGGTCGGCTTTTTGTGCAGCTGATCCTGAGCGTATATTAAGCCTGGCGGCAGGACGTGGTAATTGACCAGTAATATCATGATATTATAAGTCACAGGATGAAATGTCATGAGGGATAGACACCGGAAAGTGATAGGATACTTCGCCATTCGCACGGGCAGTCCAAACATCATCTGTGACGGCGATGCCTGTGTGATCGCCGGTACCGGGCAGGCGATGGAAAGGTACATCTTAGACCTTGCAGACGACAAACCGGGAAACTATACTGTCAAGAAAACCAGCTACGGTGAAATCCTTCAAGGTATGCGTATAGGGGGAGTCTATACATTCGACAAGAGGGCCTACAGCAAATTCCTTCCACTTGCCAGGGCGGATGGCTTGAATCTTGCCGAATTTATGATAGAAGACGATCCGAAGCCCCATGAGAATGCGGTGCGTCTGATGCGTGTGAAATGGTTCGGCGCCGGCTGAAAGAGCCGGCAGGAAGACAGACAAAGCAAAGATGATTCCTGTCGCGGTCGAGAAAGGACATTCATCCATATCGAAACGTTCCTCCCTGGAACTTGCCGACATATTCATACGCTACGGTGAGGAGTATCGAGCCCGGCACAGGCTATCCAGGAAACAGCTCTCTGTCATGTCCGCAATCGAAGGCTGCCGCACGGGGAGATTTGGTTATCATGTTGACATATGCGATGAATGCAGACATCTGGAATATTCCTACAACTCCTGCCGAAACCGCCACTGTCCCAGGTGTCAGGGCATAGCCCGCCGCCGGTGGGTGAATGCAAGACTAAACGACCTCCTTCCCATTCCTTACTATCACGCAGTCTTCACCCTGCCCCACACGATATTTTCCCTGAGTCTATACAACAAGGCGCTCATATACGAGCTTCTGTTTCAAAGCGCCGCGGAGACGCTTTTGCAGTTCGGCAATGATCCAAAGTGGTTGGGCGCGCTTATTGGCTTTTACGGCATATTGCATACCCCTGTTTTCACAGGGGCAGGCTATGGGGAGGAAAGATATGGCAGCATTTGCATCTACATTTCATAGTAACAGGAGGTGGGCTCGCCAAAGACGACCGGTGGATCGAGCCGAAGCACAAAGGCAGGTTTTTGTTTCCCGTATGCGCCCTGTCGGAGGTATTCCGGGGCAAATTCATAGAAGGCCAATGGCAGATGCAAGGCAAAGGTGAAACAGATTCGCAGCCTTCTCAGCACAGAAGGGGGGCTTTCCGATGAGCCATCAGAAGCGGGAGGCCTCGAAATCCTGTCCGGAATTTGACTGTTGAAGAAGGCTTGAAGCAGTTATCGACGCTTTGTTCGATGGAGATGAAAGTTGAAAATCAGGCCTCGTGTCTAAAGATTCCTCGTCCCCGTGAAAAATCAAGGCAATTATTGAAAGCCTTAGATATTAGGATGCCTATAGTTCTCCCTCATCGAAAGGTGCGTGTAGTCACCAGAAAAAAGTTAGTGGAAAGGCGAAAATTGTCTTAAAACTCCATAGGTTATAGTTACCATAAGTGTTTTTCTTTAGGGTGAACATCCGTTAAAGGGGGAATCGGTGATCATCGCAGGGGGGATAACGGCCTCTGCCGGTGTGGCCTGCGGCCCTGTCTTTATAGTAAAGAGAGACATGGATACCCTTCAGTTCCCGGAAGGGGCTGTTCTGGTTACCCCCTGGCCTCTGCCGAGATGGGCTGCTCTCTTGAGTCGGGCTCAAGCGGTGGTCACTGAGGAGGGGAGTTTTGCCGGCCATCTGGCGACTGTGGCGAGGGAATTTAACGTCCCGGCATTGTTCGGTGTTGTCGGGGCAACCGATAAATTGAGGAATAACGACCTGATAACGGTAGATGCCGAGGGACGGAAAATCTATAAGGGCCGTGTTGAGGCGCTGTTAGTGCAGTCGGCGCATAAGAAGAAATTTGTAGAAGGCAGCCCCGTTTATGAGATCCTCAAAGAAGTAAGCCGGCACGTTGTTCCCTTAAACCTCCTTGATCCGGATGCCCCCGATTTTAAACCGCAGAAGTGCCGAACCCTCCACGATATTACCCGTTTTTCCCATGAGAAGGCGATTTAGGAGATGTTCAGTTTCGGCAAGGAGCATCATTTTCCGGAGCGCGCCAATAAGCAACTGGTAACTGATACCATTTCGCTTTCAAAGGATAACGCGGCGGCAAGGAGGAGTCGCCGCAGGCGTATTACTAATACGTCGAGGACGCCGACGACGAAGCCAACAAAGTTAGCCAAAGAAAGCGAAATGGTATGACGTGCCTATGCAGTTCTGGGTTATTGATTTAGACGATGGCTTCAGAGATGAGGCAGAGGGAAGGCATGTTAAATTAGAAAATATCTCCTCCATCCCCATGCTCGCCCTCTGGGCGGGAATCACCGCCATCCCCTGGCGGGGCCCCCCGCCGGTGAATGCAAGGGGATTTTTGTCCATCTTACACGAGGCCACTACCAATCCGGCGCTCGATCCCTCCACCCGCTCCTCCTATGCCGTCCGAAATTATTTTATGATCTCTAAGAATTTCTGCTCTCTCCATTCGAGGTTTGGTTTCTATTTTTCCATTGTGGAGGCTTTAGTTAGTGAAAGAGCCATAGAAAATTACATCAGTTTCCAGTTCAAGGGGGGAGCCGCTGACTATCAGCGAAGGGTGAGGCGGGCCTTTTTTGTCGGTCGTATCTTAGAGGAATTTGGTTTTCGGACAGAGGTCAAGGAAGATGCGCTTTTTTCCCGCCTGGAGGGGCAAGAGGAAGGCTTTATGAAGGAGAGGCTCAGAATCATCGGTTACCTGATCATCCATACCCGCCAGTTAGACATGATTATGCTGGACGATGCCTCCATAAGCGGCCAGAAAGCAAAGATCACGAAAGACCTCCACTCCCTTCTCGAAACCCCGGGGCTTCTCATACCCAATTCGCCCATAAGATTCTCTCATTGACAAACAATGTCCCGTCCACTATGTTAGGCCATGGGTAGATCAAAAGATGTCTCCCGTGGTCTTTTTTTGGGGGAGGGAATTAAAGGAGGAGTCAGGTTATGATCATTGTAATGAAAAAAGGTGCAACAGAGAAGCAGATTGAGAATGTAATTCAATGGATTGAGTCAATGGGATACAAGGTCCATCCTTCCCGGGGAGTCGAACGGACGATTATAGGGGCCGTAGGAGATGAGAGGGGTAAGGCCCAGTTAAAGTTTGCCGAATCTATGTCGGGTGTGGAAAAGGCCGTGCCGATCTTGAAACCCTACAAACTGGCCAGCCGTGAGTCCAGAGAAGGTAATACCGTCATTTCCGTGGGAGATGTGAAAATCGGAGGACCTGAATTTGTCGTGATGGCTGGTCCCTGTGCCGTGGAAAGTGATGAGCAGATGATGGAGAGCGCCGGCATCGTCAAGCGGGGAGGGGGGCACATCTTAAGAGGAGGGGCTTTCAAACCGAGGACGTCTCCCTACAGCTTTCAGGGCATGGAGGAAGAAGGACTGAAGCTCTTAAAGTTGGTCAGTGAAAAGATGGGGATTCCTGTGGTTACCGAGGTCCTTGATACCGCCGATGTGGAACTGGTAGCGGAGTACGCCGATATCTTGCAGATTGGAACGCGTAATGTCCAGAATTTTGCCCTCCTGAAAAGGGTGGGTCAAGTGAAAAAACCTGTTCTCCTGAAACGTGGGATGATGAGCACCATTGAAGAGCTTCTGATGTCGGCGGAATACCTCCTCGCCTCGGGAAACGAGCAGGTTATCCTCTGTGAACGGGGCATTCGTACCTTTGAGACGGCCACCCGAAATACCCTCGATATCAGCGCTATTCCGGTTTTGAAAGAATTGACGCATCTACCGGTTATTGTTGATCCCAGCCACGCTGCAGGTAACTGGAAATATATCATTCCCCTCTCCAGGGCGGCGGTGGCTGCAGGGGCGGATGGGTTGCTTATTGAGGTACATCCCGAACCTGACAAGGCCGTTTCAGACGGGCGTCAGTCGCTCAAGCCGGAAAAGTTTTACCGGTTGATGGAAGAAATAAGATGTCTCGAGAACGCCTTGAGAAAACTACAGACGGTCCAATAAGTGGATAATAAGGGGAAGCAAGGAGGAAAAATCATGAGGCCAGAGGAACTTGACATCCTTTTTGAACCGATTGTCATTGGTAAGATGGAGTTGAAGAACCGTCTCGTTATGGCCCCTATGGGGACGGGTTATGGGGGAAGGGATGGATTTGTAAGTGACAGGATTATCGCTTACCTTGCGGCGAGGGCGAAAGGGGGAATCGGACTGGTAACCGTAGAAGTGGCCTATACACACAGACTGGGAAGGGCCGGCCTGGGCGGAGAACTGGCTATAACCGATGATAAGTACATTCCCGGCCTGAGAACCCTTTCCGATGCTATACATCGAGCAGGTGCCAGGGTAGTCATACAGTTAAACCATGCCGGCAGGTATGCAAGAGCGAAAAACCTGGGCGAGGCGCCTGTTGCCCCTTCGGCTATCCCTTCAAGATATACCGGGGAGACACCGAGAGAATTGACAACCGGGGAGGTGGAAGAAATCGTAGAGGCCTTCGGTGAAGGTGCCAGAAGGGCAAGAGAGGCGGGGTTTGATGGGGTGGAACTTATGGGTTCCACGGGATACCTGATCAGCCAGTTCTGTTCACCTCTTACAAATAAGAGAACAGACCGGTACGGGGGAGAGACACCAGAGGCGCGAGCCATCTTTGTCAAGGAGATAATTGAAAAAATCCGGCAGAAGGTAGGTTACGATTTCAGTATCTGCGTCAAGATGAGTGTGGATGAGTATCTCCCCGGCGGTAGTACAATCGAGGATTCTCAAAGAATGGCTAAGGTTTTTGTAAAAGCAGGGGCTGACAGGCTCCATGCCTGGGCGGGATGGCATGAATCTCCCAAACCGATGCTCCCCATGTCGGTCCCCCGGGCCGCCTTTGTCCATCTGTCTAAGGCCTTGAAGGAGGTTACAGATGTACCGGTTACCGCGGTGGGGAGAATCAACGATCCCTTCGTAGCCGCCAGTGTGATAAGAGAGGGTAAAGCCGATCTTATCGCCGTGGGACGGGGACTCCTTGCCGATCCCGAGTTTGCGAACAAGGCCTATGAGGGTAGGGTAGGTGAGATCAGGAGGTGCATCGGGTGCTGTGTCTGTTTCGACGTGATGATGTCCCAGATACACAGAGCCGGCCCGGAAGGGGTTCTCTGTGCCATCAACCCGGAATTAGGCAGAGAGGGGGAAAACCTCCTGAAACCTGTGGAGAAGGGTAAAAAGGTTCTCGTCATCGGAGGCGGGCCAGGTGGTATGGAGGCCGCTCGTTGCGCTGCTCTAAAGGGCCACAGAGTAACCCTGTGGGAGAGGTCCGACAAGTTAGGGGGGAGCCTCGGGGTAGCGGTAATTCCTCCCTTCAAAGAGGAGATAGCGTGTTTGACAGCTTATCTCACCCGCCAGATGGAGATAAATAATGTAGAGGTTAAACTCAACAAGAATGCCACGGCAGAAGACATATTAAAAGAGAATCCGGACTGTGTTGTTGTGGCCTTGGGATCAAAACAGAATGTCCCGGAAATCCCCGGTATTGACAAGGCAAATGTAGTCATGGCGATAGACCTCCTTACCGGTAAAGCCGCCACCGGGGAAAATGTTGTCCTCATCGGGGGAGGGCTGATCGGAGTGGATGTTGCGGAATACCTACACCAGAGGGGTAAGAAGGTTACCCTCCTTACCAGGCAAGCCCAGATTGGGACAGACATCGGGATCAGTACCCGGTGGGTGACCATGATGAGGATAAGGGAGAGTAACATTAAGGTAATGACAAAAGTCTCATACAGGGAGATAAGAAGGGACGGTGTTCTCATTGAGAGGGAAGGGGAGGAGATGTTTATCCCTGCGGATACGATCGTCATTTCCGGCGGCCTTCTCCCGGACAGGGAACTGGTGGAGGCGCTGAAGGGTAAAGTACCGTTGCGGGAGGTTGGTGACTGTATCGAGCCGAGGAAGATAAAAGACGCCGTTCACGAGGGGTTTGAGGCCGCACTGGCGATTTAATTTTTAATAAACCTCAGAGGTTAGGGATCAGGGGTCAGAATTTATGTATCTTTGTAACTATTCAGGTTCAAAGTTCCGGGGTTCACGGTTCAAGGTTAGACGTGGATTCCTATTGCTGGCTATCTCGAGAAATATGAAGAACGCAAGCCAATCAGCCGTGAACCATGAACCGTGAACCTGACAACCTGAGTAGTTACATATCTTTTTGTTTTCGGCCACGACAGAGCGTGGCCCTCCGGGATCGTTTTTATATAACCCGCATGGAGGTTGGCACGATGAACGAGATTGATCTCACAACGCTGTCTAAAGAGGAATTGATAAGGCTGGTAAAGGTATATTCCAGGCTCTTTCTGGCGCTGGATGGTTTCTGGTTTCTCGCGGTGGAGGATAGATTCGGTTATCAGGCGGCCCTCGATGCTGATATAGATGCCTGGGAGGGATACTTTCCCTATGAGGCCAAAATGCTGAGAAAAGCCCTGGGAATAAGGGCTGACGGCATTCCGGGCATCATCGAGACCTTGAAACAATCAGCCTTTGTCCCCTGTATGGAGCACAGGATCGAGGAGGTATCAGAAAAAAGAGGGGTCTTTGCCCTCTATAAATGCCCTTCTTTAGAGGCCATGGAAAGGGCGGGGAGAGACGAATTTACCTGTGAACCGGTGGGAAAGGTTGTTTTTCAGAAATATGCCGAGAGTATGGACCCGAGGGTAAAGGTGAGGTTTCTGGACGGTCCTCCCCGAAAATCTCCCGAAGATGTAAGTTGCAAGTGGGAATTCTTCCTGGAGGAAGACGAGAAAAAATAGACGGGGAAAGCCAGAATGAGTTCACAGGTAAAAAGGATAAAAGTCAATCTCAACAAAAAATTATCGTCCTCCTACGAGATATCTATCGGACACGATATCATAGGAAAAATCGGGACGATCATTGCGGAGAATCGTATAGCCGACCGTTATGTTGTTGTTACGGATTCCAATGTCTCTGTCCTGTATGGGGAGCTCTTTCTGAAAGAGTTGAGGAAAGCGGGGGGCGAAAAGGCAAAGGCGGAGATAATCGAATTCCCCGCCGGGGAAGCCTCAAAGAACATCACCACGGCCCTTACCATAGTCGGGAGGTTGTTGAACCTCGGTGTGGACAGAAAGTCGGCCCTCCTTGCCCTGGGAGGCGGCGTGGTAGGTGACATGACCGGTTTTATCGCCTCTGTGTTCATGAGATCCATCCCTTACATTCAGGTTCCCACCAGCCTCCTCGCACAGGTGGACAGCAGCATTGGGGGAAAGACGGCCGTTGACCTCCCCGAAGGGAAGAACCTCCTGGGGACATTTTACCAGCCGAGAGGGGTTTTTGTTGATCTTAAATTCCTGAATACCCTTCCTGCAAGTGAATTCAACAATGGCATGGCGGAGATCATTAAATACGGGATTATTGATGATCCTGATTTCTTTTGTCTCCTCGAAGAAGGGGTAGAGGCTATAAAGAAACGGGATGAGGCTTTCCTTGAACGTATCGTTACCACCTCCTGCCGGACAAAAAAGAAAATCGTGGAGATTGATGAGAAAGATCAGGGGCTTCGTCACATCCTCAATTTTGGCCATACGATCGGTCATGCCGTGGAGTCAGGGTCGGAATACAAGATTCCCCACGGGAGCGCCATATCGGCAGGCATGATTGCCGCGGCGAGGATCTCGGAGAGATTGTATGATTTTCCCTCCTCCGACAGGGCAAGGATTGAGCGTTTGATAGAGGCTGTCGGCCTTCCCGGCTACATTCCTGAATTCATCAGGACAGAGGGAGTGCTGGCAAGGTTAAAATGGGACAAGAAGAAATCCGGCACGATGATTAATTTTGTTTTATTGAAGAAGATAGGGATGCCCTTTGTCACTGCTCAGGTAACGGAATCAACCCTTAGAGAGGTAATTGAGGAACTGAGAAAATGACGCTAACATCGCTGGAAGGTCTCGAACGTCTCCGGGAGGATCTAAAAAAGATAGACGTTGAAATCGTTGGTCTCCTGAACAGGAGGGCCGAAATATCCGCGCAGATCGGCAGGATTAAAGAAGAAAAAAGGATGGATATTTACGATCCCGCCCAGGAAGCGAGGGTTTACGAAAATCTGAAGAAGGCAAACGAAGGGTCTATGCCGGCGGCATCATTAAAGGCCATTTTCAGAGAGATTGTCTCCGCTTCCCGGTCACTGCAGAAACCTATTACGGTAGCCTACCTGGGACCTGAGGCGTCCTTCAGCCATCTGGCCGCCCAATCACATTTCGGCACGAGCACCCGTTTTTCCCCGCAGGCAACGATTTTTCGGGTCTTTGATGAGGTGGAAAGGGGAAAGGTCCAGTGGGGGGTGGTACCGATGGAAAATTCTCTTGAGGGTTCTGTGAATCTCACCCTCGACCGGCTGATTGCGACCCCCTTGAGGATACGCGCCGAGATTTTTCTCCGGATCAGCTACTGCCTTCTCTCTATCACGGATAAGATGGATGCTATTGCCAGCGTCTATTCCCATCCCCATGCCCTGGCGCAATGCCAGGGTTGGCTGCGCGTCAATCTTCCCCACTGTGGTCTCATCGGAGTGGAGAGCACCGCGGCGGCGGCCAAAAAGATACTGAAAGACGGCGCCGGCGCCGCCATTGCGAGCCGCCTGGCGGTTGTCAGGTACGGGTTGCATATACTTTCAGAAGGAATAGAGGATAATCCAGCGAATACGACCCGTTTCCTGGTCATTGGTGAAGGTGAAAGCAGGATGACAGGGGCGGATAAGACGACAATCCTCTTCGGGACACCCCACACACCTGGATCCCTATACCATGCCCTGGAACCTTTCGCCGCACGACAGCTCAACCTGGTAAAGATTGAGTCATACCCCACAAAGGAAAAAATATGGGAATATCTCTTCTTTGTTGATGTGGCCGGACATGAAGATGATGAAAAACTCAGGAAATGTCTGGAAGACCTGAAGAAGAAAACAACATTCCTCAAGATAGTGGGTTCCTATCCGCGGGGAGAAGGGGCATTATGATCTGTATCCCCATTGTCGCCGGGAGCCGGCTGGAGGCTTTACAGGAGATAGAAAAAAGCAGTTCCCTGGCTGACGTTCTTGAACTGAGGATGGATTTGATCCATGGCGGGAACCTTGGGGAATTGATTAACATGGCCAGGTCATTGTCCCGTTCCGTAAAGATTATCGTTACCAATAGAAGGAAAAATGAGGGGGAGACTCGGTTATCCCCTTACAGCGGTACAGATGCCGGAGGGCCGATAGAGGAACTGAACGCGGGTGAAGAAAGGCGGAGGATTGCCGTCCTGAAAGAAGCGGTAAGCCTTGGCGCTGACTACGTAGATGTGGAACTGGATACCGGTGAGAGCCTAAGGAGGGAACTTCTGTCAATGATCGGGGATCATGATAACCGAACGCAGTTAATCGTATCCCATCACGATTTCAGCAAAACCCCGTCTGCGAAAAGGTTAAGAGAGATATTCCACGAATCTGTAAATGCAGGCGCTGGTATCGTTAAGATCGTCACCTTTGCCGGGACCCCGGAGGACAATCTTCGTCTTCTCAGCCTTATTCCCTATGCCCGGAGAAAGAAGCGGGAGATCATTGCCTTTTGCATGGGGGATCAGGGGAGAATAAGCAGAATCATGGCGCCTATCCTCGGTTCCCTTCTTACCTTCGCCTCCTCAAGGGAAGGGTCTGAATCGGCAGCCGGGCAGCTCACCATAGGAGAGATGAGGGAAATCTTCAGGATACTAAAGGTGGAGACATGATTGAACCTCAACTGGAGATATTTGCCCTCTTTGGCAACCCTGTTGCCCATAGCCTCTCCCCGGTGATGCACAATGCAGCCCTCGGAAAGATGAATATCCATGGCCGGTATATTCCTTTCCGTGTGGAAAGCATAGAGGATGCCGTGCGGGGGATCAGGGGATTGGATATCCGGGGGGTAAGCGTCACCATCCCCTTCAAAACAGCGGTCATGGAATATCTTGATGAGATAGATGACGAGGCGTTGGAGATCGGGGCGGTAAATACCATTGTCAACGAGGGAGGCAGACTGACAGGCCACAATACCGACTGGCAAGGCATCATCATTACCCTCGGGAAAGCGATGGAAATTAAGGGAAAGACCTTTGTCGTCTTAGGGGCGGGAGGTACGGCAAGGGCCGCGTTATTCGGCATCCTGAGAGGAGGAGGCAGGCCCGTTATCGTAAACAGGACAAGAGAGAAGGGTGAACAACTGGCGAAGGAATGGGGATGTCCCTTCTATCCCCTGGAAGAAAGAGGAAAGATCGCGGCGGAGGTCTTGATCAATACGACATCCGTTGGGATGGCGCCGGATACCGGCATGTCACCCATCCCGCCTGAGCTCCTTACCAGTTATCGGTGGGTCATGGATGTCATCTATAATCCCGTCAAGACAAAGCTTTTGCGTGATGCCGAAGATTCAGGTTGTATCACCCTCTCCGGTCTTGATATGTTTGTTCATCAGGGGGCGGAACAACTTAAGCTATGGACGGGACAGGAACCCCCAAGGGATTTGATGAGACAGGTCGTTCAGGAAAGGCTGATAGCAAAAGACAGGGGATCGGGGGCAGGGTACATAGATAAGTAGCAGTGCACCATAATTTAATAGTATAGTATAGGAATTTCCTTTTTAAATAACTTTAGGCACTTTGTAACTGTTCAGGTAGCCACCAAGGCACTAAGACACGAAGGATAGATATGAGTTTTTCCACTTTGTCTGAAAAGGAAGAAGGCATTGCAAGAAAAATAGTAGATGCGGCATACACCGTACATAAAATGGCTCCTCGCTATTTCGTGTGGGTTACTGATATTAATAAAATCAGATAGTAATGAAAATTATGCATAGCATTTGGAGCCATTTATGCCTGTTAATTTACGGCCCATAATGGGCCTACAATAACTGAT
>Ga0210049_1001537_pt1 | contig 21743 bp, 14 predicted proteins | sample CryGeyCG2014_300_2_FD_183964 | JGI IMG/M metagenome (GOLD analysis project Ga0210049, IMG submission 183964) | Groundwater microbial communities from aquifer - Crystal Geyser CG06_land_8/20/14_3.00 (SPAdes) (version 2) | ecosystem: Environmental > Aquatic > Deep subsurface > Groundwater | place... | reverse complement strand
TCGGGTTATTGGCGCATCGGCTTCCATCGAAGGGCGGACGGACGGGACAGGAATCGTTCGACTCGGAACACAGGACATGCCACTGCCGCGCGCCGCGCTCATTGCCGGAGACGGCGTCACTTATTCCGCCACACCAGAATCTGTGGTCGTGGAGGAGCAGGGCCCAATCCGGACCGTTGTTCGCATCGACGGGCACCACCGGTCAGCGGATGGCAAGTCCCACTTCGGATACGTGATGCGGTGGTACGCGTTTGCGGGGAAGCCCTACCTTCGTTGCGACTACACGTTTGCCAATGACATCACGACGCAGGAGATGACCTCCTTCCGTCAGCTTGATCTGCGCTTCGATGGACTGATCGGTCAACCAACAGTCTTCACCGACGGAGCGCCGCTGACACTGACCACGGGGCAGCGGGTCATCCAGAGGGAAGACAGCGAATGGGTGGTGGAACCGGGCACTGGGAAGGGAAAGCGTCTCGCCGGCGGGGTCAAGTGCGGCGGGGCGCGGCTGCTTGTGCGCCACTGCTGGGAGCAGTATCCGAAGTCCGTGGGCGCCACCGGGGAAGGATTGGCGCTTGGGATTTGTCCGGCATTGCCCGCGGGTTTCTACGCAGGTCGGCTCGATGAAGACAAGCTCTACTTCCATCTGCGCGACGGCAACTACGCTTTCCGGCAGGGATTCAGCAAGACGCACACGCTGTGGTTGGCACCAGCCTCATTGCCAGAGGCAGACTCACTTGTTGGCGACCCGCCGGTGGCTTCCTGTCCGCCGGACTACATCGAGAAGACCGGCGCATTGCGTGGGTTGGCGGTGGCCGCGCGGGATCAATTCCCCGGCTATGACGAGGCGCTGAAAGCGACAGCCGAGAACGTGCTCGGGAGACGCGCCGCTCAGCGTGAATACGGAATAATGAACTTCGGCGACTGGTACGGCGAACGCGCATGGAACTGGGGCAATCTGGAATACGACATGGCCCACGCCATGCTGACCCAGTTCGCTCGAACGGGAGACGCGGTGTTCTTCCACCGCGCCGCAGAGGCGGCCCTCCACGAAGGCGACGTGGACACGCGTCACCACGCCACCGACGATCGTCGCGTCGGCCAGCAGTGGATTCACTCCATCGGTCACACCGCGGGCTACTACGACAACAAGTATAAGGACATGAAAGGATACGCCGGTACCGGGTGGTCGGATAATCGAGGACACATCTGGGCACAGGGACTTTGCGAGCACTTCCTCTTCGGAGGCGACCGACGATCCTGGGAGACGGCGAAGCTGATTTCCGACTGGGCTGCCGGACCGCAGACGACCAACTTCGACTTCGGCAACGCCCGCGAGCCAGGCTGGATGACCATTCTCGTCATGGGCGCCTACAACGCGACGCGGGATCCGTACTACCTTAACGCAGCGCGTCTGATGATGCGGAAGGTGCAGGAGAAGTCAGCGGCCACCGGAGGTCGCGGTTTCTACTATCATGAACTGCCAACCGGCCACTGCAACTGTGAAAAGAAACACTTCGGCGAAGCGGGTTTTATGCTGGGCGTTCTGATGACGGGGCTGAAGATGTACTACGATGCCACCCGCGACCCGCAAGCCGCGGAAGCCATCACCGGCATCGCAAAGTTCATCATCGATACTATGTGGGAACCGGACGTAATGGGTTTCCACTACACCTCTTGCCCGGAATCGGGAGCGGGGCCGGCTTCCATCGCCATCATGCTGGAAGGGCTTGCCTTCGGCGCTCAACGGATGAAGAACGAAGAAATCAACCAGATTCTCCGGCAGTCCCTCGCGGCTTCCTGGCAAACGATCGGCGGTGTGGGAAAACACAGCGCCTATTCTCTCTGCTCGCTGGTGCAGGGACTGGATCAATTCGCAAGACTGCCCGGCAGTCCTTTCGCCACGTACCTCGCGAAAATTCAGGCTGAGTTAAAGAACCCCGCGCGTCGCTTGCTGCCCACCAATGTCCCCAACCCGGACTTTGAAGAAGATATCGCCGGATGGACGCCGCGCGGCGGGGAGATGGTTCGCACGACGAATGTGAAGCATTCCGGCGCGGCATCCCTCATGTGGCGCGGCCGGTTGAGGGGACAAAACGAATACTTCAACACACGCTACGATACTGGCGGGGACCCGACGGAGATCACGTGGCTGAAACCCGAAGTGAACTACCGTCTCACCTGTTGGCTGCGAGTTGACAAGCTCAGCCCCGGCACCCCAGCGCCATCGCTGCGTGTCACCTACCGAGACGTTCACGGCTCACGCGGCGGACAGATTACCAATGCCTACGACCTGAATCGCATGGGCGCCTGGCAGAAACTGTCTGCGGACGGGACTATCCCCGAATGGAATACAGGGAACTACCTCGCACTCAACACGAACTCACGCGAGGCGGTGGAGGCGGAACTGTACCTCGATGATGTGTCTCTGTCTCGCGTAACAGAATCCACGGAAGACAGTGGCGCGTATCTCCGCGGGGATGTGCAGCAGGCAACGCTGGCCGCCGGCGCGTCACTTGCTTCGAACGGACGCCCCCCTCAGCGCGAATATCTCCGCGGACCTGGAAGCGCGACGTGGACAATAGACATTCCCCACGAAGGTGGCTTCGCGATCTGGGTTCGCGCCGCAGGAAAAGGGCAACTCGCCATCCTTAAGGTTGATGGCAAGTCGGTCGGCGACTTGGAGGGATCCGCCGGCACATGGGCGTGGGTTCGGGTAGCCGTCCTCAAACTCACCGCAGGCCGCCATGAACTGACATTGGACGAGTTGTCGAAGGACGCCCGGCTGGGTCGTATCGTCGTCACCAATGATATGGCGGCAGTGGAGTGAAAGATGCCTTGTATGGGGGACGGTCTCCCTGGCCGGGCAGGCCGACGCGCCCACCGCGAAACGCCCTTACGGGAATGTCGGCTGCCACCAGTCTGACTTGCACCCGGATGTTTCGGGTGTAAGTAAGATTTGTGATGCGTGGTGGCAATCAGCTCCCTGGGGCCGGGCAGGCGTAAACGAGAGGTTGGAAAGACTTACGCGAGTGAAAGGGGACAGTAACAACCCCCATCCTCGAACCCAAAGGGTTCGCGAACCCAAAGGGTTCGAGGATGGGGGTTGTTGCATGAACTCACTCAGGACCGACAAACCGCGAACTCCGTTACACAATCACTGTCGGTTTCGAAATTATAGGCGCCTATGGTTCCGGCTGGGGTGGATTCTCACAAATCTGACTTGCACCCGGATGTTTTGTGGCGCTTGACAGTTGAGCATTCATAGCGCATACTATGGTCGGAAGTCACTCGGAGAGAAAACAGAATGAACCTGCAAGGCAATTGTAGAATCAGGGCGCAAACGGCGTTGCTTCTGCTGCTGGTGTGGGTGGCATCGGTGGCAGTAATTGCGCCGATGCGCCTCTGCTGCCCAAGGGAAAATGGGCAATTACGCGCCGTCTCAGTGCGTTGCCCGAGTTCGGGATCCGGTGGCTCTTGCTGTTGCGACTCCGCCGCCTCCCCAGGGAAAGATTGCGGTTGCGCCCTGAAGGCTTCCCCCCGGGCCCCTCTCGACGAGTGCTATCCCCTTCCCGAGAAGCGCGTATGTGAACGGACGAACGATAGCGTCGGCGCACACGTCCCCGGGCCCATTCTCATCGTCCCCCAAATAGGGCCCGCGCTCGCACTTGCTCAACATCCCAATTTACTCCTGCAATCCAACACTAAACAACCCAGGCGCCTTCGCGCCCCTCCTCAAACCGTCTAATCCAGAACCTGCAACGATTTGCGCAGGGGATGAACGATAAATAGACACTATCCCACCGCACTTCGTGCGCATACCGCAGGCGGCGGCCCACGCAGCTTTCCTTCAGGATATGTCCCTGAGGGGATGGTCTGGCAATTCGAATCCCCCGTATGATGCATTGAGAACGAAGGAGCGACGCCATGAATTTCAGTCACTTGGGTTTTCAGGGAATTCGGGAGGTCTACAATGTCCACCCCATGTTCGTTCATTTCCCTATCGCGCTGTTCCCCAGCGCACTGTTGCTATACTTTCTCGGAGCGGTTCTGAAGAAACCGTTCTTCTCGGGCGCTGGCAGAACGTGCCTTTATCTGGGCACTGCGGGCGTTTTGCTTGCTTTTCTGACTGGTCTGGGGGCGCAGGAGTCCTTCCCTCACAATGCGACGATACATGCCATGATGCAAACGCACAAGGCAGTAGGATGGATGACCCTCGGGCTTGCGGGGGCCCTCACCCTCTGGAGCTTTTGGCAGAGTCAGTCGCAACCCAAAGGTATGTGGGCGTTCGTGGCCGTGTTGGCCGTCACCGTGCTGCTGATCCTGCAAACGGCGGATATTGGGAGCCGCATGGTGTTCGTTGAGGGGGCGGCCGTTAGAATCGCCGTGCCCCTCGTGGCGCCTGCTGAAGAAGTGTTTCATCACCACGGTGGCGCGTCTCCCGGCGGTCACCACGAGAACATGCAAACCCCTGCGGAAACTGAAATGCCTGCCGAGGCGGAGGAACATCACCAAACCGCCACTCCCTCTCCCGACCATCACGAGGGCGATGAAGGAGGTGGCCATCGACATACTCACTGATACGCAAAAGGTAAGGGTGCATCCCGGAATTACGGAGATTGCCGTAGGATAAAGCTCCAGCTTTGTCAGATACACATTGGAATTGCGGGAAAGAGGTCTGCCACTGACAAAGCTGGAGCTTTATCCTACGGCGACAAAATCGATGTATCCGCTTTTCCGTAATTCCGGGATGCACCCGAAGGTAACGAAGAGACCGCCGCCCGCGATGTGAATGGATGAATCCCGCCGAGGGAAACACTTGATTGGAGGTAAGGTTAGATGTTGAAACGCGTAACAATCCTGGGACTGCTGCTCGGAATCGCAGCTTTCGCCCTGTGGGGGTGCAGCAAGAACAGCAGCAACTTGTCGTCAGAAGGGGGAGTGGCTCCCCCTCCGATGGCGACTCCGCCGGAAGCGCCGGCAGCGACGCCGGAATCCGGCAGTGAAAGTGGCACGGACGCCGCGAATATCACGTACACGTGTCCGATGCATCCCGACGTCCAGCAGGACAAGCCGGGGAAATGCCCAAAGTGCGGAATGTTCCTCCAGGCAAAAGCGCCGGAAGGAACCAAGGTCACTTACATCTGCCCCATGCATCCTGAAGTGAAACGGGACAAACCAGGAAAATGCTCGGAATGCGGGATGTTCTTGGAAGCTAAGATTGGCCATGCCCACGAGGGCCATGGACACGACGAGGACCATTAGCAGTGCTGGGGAGGGGACACCTCTCCTCTCGGATCGAGTGCTCTTTTCTCATTGCACCTGCATGAGGAGTAGACTCAACCCACTGCCCTTTGATTGTACGCAGGGAGGAAAGAACGATGTTGAAGCATCAATGTAAGAAAACGACCAAGTCTCTCCGCGGAGGTGAGAGATTCCTTGAGGCGGCGCGTCAATCCGACAGGATAACGGTTGCTCTGATGAGTCTGTGCCTGACGCTCCTGACAGCGTGGGCTCCGCACCCCGGCGGGACGGTGTGGCTGGCTCCCGTGCACGCTCAGTCGGGCAGCGACATGGACAGCCACGAAGGCATGAGTGACATGGGCAAGCAGGAGCAGAACGCCGGAGGAGATAGGGCGATGCCGGGGATGAAGCAAGCAAACCCGCGATCCCGGCTCTTCTTGTTTCTCGGAATAGGCGTACTTGTTCTCCTGGGGGTTGTCATGTCCGCCCGGAGAGGGATGAAGCTGTCTCCCCGGAAACTGCTCAACCGGCAATTTGTGGTCGGGACGTTGACTTTGGTGGTCATTCTGATCGGTGTACGTCACGTCGTCAAGAAGTACCGCAAGCCAGGCTCCATGACGGTGATTGAGGCGCAGGCGATGGATATGAGTGCGATGAAACCTCCTGTCGGTGCGGCGCCGGTCGCCATCGAGAAGATTGCGCGTCGTGATTTCGAGGCAGCGGTCACCTATACCGGACAGGTTGTCGCAAAGAACGATGAGGATATCTATCCACGCGTCGTCGGCAAGATCGTGTCGCTGCCGGTCTATCCCGGCGACCGCGTGCAGCCCGGACAACTGATCGCGCGCCTGGACAGCGTGGAGCTGGGAGCGCGGGAACGGGAGGCTGCGTACAGTCGCGAAGCTGCCGCCCACGGCCAGCGTGAAGCCTCCGCTCAGGTAGGAAAAGCCAGTGCCGCGCGGTCTCAGGCTGAAGCGGAGGTCAACCGAAGTCAGGCGATGTTATCGGAGGCCCAGCGGGACGTCGAGAGCGCGAGAGCAATGGTGGTTGAGTCGCAGAAGGAACTGACTGTCGCCGAAAAGAAGCTGCTCGCGAGTCGTCAAGAACTCGTGGCGATGGAGCACGAGTCTGACGCGATGGAGGCGGAGTCAGAGGCGGCCCGCGCGGATTTAGGCGACGCCCAGGCCGACCTCGTAGCCGCACAGGCGGACTATGCCTACTGGGTCGAAGAACTTAAGAGGGAACAGCAATTGGTTAAGCAGGGCGCCATTTCGGCGGAGGAGTTTCAGCGGGAAAAGGCTCAGCACGACAGCGCCAGGGCCAAAGTGGACCAGGTTCAGGCAAGGGTTCGCAAGGCGCAGGCGATGATCAAAACCGCGGACTCTCACGTGCATCACTATCGGGCCAATGTGGATGTGACCCGAACAATGATCGCAACAGCCGAGGCGGAGGTAGATCGCGTGAAGGCTCGTATCGAGCAGAACCGCGCCGTAGTCTCTGCTACCCAGGCAAAAGTCGATCAGGCGCGGGCGGGCATCACTGCGACGAAGTCGATGGTTCGCTCCGCCGAGTCAGAGGTGAAGGGCGCATCGTCGAAGGTGGCGCAGATGTCGGCCATGGTGGGACAAACTGCGGCAGGCTTCACCGCCGCCACCACCGTGCGAGGCTACACCGAAATCCGCGCGACTCGGCCGGGCGTCGTCATTCAGCGGCTCGTCAGCCCCGGGGTCCTTGTCAGTCCGGGCACCCCGATCCTGCGAATTGCTGAGATCGATCCCATCCGACTGCAAGCCAATGTCGCGGAGCAGGACCTTAACAACATTCAGGTGGGTAACCGTATAATGGTGACCAGCGCAAAACACCCCGATAGACCCATTGTCGCAAAGGTTACGTCGGTCTTCCCCGCTGTCGACCCAACCGCGCGCACCGCCGTGGTTGAGGCGCTCACACCCAACCCGGATAAGCGCTTTCTCCCCGGCGAATTTATCACGATGAGAATTGCCACGGGAGGAATTCCGGAGGCTATCACTGTTCCCAACCAGGCAATTATGCACGTTACACCACAAGCGACCGGTGTCTTCTATACCGAAAAGCAGCCGGCAGTCTGGGTGGCTATCGGGCGCAAGGAGACCGGCAAGATGCAGTACTACTGCACCATGCACCCGGAGATTGTGCGGGACAAGCCGGGCAAATGCCCAAAGTGTAGCATGAAGCTGGAGCCGATGACCAAGGGCGGCCAGTTCCGGGCGCATCGAGTGATGGTGACGCTGGGGCCCACCGATGGCAAGCGGACGGTCGTCCTGTCGGGGCTCAACGAAGGCGACTCGGTCATCTGGGCCGGGCACGAGAAGCTGAAGGAAGGGGATTCCGTGTTCCCGACAGCATGGGGGAAAGAGGGTCCCGCAACGCTGAAACCCTCGGAAGAAGCGCCGCCTCAAGTCACCCCGGTGGAAGAGCCAGCGGGAACCGGCCATGGAGACCACGCGATGAAGTCACCCGCTCAGGGGTCAAGAACCGCTCCCGGGAAAGTCTACAGTTGCCCGATGCACCCGGAGATCAAATCGAACAAGCCGGGCGACTGCCCAAAATGCGGCATGCGCCTTGAGCCGACCGTTGTATCGCACAAGTCCTACGGTGCGCCTCCCAAGCCCAAGGTCCGGGTGGAAGTGAAATCCAAGGTGACTTACACCTGCCCGATGCACGCGGAGGTCAAGTCGAACAAACCGGGCGACTGTCCCAAGTGCGGGATGCGTTTGGAGCCGGTAAGTAAAGGAGGTGTTGAAGCCGAAGCGATGTATACCTGTCCGATGCACCCGGAAGTGAAGTCAGACAAGCCAGGGGATTGTCCGAAGTGCGGCATGAAGCTGGAAAAGACGGGTTAACGCCACTCGAAGGGTGGGGCGTTGCTCGGAGTTAGTCAGTAGGAAGTGTTCTTAAGGAGGAAGAAATGAATATCAGGTTAGCATTGATGGGAGTGTTAGTTACAGGAATGTGTACCGCTGTGTTGTCTGCTTTATCCAAGCCGCAGCAGGCGACATACGAGGTGGAGGGTTTCCGATGCGCCGCGTGCGTGCCGAACCTGGAATCCGGTCTGAAGAAAGTTACCGGCGTTGCGGCGGTCTCGACTGATCTCAAACAGAAAAGAACCGTTGTCCAATTTGCTCCCGAAAAGACGGACGTCCAGTTCATGTCGATCGCAGCCGGCAAGGCCCGTAATGCGCACGGGGAACCCTACGTCCTGTCTTTGGTCTTGAAGATCAAGCCCAACTCAAGCGAATCCTCGTCGGAGAGTGCGGTAAAGGCCCTGGAAGCCACCCCCGGGGTCAAAAGCGCCCGAGTGCAGGAGAAGGAAGGAACGGTCCTCGTGCAATTCGGTCCCCAGGGGAACGCGACGCTGACCCAGTTGATCGCCGCACTGGAGTCTGGCGGTTACCAGGTCGTGCCGGAGACTGTCGGGGCGACTTCCCGGCAGGAAGGGAAGGCCGGGACTCAGGGTCACGACCACAGCGGGGGCGGCTCCTGCTGCGGTTCGCGAGGTGGAGGCTGCTGAATCTTCGCAAGGATTCGACTCCTACAAACAGCCCTGTCCGCAGATGACGCGGATGGCGCAGATTCAGGAACCTTGATCAGCGTCCATCCGCGAAATCTGCGGAAGAGAGATGGATTTGTCTACTGGAGAGAAACATGGCTGATTCTGTTCACAAACCTCGCTGGGAAAGTCGCGGCGTCAACCCGCTGCATCTGATCCATAAGTGGTCGATTGAGCACCCGTATGTAATCATCGCCTTCTACTTCGCCATGGTGGTGCTATCAGTTCTGGCTCTTAAGTTCATGCCGCGCCGGTTCATGCCCTATGTCGAAAGCCCCATGATCGGCGTCGTGTCGATGATGCCCGGTCTGTCTGCCGAGGAGATGGAGCTGTACATCAGCAAACCCATCGAAGAGCAGATGGTCAACATCCAGAACCTCCACTATATCCGCTCCACGTCACAGGATGGGTTCTCCATTGTCAGTCTGGAATTCTGGTATGGCGTTGACATGAAGAAGGCCCTCTTCGACGTTCAAGCTCTGATGAATGTGGTACAGGCAAACCTGCCCGCGACCGGCGCCAACCTGAAACCTTCCTGGGTGCTTCCCATTGATCCTCTTAATATCCCGATTGTCACTCTAAGCCTTACAGGAAAGGGCTGGGACAAGGTCGGGTTACGTGAATTCGCTGATAACGAGGTCGTGAACCGGCTCAAGGTCGTGCCGGACGTCTACTCGGTTGTTCCGTTCGGCGGATATCGCCGGCAGTTGCAGGTGGTTGTTGATCGGGAGAAAGCCGCAGCCTACGGGCTTTCCATCCTGGACGTGCGCAACGCCATCGACCGATACAACGTGAGCCGCCCTGGGGGAACTCTGACATCTGGAGACAACGAGGCTATTGTCCGCTTCGACACGCGCGCGATCAGCGCAGACATGGTGCTCAACTATCCCGTTGCCGCCGTCAATCCTTCCACCGGCCGCACCCAGCGCGGCGCTGGCGGCGCCGGTGGAAGCGGCATGGGGACGATGGGAGGAAGTTCACAGGCGTCCTCGTCAACCCCCAACCCCCAACCACAAACCACTTTACTGGGACCGGCACAAAGCCCGCGGATTGTCTATGTGAAAGACGTCGCCCGGGTGCTCGACACCCACTGGGAGCGACGCAGCGCTTATCATTTTCTCAAACACGAGCCGGGGACGATGGGGGAAGTCATCCCTTCCATCGAGGTCGCTGTGCTCCAGAACCCCTGGGCGAGTTCCTGGAAGACGATCCAGGGCGTCAACAAGGTTCTGCGCCAGATAGAAAGCAATAACCCGGGAGTCAAATTCGAGGAGTCCTACAGCAACGCCCACTTTGTGGACATCCTGTTTGAGAACATGATGCATGAGTTGGCGATAGCGATCCTCCTGTGCGGCATCGTGGTCTTCTTCTTCCTGGGGGAGTGGCGGGGAACCCTGATTTCCCTGATTACCATTCCCATGTCTCTGGCGATCGCCATTCTGTGTCTTCACGCGGCTGGGATGACGCTCAACAGCGGGACGCTGATCGGTCTTCTCTTGTCCATTGGCCGTCTGGTGGATGACACCATCATTGATGTCCACTCGGTGGAACGCCACCTGCGGATGGGCAAGAGCCCAAAGGAAGCCACCATCGACGGCATTGCGGAGGTGCGACTGGCCGTCATAGCCTCAACTTTCATGATCGTTCTGGCGCTTGCCCCAATGCTCTTCTGCGGCGGTATTGTGGAGTTGATGTTTCGCGAGCTGGTCTGGCCGCTCATCTTCGGTCTGATGGCCTCGATGCTGGTCTCCTTCACCCTGACCGCTCTGTTGTGCGCCAATCTGTTGCGGCACGAAGATGAACGCGAAAAGGACCTGCGGTTTAGACCTTACGCATATCTTTACAACTATGCGTTGATGCCCTTCCAGCATTTCTTGAACCGACTTGAGACGGGTTATTCCAAAATCATCGCCTGGATGCTGAAACATCGCTTTTCCAACATGGCGCGCATCCTGGCAACGGTCATCGTGGGATTCGGCTTCTACTACTTCATCGGCAGCGAGATGATGCCGTTGGCGGATGTAGGGCAAGCCTATGGGATACTGGAAATGCAGCCAGGCACGTCTTTCGAACAGACCGAGCGCGCGGTGGAGCAGGTTGAGCGCATAATCTTGAGACATCCTGAGGTTGAGAAAGCCTCCATCGAGATGGGCTTTGAGAACATGCTGGAAAGCACGGGAACCTACTTTACCGGCTATGCAATGCCGCTCGTGAATTCCGCCACATTTATGTTGACGCTGTCCGACCGGAGCGAACGGACGCGCGACATGTGGAAGGTAATAGACGGCGTACAGAGAGAGGCGATGGACACCATCCCGGGAATCCGCCGCTTCCAGATCAAGGAAATGGGGTCGGATGTCATGGCCTCTTCGCAGGCGCCCATCGCGTTGATTGTCTACGGCCCTGACCTCAATACCCTCGATCAAATGGGAAAGCAAGTCGCAGAGATTGCGGAGCATACCTACGGCATGCACCAGGTTGCTACCAGTTGGACCATGGGGCTGCCGGACTGGGAAGTCAAAGTGAATCCCAGCCGCGCACAGGAGTTGGGATTGACCGTGAACGAAATCGCCGAGCAAGCCTACTACTCTCTGCGCGGCGGGTTTACGAACGAATTCTATCGGATCCCCAACATTCGCCAGAATGTCATCCAGGTCCGGTATAAACCCGATAGCCGAGCCACCTCGAAGAATCTGGAGGAATTGTACATCACCGGCGACGGTGGAAGGCAGGTCCCGCTCAAAAGCGTCGCAGATCTTGAGCCGCGACGCGCACCGACGGTCATCGAACACGACGGTATCCGACGGGTCAACACGATCCTCGGATACTATCGTCGCAATGGCCCCCCCTCGATGGACCTCGCGATGGAGATAGAGATGAAGTCCATGGCGGAACTGAACTGGCCCCCAGGCTACGGTCTGGAAGTTCGCGGCGACATGACGCAGATGATGGACTCGTTCCGGCGCCTCCTCACCGGACTGGTGCTGGCGATCATATTCATGCTGCTCGTTCTGGTAGCCCAGTTCCGTGGGTTCCTGCAACCGCTGCAAATGGGCTTTTCCCTGCCTCTGGAGATGGCAGGTGTGTTCGTGGCTCTATGGCTGACACACCAGGCATTTTCCACGGTGTCGATCATGGCGGTCATTGTATTGACCGGCATGGACATCACGACAGCCATCCTGCTGATCGATATGATCATGCGCTATCGGGACCGCGGTGTCCCGCGCGACCAGGCCGTGACTGAGGCTTGCCCGCAAAGGATGCGCCCCATTGTGATGACCTCGATCATCACCATTATCGTGATGATACCCGTTGCCTTCTTCCCCAAGACCGGAATGGATGCCTATTCGTCCGTCGGGGTCGTCGTCATCGGGGGACTGATCATTGGAACGATTCTGAGTCTCTTCGATATCCCAATTATGCACACGTACGTGGACGACTTCATTAAGTGGCTCAACAAGGCATTCCTCAACCGCGACTGGGAATGGCCGGTCACCGAAACAGACCAGGATCTGACAGCGCAGTTGGCGGAGCAGGAGGGGAAGGAGTGAAGAAGTATGGGGGTGTGGGTGTGTATGGGAGTGGCTACGCCGCTTTGGCCTGGACCGTTTCGGGGAAGGTGACAGAGACTCTGGGCGCGGGTAATTTGTGCAGCCCCTTGGCCGCATCAAATACCGGTGAGATGCATTCAGTGATCTGACTGGCTGTTTCCACCTCGGAATCTTTTCTGGTATAGGTGTTGGTTGTAAAACAAAATTCGGTTTGCTTGTCGCAATTGGAGCATCGACGCATGTTGATCACCGTTACTTTCGAATCTTATAGTTTGGATGCCAAACCGTGTCGTCGGGAACGCAAGAGCAGTTTGCGCCCTCGGTCGAGGTAGTCTGCGATTACCGCGCCCTCCAAAACCGCTCGTTGCATATATTGCTCTGTCAGTCCATCCTTGTAACCCTCGATATGAGCGTGGCTGCTGATGTCGAGTTCAACCGTTTCAGTCAGAATAGCATTGCGCAGTTGCGTCCGGTTTACGCGCCGAATTGTGCTCAGCAATAGAAGGCCTTGTCAACCAACAGAAATCGAGAAAAAAGCTTGAACAAGAGATCGCGCAATCAGCAACATTCCCCAGACTCCACGGTGGTTGGGCAGTCTACCAACAATAGCAGGTACCGCCGGCTCAACTTCGGGCCGGGGATTGCTGTCGCCCTGATGGTCTCTGCCTACGTGGTGTACTCTCGTTGGCAGGAGACAATGAAGCCGCAGCCGCCTCCGGTCGTTCAGAGCCGCGTGATCCCCGGAGGTCCCGCGCCCACTCGCTTCGCGCCTGAGATGGGTGTTTTGCTGGAGGGCGCAGGCGCTCTCAACCTGACCCCACAACAGCAGTCCAAGCTGCGAGCTTTGACGGAAGATTGGAGACGTTTCTCCGGTCCTCTGAAACGAGAACTCGACAATGAAGCCACAAAGTTCCGTGAGTTTGCCGAGGAGGAGGCCAAGTCCGGCAAGGGGAATCTCGTAGAGCTTCAGCGCCGGGCCGAACCGGTGTCTCAGTTTTCGAGAGAGTATGGGAATCTGAAACTGGAGTATTGGGAGCGCGCGATGCAAATCCTGACTCCCTCACAACGCAAGCGGGCCGAAGAGCTTCGGCAGCGGGCTTTGCGACCGCAAACTCCATTGCAGGGAAGTCGCAGCCAACCTGCGAACACCGTTGAATCATCATGAAAGGAAGTGCAAAGAATGCAAATCTGTCTATGGGGAGGTCTCGCTCTTCTGGGCTGGACCGCTGTAAGTTGGGGGCAAAGTCCGGGAGAACGCTTTGTCCTGTCGGGGCCGCTGTCGCTGAACGAGGCCGTCACAACGGCCCTTCGGGAAAGTCCGATGGTAAAAGGCCAGAGTGCTGAGGTTGAGGGCGCGCGCGCGCGGTTGCGCCGAGCCGTGGCCGACACGCGCCTGATTGGCTCGGCAACCAGCCACGTCACCGCGGGTGATGGTGTCAACATGCTGTCCGGGCCGTCTTCCGTGATGCCGAGTGACATGGAAATGATAGGGCCCAGCGCGTCGTTCAACCAAAATCTGACGGCTCTCTTTCCGCTCTACACCGGCGGACGGCTGAAAAGCCGTGTCACGTCTGCCCGGTCTCTGTATGAGTCCATACAGGCCGACGAGGAGACCGTGCGCCAGGACATTCAGTTGGACACACGGGTCGCCTATCGTCGTGTGTTGTGGACCCGCGCGGTTGTGGACATCTTCCAAGCCCTTGTTGACGCCGACCAGGAGCGATTAAGAATCGATCGGGCGATGTACGACGCGGGAAAAGTGCCGTTGGTCAATGTTTTGCGGAACGAAGCCGACCTGGCAGACGCACAACAGAAGTTGACCGACGCGCGGCGGGACCTCAACATCGCGCGGGTAGACCTGAAGACCGTGATGGGTGTCGACCAGAAGTCCGATTTTGTACCGTCCGAACAATTGGCGTTAGAGAACTTGAACCCGGAAGGCGACACGGTGCAACAACTCGCCCTGGAATCACGGCCCGAGTTACAGGCCGTCTCCAAACGGCTCGAAGCTGCAGGGGCCGAGGTCAAAGTCGCTCACAGCGCGTTCAAGCCCCAGGTCGACTTCGCCGCGGTAACCGACTGGCGATCCCAGCGCGGAGCGGGAAACGATGCCGGTGTAACGGTGGGTGTGATAGCCAGTCTGCCATTGCTGGACGGCGGATCGCGCAAGGCGCAGGTTGCCGAAGCGAAAGCCGACGTGCAGAAGGTTAGGCAGGACGGGGAGCAAATCAAGTTGATCGTGACGAAGCAGGTGCATACTTCGCTGCTGCAACTCACCGCCGCAACGCAGAATATCACCACCGCGCAAGCCGCCGTTAAGGCTGCCGAGGAAGATTACCGACTGGCGCAACTGCGCTATTCGTCAGGCAAAGGCATCAACCTCGAGCCGCTGGATGCTCTGTCTGCCTTGACCCGGGCGAGGACCAACCTCGTCCAGGCGCTGTTTGAGCAGAACGTCGCGATTGACATGCTGGAACGGGCGGTCGGCGCGCCGGTCAGAGGGGAGAGGCAGTGACGTCTCGCCCGATTCTTTTACTCTCCATTGCCGCCGTGTTCGTCGCCCCAACCAGCCCTGGAAGGACCGAGGCGCAACTCGAACCTGCAACTCTGTCGGTTTCTGCCAAAATCGCTCTCGACAAAGCTTTGGAGGAGTATGCCCTCGATGAGCGTTTGTTCGCCGAGGGAGCAATCTCGCGGGGAGAGCTGGAAGCGTCGGCCAAACGACTGGAAGCCGCGCGGCGAGAGAGCACCCCGACACCCGATGCGGACCTTCAATCGTCAAAGTCCGTTGCGGCGCGTGCGCCTTTGCAGCCGTTGGCGTTGATGCCGACGACCTCGACGAGCGAATCTCACGAGCAGTTGAGGCAATGGCAGGTGCAATTGCTGGAGAGTGAAAATCAACTGCGAAAATTGGGCGAGCAGGTGGTCTCCGCTGAGGACAACTTGCAGAACCTCGCAAACCGTCTGCATGAGATGGAGACGGAATTGAGACGAGCGCATGGCGCCAAAGCAAAGTTGCATCCGTTCTTGGAGACCGCTCGCGAGTTCCTGGGGGTCCCGTATCTTTGGGGCGGGGCAAGCTTCAGCGGGATGGACTGTTCCGGCTTGATTCTCGCAACGTTGCGGCGGCATGGTATCGTCGCGCCTCACTCTGCAGCGGAGTTGTTCAAATTGGGACAACAGGTCGATGGCGCCCTGCAACCAGGGGACCTTGTCTTCTTCACGAATACTTACAAACCGGGCATTTCTCACGTAGGTCTCTATGTTGGAGGCAACGAGTTCCTCCACGCTTCCAGCGGCCGCGGTCGCGTAACCATTGGCAATCTGGATGATCCATACTACGTGCAAAAGTACGCGGGGGCGCGCCGAATCGCTACCGGTACAACTTGAAGGAGGTGATTAACAATGGAGGAATGTTGTTGTCATCACAAGGGCGGAGAGACCAATGGCGGCCGAATAGACCCAGTCTGCGGGATGAAGGTTGAGCCGGAGTCGGCGGCCGGCTCTTTTGATTACCAGGGGACTCCATACTACTTCTGCAGCAGACATTGCCTGGAGAAATTCAATCAAAACCCGCAGGAATACCTCCCACAAGAGAAGAAGACGCAGCAAACGTCCGAAGGTGCAACTTACATCTGCCCGATGTGTCCGGGGGTCAGTCAAGTGGGGCCGGGCACATGCCCCAAGTGCGGCATGGCGCTGGAGCCACAGGCCGTGGTGCTTGAGGAGGCGAACCCGGAACTCGAGGACATGACGCGCCGCTTCCGGGTCTCCATTGTCTTCACCGTGCCGGTGTTTGCACTGGCGATGGCCGCGATGATTCCCGGAGATCCGGTGGGGAGAGTGTTGTCCCACACAGCGAAGAACTGGATTCAGTTGCTTCTCGTGACCCCGGTGGTGCTGTGGGGAGGATTCCCATTCTTTCAGCGGGCATGGAGATCCATTCAGACGCGAAACCTGAATATGTTCACCCTCATCGGGATCGGGACCGGAACGGCGTATGTCTACAGTACCATCGCGACGCTGGCGCCGGACATCTTCCCCGCGTCCTTCCGCGGTCACGGAGGTCAGGTCGCTGTCTACTTTGAGGCCGCCGCGGTGATCGTCACTCTGGTATTGCTCGGGCAGATACTTGAGTTGCGGGCCCGCAGCCGGACCAGCAGCGCCATCAAGGCTCTGCTGGGACTGGCGCCCAGCACCGCGCGCCGCGTCGCCCAAGCGGGGGCCGAAGTGGATGTGCCACTGGAAGAGGTGCAGGTTGGTGACCGGCTCCGCGTGCGCCCCGGAGAGAAAGTGCCCGTCGATGGGAGCGTGGTTGACGGCAGGAGTCCGGTGGATGAGTCGATGATTACGGGAGAGCCACTGCCCGTTGGAAAGGCAGCCGGAGACAAGGTGACGGGCGGGACGGTGAACGGAACCGGCAGCTTTATCATGCAGGCGGAACGTGTCGGCAGTGACACGCTGCTCGCGCGCATCGTGAAGATGGTCAACGAGGCGCAGCGCAGCCGCGCCCCCATTCAACACGTCGCCGATGTGGTTGCAGGCTACTTCGTGCCCATCGTGGTGGGTGTTGCCGCCGCCACTTTTCTTCTCTGGAGTATCTTCGGTCCCGAACCTCGGTTGGCCTACGCGCTGGTCAATGCGGTAGCTGTGCTCATCATCGCCTGTCCGTGCGCGCTGGGGTTGGCGACCCCGATGTCCATCATGGTGGGAACCGGACGCGGCGCGAGCGTGGGAGTGCTCATCCGAAACGCAGAAGCTCTCGAAGTGATGGAACGGGTTGACACTCTGGTCGCCGATAAGACGGGCACTCTGACGGAAGGCAGACCGAGACTCACCTCAATCTACACTTGCGGCAGTATGGACGAATCGGAGCTGCTCCGTGTTGCCGCAAGCCTCGAACAAAACAGCGAGCATCCCCTCGCGGCCTCGATGGTCGCAGGAGCGCACGATCGAGGCGTCCCAGTGACTCCTGCGGAAGAATTTGCCTCGACCACCGGCAAGGGGGTTACCGGCAAGGTGGACGGTCGAGAGGTCGCGATCGGGAACCAAGCATTGATGAACGAATTCGCCGTGGACACTGAACTTGGAGCACGGAAAAGCGCCGAACTGCGAGCGCAGGCGCAGACCGTGATGTTCGTTGCTGTGGACGGACAACTTGCCGGAGTTTTCGGCGTCTCCGATCCCATCAAAGAGACAACGCTTGAAGCAATTCGTGATCTGCGCGCCGACGGTATCAGGCTGATCATGGTGACTGGCGATAACTTGGCCACTGCGCAGGCGGTTGCCAGCCAATTGGGGATTGACGAAGTGGAGGCGGGGGTTCTGCCGGAGGACAAGGGCAGTATTATCAAACGACTTCAGTCCGACGGGCACACCGTGGCCATGGCCGGTGACGGTATCAATGACGCTCCCGCCCTGGCCCAGGCACACGTGGGTATCGCGATGGGGAGCGGCACCGATGTGGCCGTGGAGAGCGCAAGCGTGACGCTCGTCAAGGGCGACTTGCGGGGGATTGTTCGGGCGCGCCGGCTGAGCAAAGCCACCATGCGGAACATTCGGCAGAACCTGTTCTTCGCGTTGCTGTATAATGGTCTCGGTATTCCCATTGCGGCCGGAGTGCTCTATCCTTTATCAGGGCTGCTTCTGAGCCCGATGATCGCCGCGGCGGCGATGACATTCAGCTCGGTTTCCGTCATCTCCAACGCACTGCGGCTGAAGGAGACACGCTTGTAGGATGATCCACGGGCATTTGTTTGCGACGCTCGCGCTGTGCGGCGCAGGTCTCTTGATAAACGGATGCGCGTCGCGACCTGGAGAGACCGGCGGCGACGCATCTCGCACTCCACCTTCCATCCAACGGAATCCAACGCCAATAGCGCAAGATGAGCCTGCGAACAGTAAGGCCAAGCCCGATCCTGAATTGGATCGCATTAAGTAAAGGTGTCTCAGGCATTCGCAGGTACTGAGCATCGATCCAGGAAAGTGCCCGGAATGCGGCAAGTACCTCGTCGCCGATGTCCCCAGTGGCACGGAGGACATCTACTTCTGCCCGTCGCATCCCGACATAGAGAAAGGCCAGCCAGCGGCGTGTCCCAAGTGTAACCGATTCCTGGAGATGCAGGTGGAGGAAGTTCCCGTCGAGGGTCCGCCGCTCGGGGACGGTTCGGACTAAGCCGCGCGCTACCGTCTTATCCATCGCCTTCTGTTTTGCATCTATCCTCGCTATTTGTCATAATGCTTATTGACTTAGCTCACACGGTTATCATGACACCGCTGTGCTTCAGCCAGCGGAGACTCATGCAAATGGCTACACGGGAAGCCTGCCGCGTCGTCCATAGACACCGCCGAGCGTCAGCCGGCGGTAGCTCACACAATTGGCTCTTGCAGCGGTCCTCAGCCCATTGTGTCAGGAACCCGCGAACTCGCAGAGTTCGCGACTTGAAAGTCAGGGTGTGCGAGGTCAGCGGCAGGGCGGTTCGTAGTCCGCTGTGTCAGGAACCTGATTCTGAAGAATCAGGTGTGCCTCCGATGCTTCCGGTAAGTCCCGTGTGAACTAAGTCAATAAGCGGTTTGTCATAATACCGCTTGTATTGCTTGATCAACCGTGCAGCCACATGTCGGGTGACTTGATGACGCATCCTGAACACAACGAAAAGAAATCCGTCGCCATGTCATCGGTCATTGCGGGAGCATTTCTCACCGGCTTTAAGCTGACGGTGGGCGTGGCGACCGGAAGCATTGGGATCCTTTCAGAGGCGGCTCACTCTGCGCTTGACTTCGTCGCGGCCCTTGTCACCTTCCTGGCCGTCCGCGTGTCCGACAAACCCGCCGATGATGTCCATCGGTACGGCCACGGCAAAGTCGAGAACCTTTCGGCATTGATCGAGACCATTCTGTTGCTGATTACCTGTGGATGGATCGTTGTCGAAGCAACAAAGCGACTGACCCTCATGGGAGCGCGCGTGGAACCGACCGCGTGGGCCTTTGGTGTAATGGCGTTATCCATCGTGATTGATTTCACCCGATCGCGGGCACTGGCCCGTGTGGCGAAGAAATACAGCAGTCAGGCCCTTGAAGCCGATGCTCTGCACTTCCGCACCGACATCTGGAGCTCTCTTGTGGTGCTACTCGGGCTTGGGTTGGTGAAACTCGGTCAGGTTAACCCCGACTTCGCCGCCCTTGAGAGGGCCGACGCCATCGCCGCCCTCATCGTGGCCCTGATTGTCGTGAAGGTCAGTATGCGCTTGGGCAAGCGGGCGGTTGAAGTGCTGCTGGATACCGCGCCCGCCGGCGCGTTGGACCAGATCGAGACGGCCGCGCTGTCGGTGGAGGGGGTTCTCAATTGCCACAAGGTACGCGTCCGCCCTTCCGGGAACCAGTCTTTTATCGACCTGCATGTCGAAGTGGACAGGAACCTTCCCTTTGAGCGATCCCATGAAATTGCAGAGGAAGTCGAGCGCCGCGTGGAGTTCCTGATCCCCAAGTCAAACGCTCTCGTTCACATCGACCCCGCCGAATATGAAAAGGAAGAGATCGCAGAACGCATTCGAATAGTGGCTCAGAACCAGAACATGGCAGTCCACAACATTCGTATTGACCAGCAGGACAATGGAATGGTTCTAGACCTGCACTTGGAGGTGGATGACCAGATGAGTCTGGATGATGCCCATGCCCTTGCCAGCAGGCTGGAGCGAGAGGTCCGCGAGGACCAGCCGCACGTCGCGGCCATCACCACACACATCGAGTCCCGTTCAACCGCCATGCAGTCGGCCGAAGTGCTGACTCCCGAAGCGCAGATGCTGGTGAAAGAGATCGAGGACATTATTGGGGAAGTCCTCGGCGCGGTTGAGGTGCACAACATCAAGATACGTCGAAGCGGGATCCCGAATGACGGCGCGCCGCACGAGAATGCGGGTCTGGTGGTGTCGCTCCACTGTCGGTTTGATGGCAAAACCCCCATTGGTAAAGTCCATCAGCGGTGCCATCATATTGAGGACATGATTCTTTCTCGACGACCGCATATCGAGCGCGTGTCGGTCCATGCAGAGCCTGTCAAGAGGAGATAAACAACCAAAGATGCTGATTATTCAACGAAATGAAACCGGCGCCGCGTGGCTGCCAGCGATCATCCTCAGTTGTTTCACCTGCGCGGTGGCGTTGGGAGCAGACGACGCGGGAGACGTGAAGGTGCAAAGCCCTCCCGCCGCCAGCCAGGCAGAAACAGACGCAAGGGATCAACTGCGCAAGAGCCTCGAGAAGCAGGAGAGCAACTTGCGCATGCAGCACGAGAAATTGAAGAAGCTGTTTGACTCCGGCGCCGTTTCCCTGCGGGAAGTCGATAAGGCCAAGGAAGATTTGGAGAAGGTGCGGCAGCAATTGGCGACGCTGGTAAAGGACAGTGGAGGGCCACAGCCGGTCGAGCCGCCCGTTCTTCAAGTAGACCCGCTGCAGTTTCTTGCCCAGCAGATTCAGAAGACGGTTGAGGAAATCGAGCAGCAACGGAATGCGTTGAAGTCGCTAATGGCGTCACTCAAGACTGCTCGCACGGAGATCGCGAACGTCACGGAAGTGCTGAACCTGTTGATCGTCGAGAGACAGACAGCGAAACAAACCGTGCACCCGCTGATTATCGCGGCGCGCGATTACCTGAACGTGCCCTACGAGTTTGGGGGCACGAGCGCTGAAGGCATTGATTGCTCCGGTCTGGTGTACAAATCACTCGCGACGATTGGCATCGACGCTCCGCGAACCGCGGCGGCGCTGTTCGGCTTCGGCAAAGAGGTCGCACTTACAGAAATGCAGCCGGGAGACCTTGTCTTCTTTGCGAACACCTACAAGCCCGGGATCTCGCATATCGGCATCTTCCTCGGGTCGGATCGTTTCCTGCACGCATCGGGCAGAGACAAAGGTGTCATCATCAGTTCGCTGGTCGAGAAATACTACATTGAACACTTCGCAGGCGTCCGTCGCGTCACGATGTCGGAGGGAAAGTAGAGGCCCTGCGGATTGGAGCGGAGAGAGCATCACAATAGGCGCCCCGAACCGAACTGGTCGGCGCGACTGCATGCCAGTTTCCTGCGGCCGTTCTGTTGCTGGAATTTCAGAATGTGCTGGGATTGTATCATAAGGAACTCAGTGCATCCTTTCGTAAATTCTTCGACATTAGACGCCGGATCGCTTCAGCGTCCGGTAGCTCACACAACTGACTACCGAGCGCCAAGAAAGGACCTCTTTTCTCCCCTTTCAACCCGTGTTCGTGCCGAACACGGGTTGAAAGGGGAGAAAAGGAGGGTAGCCTCCATCGTGTAGCTGCCTGTGTGAGCTACCGGACGCTGAAGCGATCCGGCGTCCTTTTG
>Ga0210049_1001535_pt1 | contig 21750 bp, 10 predicted proteins | sample CryGeyCG2014_300_2_FD_183964 | JGI IMG/M metagenome (GOLD analysis project Ga0210049, IMG submission 183964) | Groundwater microbial communities from aquifer - Crystal Geyser CG06_land_8/20/14_3.00 (SPAdes) (version 2) | ecosystem: Environmental > Aquatic > Deep subsurface > Groundwater | place... | reverse complement strand
GAGCCGCCGTCATCGTGCTCAATCGAGTCGAGCCGCTTCGCGCTGTTGGAGACGCCAGGTGCCCCCGCACCCCTGCCGGCACCGCCCCCGCCACCCAACCAGAAGCTCTGCCCGGTCTGCCAGTGGCCGCTTTTCCCCTACGAGTACGCCTACTCGTCCGGCATCCAGTTGGACAGGTGTCGCTCGTGCGAAGGCGTCTGGGTCGATGGCGGCGAGCTGGAGGGCTTCGCGCGGTTTGTGGCTGAGAACGGGGCGTAGCCGGCGGCCGCTACTCGACGGTGAGTTGCACCCGGAGCGCTTCCCCGAAGGTCACGTCTGGTGCGGCGCGCATGACGAAGGTCAAGGACAGCGGGCCGGTCGGCTTGGCGACGATTGCTCCCTCCACCTTGCTTGTCCCCAGGAACGGCACGTCCTGCAGGATCGGCAGGAAGGCGGTTCCGGCAGCCAGCCCCACTTGACCGGCGCCGTTGGCCGCCAGCCACTTTGCTTCGCCCAGGTTGCCTACTGTGGCGCGGGCGACGATGGCTTGTTCGCGCTTCACGGCGACGGTGCCGCCGTCTGCCACCGCTTGCCATTCGCCTTTGGCGTTGCGGATCTCGAGACGGTCGAACTCGGCATCGAGATACTTGTGCGGATTCCTCCCTGGCTTGTAGGGCACGTTGCCGACGGCGGTGCGTGGCGCGGTTGCGGAGTCAAGCCCGCAGCCGTCGGTCCGCAGCCCCGGGTTCTTGCCCTGGTCGAGGAGTTGCCAGTAGCGCTCTTTGACTTGGTTGTAGACGCCGCCGAGACCGCCGACGGTGGCGTCGCGGTCGATGGTGAGCCAGTTGTCCACTGGCTTGCGGTTGCGCGGGGTCGTGAACTTCTCCGCCCAGTCGTGAAGGGCGTGTGTGTTGGGTCGCCACGTGCCGTCGGGGTTGAGGATGCCGTAGTCGCTGTTTTCGCCGACGCGGTAGCCGCCCGGGTACCACCAGCAAACGGTGCCACTGGCGCCTGACTCGTACGCCATGCGGAGGAAGTCGTTGTAGAAGCCGCCGGTCCAATTCTCCAACTCCAAGTCCTGCTCCATCGCCTCGCGGTTCCAGGTTGAGCGGCCGAACTCCGCCCACATCACCGGCCGCCCGGGCGCCATGCAGCGGGCGTAGTCGGCAGTGAAGCGACCGGGCTTGACGCGCTCCCAGTCGCCGCTGCGACCGTAGCCTTCCGGCTCCATGATATCCACACTGCGGGCCAGCCCGCGGAAGTCGTAGCCGATCCACGCCGGTGAGATCGTCGGATCGCCGCCGATGGACATGCGGAAGCTGGTGAAGTGGTGCGGGTCAATGCTCTTCACCAGGCCGTTGGCCGTCGCGTGTGCCTTTGCCAGCAGGTCGTCCAGGAAGCGGCGGTAGGCGCACACCATCACGCGATGCGGACCTTCTTTCGAGCACTGCTCGTCGGACGGGCCGGTCACCTTGCCCTCGGTCCGGGGCACGGGCACGCCCCAGTCGGCTTCGGCGTTGGCGAGGCTGCCGTAGCGCTGGGTGATCCACTTCTCCCACGCGCCGTCCCAACGTTGGCGCATGTTGTGGTTGCCGAACGCCGGTTCCCACGCCAGGTCGTACGCGAAGACGGTGTCGTTCTCGGCCAGGCGATATGCCTCGATGAGCGCCTTCATCTCGTCCCATTGAAAGTCGAGCGGCGTGCCGGGACGCAGCGACAGGTTTACCATTAGCCCGTGTCGCCGGCAGCGCTCCAGAATGTCCAGCAGGTTGCGGCTCTGCAGCGACCGGTAATAGCAGAAGAGGCTGACCATGTTCAGCCCCATGGCCTTGACGTGCTTCAGGTCGCGTTCGGTGACGACCGGGTCGTAGGGTTGCTTGTCTACCCAGTACTCGAAGTACGGGCCGTCCTCGATGCCGATGCCGCTGGAGGGCATGTAGTTGACGCCGTGGGCGTACCACTTATTGCCGTGGAGGTAGAAGTCGCCGTCTTTGCTCGTCATGTAGTCCGGTTTGGGACTGGGCTCCCAGACGAGGAGTGAGTGGGTGAGGGCGTCGAGGCGTCTTCCCGACGAGTCCAAGAGGTCGCAGAGGACTTCGTAGGACTGGTGGGAGAAACGGCCGGGTTTCCACTGGCACTCGGCGCGTCCGTCCACGAGGGGGATGACCTGCTCGAACTGCTTGGCTCCGTCTGCGGTGACGGTCAGCCGCACGGAGCATTTCGGGACGGCGCCCTTGCCGAGGTTGATGGTCTGCGCGCCGAGGGTCACTGTCTCGCCCTGGAAGTAGGCGTAGTTCTCGGCGCCGCCCTCGAACAGGAAGAAGCCCTCATGCACGCGCTTGGCAAGGGCGGCGATCAGGTCGAGCACGCGCGGGTCACGGTAGGCCGCGTTGGGCAGGGCGAAGGACGCGACGGCCGACTTGGCGAAGCGCCCGACGCGGTTGACTACCAGGCACGCCGGGGTGCCGCAGACTTCGCCGTCCTTGTCGAATGCCTCCAGCAGCGGAATCCACCGCCGCTTGCGCTCCTTGTTGTAGCCCGTGCCTTGCGGGCGAGGTTGGGCCGACAGGAGCCCTTCGGGCACCGGCAGCTCGCCGGGCGGGAGCAGGCACTGCTTGTCGCTCACTCTCAGGCTGGCGGCGTTGGTCACCCGGTGGAACTTGTAGCCGGGCGTGAGCATCTCGACTGGCGTCAGCTCGATCTGCCCCGGGGTCACCAGCTTTCCGAACGGGTTCGGCGCGACGCCGACCTCGTCGATCCAGAACTCGTGCCGGCCGCCGGGCAGCGGCGTGTGCGTCTGGGCGAGGCCGACGGTGAGCTTGGCGGCGTTCTCGGGCCGGAAATGATCGTCCGGGCCGCCGCGACCTCTGCTGGGGTTGTCGTGCCAGTACCCGAACTCATACGGCGTCAGCGCGTAGCGCTGCCACTCGGTGGTGAGCGGAATGGTGGCGATCCACCGCGAGCCGTCCTTCTGCACCCACTCCAGGGCCAGGCGCGAGGTGTCCGGACCGCCTTTCGCCGCGAGACATGTCAGCTCGTCTTCCTGCGCAAGTGGCTGCCCGAGCGCCGGCCCGGAGAACGTGTTCCAGTTGCGGAAGTCGGGCACCACGCAGTGGAAGGCATGCCCCGTGCCCTCGGCGCCGGGCGCCGCAAACTCCCACGTCGCCTCTTCCCCCTTTGGCGCTCCCATGGTCCAGTCCTTCGGCGAACCCGTCTCGAAGTCGAACAGCGGCTGGCTCGGCTTCTGCGCGGCCAACGCTTCCCGAATCTCCTTCGCCCCCATCCACTTCCCGTCGATCTTCTTCACCGGTGTCTGCATTCCGGGCGCGTTCAAGGCGATCAGGTCGCCGCCCTGCGCGAGAAACCGGTCCAGCGCCGGCCCGCCGTCCGCCGGGTAGACCTGCGAGCTGGTGAGCACGAAGGTGTGGAAGTTGTCAACGCTCAGGATGAACGGGTTGCACACTTGCTCACTGTCGAGCGCAAGCACCTTCAGCTCCGCCTTCTCCAGGCGCGCAGCAACCCGGTCCGCCAAGTCCCGGTCGAAGCCTGGCAGCGCATCGACGAGCATCGCCACTGCGCCCTCGGCGGGAATCACGCCTTTGCTCTCCTCGCGCCACCGCTCGCCCGTCGCTTGCTGCTGAGAACGCTTCTCAGCGTCTTCCTTGGACAAGACCGCAATTGAGTCTGTCGTCATGATCGGCACAATCGCCTCCGTCCACACCTCGCCATACCACACGGCGAATGTCAGCAAGTCCGTCCCATTGCGCGGTGGCACCGGAAAGGTGAACGCTTGCGCGCCCTTGCCGGCGACTTTGACGACCTGCGACTCCAGAACATCAGGCCCGCGCCCTTTCATCTCGACGTGGAGCTGGACGTCGCCCAAGGCACGGGCCACGTCGTGGTTGACCGTGAACGCCACTTCGCCTCCTTCGACGACTTCGAAGGGCACGCCGGTGAGGGTGGTAGTGATCTTCGGATTGGGCGCCGTCGTCTCAGCGGACGCGACGCCGCTTGTGCAGAACGCGAGCGCAAGCGGCAGGAACCAGCGGCAGGGGTTCGGCAGCATCTTCGGCATGTGTTCTTCTCCTGGGCCCCGGAGGCGTCAACCAAGTTCCTCTTCTGCGCCTCATTCGCCTTCTTTCGCGCTGCGTCCAATCCCGGCACCGGCTCACCTCAGCACGGATCCAACCTCGTCGAGCGGAATGGCTTCCACCGACTCGTCCACCGGGTAGCGTTTGACACCGGGATACACCAAGTATGCACGCTCGAGCCCCAGGTCCTCCAGCGCAATGTGCAGTGACCGGGTCATTGTCGGGGCGTCATGGCACTTGAACTCGAAGCCGTAGCGGCGGCCGCCGCGGATGAGCAGGAGGTCGAGCTCAGCGCCGCGTTGGGTCGCCCAGAAGTGGCTCTGCTTCTCACCGTGTGCGAGGAGCGTCTGCTCCAAGGCGAAACCCTCCCACGAGGCCCCGTACTTGGGGTGTGAACGGATCTGGGCCGGCGTTTCGAGGTCGAGCAAGGCGTGGTGGAGACCCGAGTCGCGCACATACACCTTGGGCGACTTGCGTTGTCGCTTGGCGAGGTTCTCAAACCAGGGCGGCAGCACCCGAACCACATAGGCGCCCTGCAGAATATCGAGGTAGTGCTTTGCAGTCTTCTGGTCCACGCCCAGCGAACGCGCCAGCTCCGACAGGTTCAGGACCTGGCCGTGATAGTGGGCAACCATGGTCCAGAACCGGCGGAGCGCCTCGGCGGGTACCCGAATGCCGAACTGAGGGAGGTCTCTCTGCAGAAAGGTAGCAACGAAGGCTTCTCGTCACCGGAGGCTCGCCTCGTCGGAGGCGGCAAGGAAGGACCGTGGGAACCCCCCGCGCAGCCAGAGCTGGTCAAGTGCCTCCGTACCCACCTCCCCAAGCGCGAACCCACCCACCTGCACGAACAGGCACCGCCCGGCCAGTGACTCGGACACGCCTTTCGCCAAGCCGGGGGCCGCACTGCCCAGGAGCAGAAACGACGCGCGATTCGCGGGCCGGTCGACCAGTGGCCTCAGCACCCGATACAGCTCGGGCATCTGCTGGACTTCATCCACCACCACGAGGCCCTCAAGGGAACCAAGCGTCCGCTCCGCTGTCTGTAGCCCGGCGCGATCTGCACCGACCTCGAGGTCGAAGTAGTGCGTTTAGCTTCGCTCAGCCGCCAGCATCCGTGCGAGCGTGGTCTTGCCTGTCTGTCGGGCTCCGAGCACCACAACCACGGGTGCCTCGTTCAGGGCTCTGCGGATACTCTCGAGCAGAGCGGGGCGCGGGACGATCAGAGACGATTGTTGCATATTCGGAACTTACCTCCGAAAATGCGACAATGCAACGCCGCTGTTTGGCCGAGCCTCGCCCGAACCAATGTGCGACACCGAGAGGACCCCTTGCGGTGTGGGATCTTCGCAGGACAGCAGTATTCTGACGGTTAGTGATGCAGGAAGGCGGGACCCTCACCCCGACTGCCTCTCGGCCTGCGCCAGCGTCCGCGCGACGAGGGAACTGGTGCGGCCGAGTCGGGCGCCGGCCGCCGCCACGTTGCGCTGATCCTGAGACGGCTCGGCGAACAGGCAATCGGCGTGGCGCCCGCGAGGGGAGGCCAGATGGGACGAGCATACCCGGGCAAGCGCGCAGGGACAGCGGGTTGGGGCGACGAACAACAGCCGCGACCGCGGCCAGGCTGCGGGGTGGATCGTCCATGCGCGTCTGCGCGCCACGGCCCGCAGAGACGCTTCCCCGGGACGCCCGAACTTGTTCGGGGACTGAAGGCGCAGAGTACCCCAACGAGTTGGGGCGTCCTGAGTTCACCCACACTGGAGTCCTCCCCCAATGCAACTGCTCTTGCTCGCACTCAGCGCGACCCTCGTCGCCGCCGACCAGGGCGGCGTTCCCACTGCCTCTTCGTGGATCTGGTACCCCGAATCCCCCGCGACCGAAGGCGCGGGCCAGTGGCGCTCCCTGCGGCGTGTCGTCAACCTGGCCAACGCGCCCGAAGCCGCCACGCTTCGTGTGCGCTCGGACGATTCCCACCGGGTTCGGGTCAACGGCAAACCGGTGCCGGCGCCGCGGCCGAGCGGGATCGGTGGGGAGGTGCACGACCTGGCTGGCGTGCTCACCAAAGGGGAGAACGTACTTGCCTTCGAGGTGTTCAATTCGGGCGGTCCTGGCGGACTGATCGTGACCGGGACGATCCGCGAGGTGGGCGGCGTCGAGCAGCAGATTCACTCGGACGCGTCGTTCCGCGCGTCAAAGGAACCGGTCGAGGGTTGGGATCGGCCCGGCTTCGATGACACTGCGTGGCCGGCCGCCGTCATTGTCGGCAGCGCCTTTGCGGCGCCGTGGTACCGGCACCCGGCGTTCGACCTGGAGCCGTTTCTGGAGCCGGCCGACCGTGCGCGTTGGGCTGCGTGGCGCGACCCGTTGGTGGCGCTGCCCAAGGGACTGGTGCAGGAGCGCGCTGCCAGGGCTAGGTTCGAGTATGTGAACGGCTCGTGCGCACTTGTCCTGAATGGCAAGCCGCGGCCGCCGATGATCTACCGCGGCACGGTGGATCCGTTGTCGGCGCACGGGCGGCGGCAGCTCGGGCTGTTCCGCGATGCCGGCGTCCACGTCTACACGGCGTATCTGCCGCTGTCTGCTTGCTGGAACGCGCCGGAGTCCTTCAACTTCGACGTGCTGGACGACGTGGTCCGAGCCTACCTGTCGGCTGACCCGCAGGGGTACCTGTTCCTGATTCTGCGCCTGGTGCCACCGACTTGGTGGATGGACGCGCACGAGGCCGAACTGGTGCGATACGCGGCGGGGGACGACTTCAACACCTCCGACGAGAGCGGCCGCGTGCGGAGAGCCTCGTTCGCGTCGAAGCTCTGGCAGCGCGATGCCCTGCAGGTGTGGCGGGCTGCCATCGAGCACCTCGAGAAGCAGCCGTGGGGGAAGCGGGTCATCGGCTACCAACCCGGGTACGGCATCTACACCGAGTGGCATTACTTCGGGAGCTGGATGCAGCAGATGCCGGATACCGGCGCGGCGATGACAGCGCACTTCCGCGACTGGCTCCGGAAGCGCTACAGCAGCGTTGGCCAACTCCGCAAGGCGTGGGCAAACCCGGAAGTCACTTTCGAGACGGCGACCGTGCCGGGCGTCGAGCCGCGGCTTGCAGCCGGGCCGTTGGGCTTGCGCGACCCCGCTGACGGGCAATGGGTCATGGACTACTACCGCTGCCAGCAGGAGGTCACCGCTAACGACATCGAGCTGTTCTGCGCCGCGGCCAAGGCGCTTACGAAGGGCCGCGTGCTCTGCGGTGCCTTCTACGGCTACTTCAACGGGGTGCCGCCGCAGACCCAGGGCGGGCACTTGGAACTGGAGCGATTGCTGAAGTCGCCCAGCGTCGACTACTTCGCGGCGCCCTACGATTACAGCCATCGGCTCATGGGCGACGACGGGCGCGGGCGGGCGATTGTGGACGCCTTTCCGTTGGCCGGCAAGGTGCACATGGTGGAGGTGGACACGCGCACCCATCTCCATCCCGTCAACGAGTACGGGAAGCTGGCCACCACCGAGGAATCCGTGGCCGCCATCCGCCGGGAGGTCGCCACGGCGCTTGTCCACGGCAGCGCCCTGTGGTGGTGCGACTTCGGCGCGGACGGCTCGGGTGGGTGGTACGACGACCCCGCGCTCATCGGCGAGGTTGCCCGCCTGGTGAAGCTGGCCGAGAAGCGCCTGACCGCGCCGCGGAAGCGGGTAGCCGAGGTGGCGGTGATCTGCGACTTGCAGAGCTGCTACTCTCTGGGCGACGGCGAGGCTATGCGAACCCACTTGAGGCTGACGGACGAAGTCGGCACGCAGCTCTACCGGACCGGAACTCCGTTCGACACGCTGCTGCGATCGCAGCTCGGGCTGAGCGACCTCTCCCGGTATCGCCTGCTCGTGTTCCTCAACACGCTACGCGTCGACGAGCCAACGCGAAAGGTAGTGGTGAAGGCGACAAACGGCCGCTCCGTTCTGTGGCTCTGGGCGCCAGGCATCACCGATGGCAACGGCTTCGGTCCCGAGTTGGTCGAGAAGCTGACGGGCTTTCGCGTCGCGTTGCGTGACCGCGGCCTCCCTGCAGCCGTCGTCACCTGCACTGAGCGCAATCCGCTCACCGACCGGCTGCCGGTGACCCCGAGGTGGGAACTGGTCCCTGAGACGACGACTCCGATCGCAGCGGCCTTGCAGCGAGACAACTGGTACAACCCGCGCGACGCGAAGACCATGGCGGAAGCGTACACGCGGTTCGAGTGGACCGTCGCCGACGGGACCGTTCGGTGGGCGTTCGGTACCACCCACGGGTGGACTGACATCCACCTGAACGCCACCGTCGAGGAGTGCGACGGGATCAGCCTGACGGTCAGCGGTGAGGGAAGCGGCGAGGGGCTCGGGTTGCGCGTCGTCGTCAAAGGCGCCGACGGCGGCGAGTTCGTGGCGCCGTCTTTCGGCGTGGTCGGCGAGCCGCGGACACACCTGCTCCCGTTTACCGCCTTCGCCAAGGCCTCGTGGGATCGCAGCGACGCAACGAAGATCGCGTTCCCGCTCAAAGGCGCGAAGCTCGTCCTCGACGGGACAGGCGGGGGCCGGCTGGGCGCGCTGGTTGTCCGCGACCTGTCGGCCGTGCGCGGGAAGACCGTCAAGCAGGAGACGCGGGCCTACGGCGATCCGGCCCACCCGTGCCCGGCATTGGTCCTCGACGACCCGGAAGCCGCCCCGCTCGGTCACGACGAGAACACCGGCGCTGTGCTGCTGGCCTGCAAGGGAGAGCCTGGCCGCCGCCGGGTCTTCTCGACGGTTCCCTTCGTTCCCCACCAGCTTCTCGAGGCGCTGATGGACGACGCCGGTGTGTGCCGGTACGTCGATTCGCCTGACGTGATTGTCCGGGCTGACTCCGAGCTTGTGTCGCTGCACACAGCAGTTGGTGGCAAGTACGAGCTCCGGTTGCCGCACGCGGCCACAGTGCGCGACGCGTTGACGGGTGAACGCCTCGGGCGCGGCCCGAAGAGGGAGGTAACGCTGCCGCCGTCGTCGACGACGTTGCTGTCAGTAGGCCCGAGTGACTGACGCGCGGGGCGGGCGATTGCCCACTCGAAAAAGGAGGCGTGGTCGCGCGGGCCGTTCGCGGCGTCGGTGCGGGGTGAGGGGTCTGCCTGGAGGCGAAACTACAAACGACGGGGAGGTTAGCGGCCGGGCGGAGGGGCGATACTGCGAACCTCCGCGGCGTGCAGCATCACCGGGCCCAGCAATCCCGATTCTACCAGCGGCCCATCCTTTCCCCACAGCCGCCAGCTCGTGAAAGTGAAGCGGCCGGTCGGGCTCGGCTTGCCTTCGTTGAGCCAGTTCGGCCATCGCTTGAGAGTGCCGTTGGGGTTGCGGTCGCTGTCTTCGGGGAGTAGTTGCTCGTCGCCGAGCTGGCGGTTTACCCAGAGGTTGGTCACTCGGATGCGGAGCGTGTTGTCGCCCGGCTGAAGCGCGTCGGTCACGTCCACGCGGAAGGGCGCCTTCCAGAGCGTGCTCAAGTGCTTGTCGTTCAGCGTCACGTCGGCCAGAACGGCGACGGCGCCGAGGTCCAGGAACCAGCGGCGTTCCTTCACCAACAGGCGTGCCGGGAAGGTGAACACCTTCCAGTAGGTCGCAGTGCCGGAGAAGTGCTTCACGCCGGGGTCGGGGTGGTCGGACCAGGAGATCAGGTTGTCCAGTGCCACGTGCTCGGGCGCGCCCCAGTTCGGCGGAAAGCGCACGTCCCACGTGCCGGTGACTGAAATTGGTTGGGGTACGGCTGCCACGGTCAACTGGGTGCGCGCGCCGTTTGCGGTGGTGAGGGTGTAGGCGCCGGCCTGGCTGACAAGAGCGTCTGTGGTGCGATCCTCCCGTCTGGCAGGCCGGACGAGTCGGACGAGTCTGACCGCTCTGACTGAGCCACCGCCTCTCGGTCGCGGCATGGTCTGCATCAGCTCCGCGACTTCGCCTGCGTCCAGCGCGCGGTCGAACTGCTGAAACTCGCCGAGGGCGCCCTTGAAGGGCGCTACCCCGCGGCCATGTCGAACACCGACGCCGGGGTGGACGGCGAAGGTGCTCCGAAGACCTTTGTGCGCGAAGCGCCCGTTCAGGAAGAGGCTTGGCTGACCGTCGCAGTAGACCACGGCGACATGCGTCCAGTCGGTGAGCGGCACCGCGTGCACCAGCACGGGCGCGAAGTAGTCGGCGCCGTGCTCGAACACGCAGACGCCGTTGCGCCCGACCGACAGCCCGCAGCCAGCCTGATTCGGTTCGGGGTAGACCTCGTGTCCCGGCGGCGGGTAGAGGGCATCGTTGCGGCTGTCGCCGAGACCGACTACGCCGCTGTTCGTTTCGCGAGGGAGGAGGGTGTCGGCGGCGGGCTTTGCCCAGACGGCCATCGCGAAGGTGTTGGTGACACCGGCGTTGTTGTCGGCCGGTGGCTCCACTTCAGCTCGCCAGGCGGTGTCCAGCAGCGGTTCGCCCTCGCAGCCCACGGACGTGATCCGGTCGGGTTCCGCCGCTGCGCCTGCGCGGAAGACGACGAAGACCGAGCCGAAGGAGTCAAGCTGGAGCGGCACACGGGTGCAGCCGTCGGCTTCGTCGTAGACTGCCACGCCCTCCAGGCGCCCCGAATCCGGCCACCACAGCTCTGGGCGACGCCTCGTGACGCGGAAGGAGCAGAGGGCTTCCTCCGCGCTCGAGTTCTGATTGGCCACGAAGTACACGTCGGGGCCACCGAGGCGCCGGTGTATGTAGCGCAGGCTGCCTGGCTGCCGCTTTGGCTGATACGCGAAGTCCGGCGGCACACCCATTCCGGCCAGCAGTCGGCCGAGCGCGTCGAGGTCGGGGTACAGCTCCGACGCGGTGGCTGCCTGCTCGACATCCCCCCACGGCTCCATGCCGTGCCCGCCAAGTTCCATGGCGGTCGACCAGTCAGCAGGCGGCGCGGTGTTGGTGCGCCAGTCGTCCGGCACCGTTGGCGCGGCTTGCCACGAGTGGTCGGTGCAAACCTCCATGGCGGGACCCTCGGCGTAGCGGACCTTCAGCGCACCGATGAGGCCGGCCGGATTCGGCGTGTCGGTGCCATTGGTGGCGGCCACTGCGATCACGTTCTCGCCCGGCTTGAGCAGCGGTGCCGCGTTCATCACGTACGTCCGGTCCCACCGGTCACCGCTCCCGGCGCGGCGGCCATTGATCCAGCACTCGAACGAGTTGTCGGCGGTCATCGCCAGACGCGCGGACGCCAGGCGGCGCCCCGGCTCCACTGCAACGACGCACCGGAAGTAGCGCGTGCCCGGCTGCGCCGCTGCCGCCGGGTTGGCTTCCTTGAGCCAGAGCCACTTCGCCGGCCCCAGCCGCGGCGGGGCGTCCGCCGTCTCCCGTCGCGGAGCGAAGGCGCCTCCCCAGATCACCCGCCCTTTGCCGTAGGAACGCTGGAGTAGTGGACTTGGGGAGTGGTCGAGCGCTTGCGCCGCCTGAGGCACCTGCTCCGCCGCGTCCTTGCTCCCCCAAAGCTCGCCGACCAAGTCCTTCACTTCGCGGTCGCAGTTCGGGTAGTCGCTCAGGCTCGGCGACTTGACAGGCGGTGCACCGACAACCGTCGCCCCGGCGGCGACCAACTCCTTGATCCCCCGCAGGAGCCGCGGGGTCATGGTCTCCACTTGCGGGAGCGCCAGGAGGCGATAGCTCATGCCGTCCGGCAGTACAAGCCGGCCGTCCTTCACGGACATGCGCGTGAACACAACCTCGGCCGGGCAGACATCAAAGTTGTGCCCGGGGCGGTCCAGCGGCAGCCCCGACTTGCCGGCCAACAGTCGCTGCCCGTTGAGTGTCTGCGGCGAACCCTCCGGGGCCAGCAGGCACAAGTCGGCCACAAAGAGCCCCTGCTGCAAGAGGTACTGACAGCGCGCCAGGTACTCGTGCCAGGCGCCGGACTGCTCCCACCACGTTTGCGTCCGCTCGTAGTGCAGCCCCCACGGTCCCATGCTCATTCCCGGCGGGCGATCCAGCCAGGTGTAGCCGCCTGCATTCGCAGTTGGGCCGGCCCAGGGCTGCAACGCGTACCGATGGAACACGAACCGGTTGATGCCCTCGCAGAACGCCCAGTCGCCGAGGTCCTTCAGGTTGCCCGGGTGGCCCAGCCAGCGTTCGCCGTTGGACGCCGTGAACGCCTCGGCGCCAACGATCCGCTTGCCGTACACGTGCGCCGCCGAGGTCATCTCGGTGCAACTGAACGCAGCGCCGTACTTCCCCCACGACCAGAACTCACCCATCGGTTCGTCGGCCCGGCCGGCGTAGGCGAATTCGTCCACCGGGCACGTGTGGTACGCCTCGATGGTCAGTCGCAACCCCTGCTCATGCGCCAGGTCGCGGAAGTGGCCGGCGTAGCTATCCAGCAGCAGCTCGGAGATCGTCTGCCGCAGGTCCCACAGAAACCGCTCGGAGACTTCGACGTTTCCCACCACGCGGCCGGTCATCACCGGCAAGAAGGGCAGCAGGTCGTAGCCGCGGCGCTGCTTGAACTCCTCACGGAACCCCTGCGTCCAGTTCTGCACGCCCACTTCCCAACTGTCGATATGCGTGGCAACTAACGCCTTGTCCTGCCCGACCAGCGATTTCGAGTCGGCACAGAGCTTGCCCATCAGCCCGCGGAACTGCGCCTCAGCCCCCTGCTTGCTGAGCTTATCGCACTCCAACCCTTGCCCGGACGCCGGCGCTGGCTGGTTGCGCGCGCCCGTCGGCGTGTGGCCGAAGCGGAGGAGCGTCCACTTGCCCTCCGGGACGTCCCAGGCAAGCCGACCGTCGGCGCCTAAACGAGCCGTCAAGTCCAGGACGCGGCCTCGCGGGACCGTCCGGTCGGACTCGACCACCGGCCACTCGGCCGTCGCTGCAAGCGGCTGGTCCAGCGCGCCGAACACCGCCTTCGCGCCGGCGCCGACAATGCGGGCGGGGTCGGCCGGCGCCGGAACGGCCAGCGTGGCGATGTCGCGATAGAAGTCAGCCACTGCGCTCGGCTGTGGCAGCGCGATCTCGACGTGCTTCGGCCCCTCGACCTGCGTCTCGGTCCAGACGACCCGCTGCATCGCCAAGTCCGGCGTAATCCACGGCCCGCCGCTGCCGCACCAGCCGGCGTCGTTGTTCATGTTCACTTCCAGCCCCAGCCGGTGCGCTTCGGACACAACGCGCCGGAACAACTCCCGCCACTTCTCGCCCGCGAACGGCACCGGCCCCACCGGCGCGCCCTGATCCACTTCCATGATGAGCACCCCGCCGATGCCGACCCGCTTCATCGCCTCCAGGTCCGCGGTGATGCCCTCGCGCGTTATGTTGCTGTTCAGCCAGAACCAGTAGACCCACGGCTTGGCGGAGTCGGGTGGGTGGGTGAATGCGCGCGCCAAGTCTGTGGTCTCGGCGGCGGCCGCAAACGGGAGCAGGATCAAGGGAAGCAGTAACAGGGCGAGGGCCCGGCTGCGTGATTGTGCCATGGGTATGAACTCCTTCGCGAAGAGGGCAGCCGGACCCGTTACGTCGCCGCCCTCACCGTGTACTCATCCAGCAACCGGCGGTAAACGCGGTACTGCTCCAGCGTCACATGCGGCGGGGTTTGGTGGTCGACGCTGGGGAGGAAGCCGCCGGTGCGCATCAGCGGGAGCAGCCGCTCGAACTCCTGGCGCAACGCCTCTTCGCCCTTGTCCATCACCATCTTGTTGAAGTGACCGATGAGGCAGAAGTCGGGGAACTGCCGGCGCAGTTTCATGCCGTCGACGCCGGCCTGCCGTTCGAGGGGCAGCACACCCCTGACGCCCTCGCGCTGGAGCCACGGGACCATTGCCGTCACGTCGCCGTCGGTGTCGACAATGGGGAGGACGTTGCGCTCGCACAGGCGGGGGAGGAGCTGCCGGTAGTAGGGTGCGACGTATTCGTCGAAGTGCCGTTCGGACAGCATTGGGCCGTGGTTGTAGGACATGTCTTCGGCGAGGGTCGCGAAGGTCGGCACACACGCCCGCTCGACTTGAGTGAGGATACGCAGGTTGAAGTCGGTGAGGTCCTGGTTGATCCGGTGGATCAGCTCGGGCTGGTCGTAGAAAGCCAGGCTGACCTTGTTGAAGCCCATCAGCGTGCGCGGGAACCAGAAATACCCCTCGAGCGTGATCCACACCACGGCCTCGCCGCGCGCCTGCCGGCCGGCCCACGGGCGCATCGACTCGATTGCTTCGGTGTGGTCGGGGAAGAGGTTGGGACGCACGCGGAGGTAGTCCTCCATAGTGGAGACGACGCCCTCGACATGGTGCTGGACCGCCGCGATGGTCGGGTCGGTCGTCGAGAACCAGAACTGCTGATACGGGTCGAGACCGAAGTACTCGGAGATGTCGAACACGCTCTCCAGTTCGTGCGGCAACCCTTGCTGCTTCCAGTTGGCAATGGTCCGGTCCCACCACATGGCCCATTCCCAGCGCGGCAGGCGATCGACCGGCTGGGAGTTCATGAGGGCGCGGAAGCGTCCAACGTGGGTCATGGGGTTCTCCGTTGCAGCCGCTGAACGCAGCCTCGTCGTTTCGCATTCACGCAGGCGGTCGCCGTTGCGGGGGACAAGTATAGCCCACCGGACAGTTGGGGTACAGCTCTCCCCGCGCTGCTCCCCGGTCGTCGCATCCCGCCGGACCACCGGGAAGTTCGCGACATTAGTGGGGATGAAGTGAGTACTCGACTCGCACTGTTTTCGGATAGCGGGCATAATGACGGTCCGCCTGAACGCGGTGCCACAATCGCTGTCTTCGTAGGGAGTTGGTGCATGAACTGGTTTCTGTCGTTCGTTCTCATCCCCCTCAGCCAGTCTTCCTGCGGCGCTGCCGCAACGGACGGACCCCGGCCCATGTACGCCGAAGGTCCCCTTGAGTACACCGTCCTGCAAGGCGAGGAAGTCTACCTGTCGCTGAACGTTGTCGCCTGGGGACCAGGCTGGCGGTGGTTTGGGTTTGGCGGTGCCGCCACCACGGACGCTGGCGGCGCGCGCGTCTTCCTGCAGACGACTGCCGTCGGCGGCACCGACAAGCAGCTCTCTCTGCGCCACGAAACAAAGCAGAACGCTGGCGGCAACGTCGTGCTGCGCTACGAGTTCCAGGCGCCGCAGGGGGCGCAGTTGACGCAGGTGTGCGCGACGCTTGCGCCCGCGGCGGCGCTCTTTGCCTCGGGCAAGTGCGTGGCGAAGCTGACCGGCGGCGACGAGAAGGAAGTCAAGCTGCCCTTCGGGCGCGGGATCATCGGCGACTCGGTGGAGGCGCTGGTGCTCACCGACAAGGCGGGGAACGAAGTAACGTTGGCGCTTCGACCCGCGCGGCCGGTCAGCATGGACGGCGATGGTCGGCTGCAGCTCGTGGGCGACACGCTGACGGCGGGAGAGATGCGGAGGACGGAGATCGACCTGTCGATCACGGGCGGGCTGAAGTTCTATGCCAACGACGCCGAAACCGTCCAGCGAGACGACACCGCCAACTGGTTCCCCTATCCCGTCGGCCCGGCGGGCGTCCCCGTTGACCTGAGCTTCCTGAACAAGGACGCGGAGGGCAACTACGTCCCCGCTGGCGCCCACGGGTTTGTCACAGTGAAAGGCGACGACTTCGCCTTTGGGGATGGAGCGCCGGCGAAGTTCTGGGGGGTGAACCTGACCGCAGGGGCTGTGCTCACTTCCGGGGAGCGCGCCGCGCAACTGGCGGAGCGGGTGGCGCGAATGGGGTGCAACATAGTGCGGTTCCACCACTTGGACAGTTGGGCGAACCCGATCATCGACTACGACCACCCCGATGGCACCACCCAACACCTGAAGCCTGAGTCGATGCGGCTGCTGGACAAGACCGTGTTCGAGCTGAAGAAGCGCGGCGTCTACGTGGTGCTCGACCCGTGGGTGCAGCGCTGTTTCAAAGAAGCGGACGGCGTCGCTGATTACGGCGCGTTGGGGCAGCGCGGCAACTTCAACCTGCATCCCTACATCTACTTCGATGCCAGGATGCAGGAGTTGATTCAGCAGCAGTGGGAGCAGGTCTGGACGCACGTCAACGAGTTCACGGGTGTCGCCTACAAAGACGAGCCGGCGTGCGCGCTGACGGAGTGCATCAACGAAGGCTTGCTCATCGGCCTCGACGGCGTGAACGCGGGGTTCTACCGCGATGAAGTGCTGAAGCTGTACGCCGATTGGGCAAAGGCGAACAACGGCGTGCCTCCTGAGCAGGCAACGATCTTCACGCAGAACTACGGCGACAACAACCTGCGCTTCTTCTCCTACCTGCACCAGCGGTTCTACCAGCAGTCGCGCGACTTCTTCCGGAAGACCGGCGTTCGCATTCCGCTGAACGCCACCAACTGGGCCCACTTCACCTGGGTGATGGCGGCGCAGACCGGGCTGGACTTCATGGACTCCCACCACTACTACGGCGGCGACCGAATCGGCCCCGGCTCCGGCATGGGCGGATTGTGGCTGAACCACCCACCCAACCTGCCCGACACGCCTTTCGGCAAGATCGCGGGGTTTGCCGTGCCGGGCAAGCCGTTGGCTGCCAGCGAGTGCGGCAACAACCCGCCCAAGACCTACCGTGCCGCCTACCAGCTCGGACTCGCCGCCATCGCCGCCTTCCAGGGCTGGGAGGCGTTCACCGGCTACGCCTACAGCCAGAGCGGCAGACCCGGCGACAGGTTGAGCGCCTTCGAGTGGGAGACCGATCCGGCCAGCGTCGCTAGCGTGGCTGCCGGCGCGTTGATCTTCCGGCGCGGCGATGTCAGCCGGGCAAAGCAGACGGTCGCCTTCGACCTGCCCGAGCAGGAGATCCTGACGCTCCGTTGGGAGAACGGCGGCGAGAGGCAGTACTGGAACACCGCCGGGTTCAATTGCGCCCTGGAGGAGCACCGGTTGGTCGTTTGCCCGCCCGGTTTCTCAGCCGAGTCGCTGAAGCCCGTTGGCACGCTCAACGTCGAAGACTCCTTTGCCTACCAGCACCCCGGCGCTGAGCTTCGGAGCGACACCGGCGAGCTGTGGCGCAACTGGCAGCTCGGCGTGGGCACGCTGGACACCCCGCGCACCCAGGCAGCCTATGGCAAACTCGGCGAGTCCGGAAAGGCCTGGCAGACGAAAGACTGCAGCTTCGACGTGAAGACGCCCTTCGCCGTGACCACTCTCAGCAGCCTGACCGGTGATCCCCTCGCGCGCTCGGGCAAGCTCCTCCTCACCGCCGTCGCCCGCGCCGAGAACACCGGCGCCGCGCTCAACTTGGCCCGCACCAAGCTCGTCCGCCAGGGCGCCGGTCCGGTCCTTGCCGAGCCGGTGGTGGGCGCGATCCGCCTGAAGACCTCGCAGAAGAGCCTGACGCTGTACCCAATCAAGGTGGACGGGACGCGGGCGGAGGGCGTTGAGCTTCCGGTCTCGAACGGCGTGGCGACGATTGAGTTGAAGGACGCCTACCAGACGATCTTCTACGAGATCGAAGCGGCTGGCCCGTGACGCGGGCGTTCCGGGCGAGGTACCATATTCACGAACCTGGCTCTGCACTTGTCTCCAGTAGACGCTGTCTGTAGGATCGTGCGTCATGGAGGACTAGCCGAAGACGCTGCTGGATTTCGAGGCGCGGTTCTCGACGGACGCCGCTTGTCGTGAGTGCCTCTCTCGGTTGCGGTGGCCCGAGGGCTTGGGCAGTTCCCGTACGGCCTGGACGTGGCTGCATAAGCTGCGACGCGCCCTAATGCGGCCGGGGCGGGATCGCCTCTCCGGAACTGTGGAAGTAGACGAAAGGGCGCCCTCCGCCCTTCGCCTCTCGACTACGACTTGGATGAGTACACCTTCCGGTTCAACCGAAGAACATCCAGGTCCCGCGGCAAGCTCTTCTATCGACTGGTGCAACCGGCCGTAGCCATTGATCCGGTGCCAGCCCGCCAGATCGGTGCGGAAAACGCAGACGCGCGACACACCACATAGGGTGTAGAATCAAGGCGACTGGAGACAGGTGCATAGCCAGGTTCACGAATTGGGCAGTTGTGCAGTCCCGCCGGTCTGGGCCTTCACTCTGAGATCTGAGATCCAGAATCTGCATTCTTACAGGAGTCATTGCCGATGTCTACCCCCGGAAAGAAGAGCTGGTATATCCCCGACGCCTATCTCCCGAGTTCGGGCCTGGGCGAGAAGTGGGAGGGGCACGAGTCCGTCTGCATTCTCAATGTGGGCGACGAAGACGCGCACGTCGATTTCACGCTGTACTTCGAGGACCGCGCGCCAATGGAGATCACGGGCATTCTCCTGAAGGCCCGCTCGAACCGGCACGTCGGGATGCACAAGCCGGAGCAGCTCGGCGGCGTGGTAGTCCCGCGCGACGTGCCCTACGGCATCGCCGTCGAGAGCGATCACCCGATTGTCGTCCAGTACTCCCGGCTCGATGTGACCCAGCCGAACTTCACGCTGATGACGACCACGCCGTACTGCGAGGGCTGAGCGCGCCGGCGGGATTGGGTATACCCGCGAAGGTTGGGAACACACCGAAGTGGAAGTTCGCGGAACTTCCCCGGCAGGCGTGCAGCAGACGTAGGACAGAGGGTATTCTTCCAGACGGAGCCGAAGTCGCACCGGGACTTCGGTGTGTTCCCAACCTTCGCGGGTATAGGACGACGAGGCGACAGAGCAGGGGAGAGAGCCCTGATTCTCGCTACTCCCGGGTCGTCCCCCCATGCCTTCCGGGCGTCCTTGGAGTACCATTACAGGGTTCCATTCCCCCCGCTTCCAGGTGACCTTTTTGAACCAGACGGTCCTCCATAGTCTGCGCGCGCGCGCGCTCGTAGCCGGCATTCTCGGTGCTTTGGCCGCATGCGTTCTGGTGCCGTGCGCGCAGTTGATCCTCAAGATCCAGATCGGCATCTCGCAGTTCGCCCCTGCCGCCATTGGCATCTACCTGGTCGTGGTCGCGGCAGACCTGGTGATTCGGCGGCTCCGGCCGAGCTGGGCGCTCAGCTCGGCTGACATGATCGTCGCCTACTGCATGATCCTCATCGCCACGTTGATGAGTTCGCGCGGGCTGATGGACCGACTCATGCCGACGCTGGTGATGAGCAACTACCTGAATCGGCCCGAGTACAAGTGGGACGAGCTCGTGTTCCCGCATGTGCCGAACTGGTGGGTGGCATTCAATCCCCAGGACACCGCCACGCAGGATGTCTCCCGGTACTACTACGAGAGCCTCCCTGTCGGGGAGCCCCTCCCCTGGAGCACTTGGCTGCGGCCGTTGGCTGCGTGGTACGTCTTCGCCGCCGCGCTGTTCGCCGCCTGGATGTGCTTGGCCTCCATCTTCCGCCGGCAGTGGGTAGACGCCGAGAAGCTGACCTTTCCGTTGGTCGAACTGCCGTTGGAGTTGAGTCGTGAGCAGACCCGGGGGCGGTTCTTCCGCAGCCGGCTCATGTGGATGGGGTTTGCCATCCCGGCCGTCGTGTTCACCATCAACGGGCTCAACAAGATCTACCCGATCATCCCCGAACTGGGCCTGCAGAACAACCTGAACAGCCTCCTCGTCAACCGGCCCTGGCGCGACATCGCGTTCACCACCATCTACCTGTCGTTCGCCGCCATCGGGTTCGGGTACTTCCTGCCGACGCAGTTGCTGTTCAGCCTGTGGTTCTTCTTCTGGTTCGCCCGGCTGGAAGACATCGTGATCTCGGCGTTCGGGGGCTCGGTGGAGGCCATGCCGATGTACCCGACGCGGGTGCATATCGGGTACCAGGTCATGGGCGCCTACCTGGTGCTGTGTCTCTACCTGGTACGCGCGGCGTGGCCGCACTTGCGGAGGGTGTTCCGGCGGGCGTTTCTGGGCGATCCGTCCGTCGATGACAGCAACGAGTTGCTGTCGCACCGGCGGGCCGTGTTCGGCTTGATTGCTGCCACAGCGGGGGCCATCGTGTGGCTGTGCGCGGGAGGCATGTCGACCTGGCTGGCGATGCTCGAAGTCTGCGTCTACCTGTTCGTCGTCAGCTTGGTCATGGCGCGCAGCGTCTCCGAAGCCGGAATGATGATGTGCGAGACCTCCTTCCGGCCGTTGGATGTGGTGCGCACGTTCCGACCGCTCCACTCGCTCTCGCCGCGCAATCTCACCCTCCTCGCTTTTCCCGACTCTGTGTTCGTGCGCGACTTGCGGGGCAACCTGTTCAGCCCGTTCCTGGATGCGCTGAAGATCGCCGACGGCGTTCACCTGCGCAAGCGGGCGTTGTTCTCCGCGATGGTCGTGGCCATGGGAATCGCCTTCGTCGGCGCGGCCGTCGTGCACCTGTACATCCCTTACACCGAGGGCATGCTGAAGCTGTACCAGTACGGCAGCGGCAACGCGACCATGCTGCTCCGGCACTCGGTGGCGCAGATTCAGGTTGCCGACAACTACGACGTCCGCCTGCCGATCAACTTCGCCATCGGCATCGTGCTGACGCTGTTCCTGTCGATCATGCGGGCTCGGTTCTGGTGGTGGCCGTTCTACCCCATTGGCTACGCTCTCTGCGGCTCGTGGACGATGATCGTGTTCTGGTTCCCGCTGACGTTGGCCTGGATCATCAAGACCCTCCTGCTCCGCTACGCCGGCATGGACGCCTACCGCAAAGGCCGCCCGTTCTTCCTGGGCATGATCCTGGGTGAGTTCTTCATGGCCGTCCTGTGGACGATCCTCTGCACCGCAACGCGCCAGGAGGCGCCGTTCTTCCCATGGCCGTGAGGTGGGATGGCGGGACCGGGAGACAAGGAGACCGGGGGACAGGGGGATCGGGAGGTGGAGACGGTGTTCGGTTGTGGCAGTCGTCGCTGCTCTCTGGCTTTGGTGAGTTGACGCACGGGGTCTCGTTGCGCACAGGCGGTGTCGGCGCGGCGCCTTTCGACTCGTTGAACGTTGCGCTGCATGTGGGCGACGACACGGCAGACGTGCGCGAGAACCGCCGGCGCGTCGCCGAAGAGTGGGGGGGGGACTTGCGCGACTGGGTCTGCGCCCAACAGGTCCACGGGAACCGCGTGCACCACGTGACGACAGCCGAGAAGGGGCGAGGCGCGCTCAGTTACGAGACCGCGATTCCCGCGACGGATGCGCTGGTCACCGACGCGCCTGGCGTTGTTTTGGCTCTCTTCGTCGCCGACTGCGTGCCGGTCTTCCTGTACGACCCTCAACATAGAGCGCTCGGTCTGGCGCACGCGGGGTGGCGCAGCCTGGCCGCGGGAATCGTGCCGAAGACGGTGGAGACGATGCAGGCTCGCTTCGGCACCCGCGCCGACCAGCTCGCCGTCGCTGTCGGGCCGAGCCTTGGCCAGTGCTGCTTCGAGGTCGGTCCTGAGGTGGCGGAGCAGTTCGACTCAAGTCACCTCGTCCGGCGCCCCGGCAGGGGCAAGCCGCACCTGGACCCCTACTCGGTCGTCCGCCACCAGCTCGTCGCCTGTGGCATGCCGCCAGCCCGACTCGCCGCGCTCCCACCGTGCACGAAGTGCCGACAAGCCGACTACTTCTCCCACCGCGGTTCGGCGGGCACCACTGGGAGGGCGGTTGCTCTGCTGGCACTCCTCCAAGCGCGCTGACCGCAGGCCGTAGGGGCGGTGCCTGCGTGCCCGCCCCTGCGTGCCCGCCCTCTGCGTACCCGCCCCCTGCGTGCCCGCCCTCTGCGTACCCGCCCCCTGCGTGCCCGCCCTCTGCGTACCCGCCCCCTGCGCTCCCGCCCTCTG
>Ga0210049_1001530_pt1 | contig 21776 bp, 22 predicted proteins | sample CryGeyCG2014_300_2_FD_183964 | JGI IMG/M metagenome (GOLD analysis project Ga0210049, IMG submission 183964) | Groundwater microbial communities from aquifer - Crystal Geyser CG06_land_8/20/14_3.00 (SPAdes) (version 2) | ecosystem: Environmental > Aquatic > Deep subsurface > Groundwater | place... | reverse complement strand
AACATCGCTAATCGGCATTTTTACTTCCTCGTAATCAAAGTTTTGGAAATTTGAGTTTTGAATTTGGGATTTATTTGGGATTTGATGCTTGGGATTTGAGATTTGCCGCAACACTGTTGCGGTCTTTGGCTGAAGTCCGATTAATTTTTTAATAGCTTCGCTTGTTTTCCCCTTGGTCATCACCTCAAGGTATTTACCTAAAGAAATAAAAACTAAAATTAAAGCCGCGCTTTCATAATAAGAACCTTTCCCCGCCAATTGGCGGATCAAGAACCTTGTTTCCTCGCTGCTGCTCGGAAATAAAGACAATGTCATGAGCACTGTGGAATAAAAATAGGCAACAGCCGTACCAATAAAGATAAGGGAATCCATGTTGGGCGCCAAACGCAATAGATTTTTAAAACCAGAAGTCCAGATATTAAGACAGGAAACAATGACAGTCGTCGCTAAGATAAATTGGATAATCGTCCCGTAATTTTTAAATATTATTGGCACCGGTAAACCAACCATCTCGCCCATCACCATATAAATAACGGGCAAGCTAAAAATTAAAGCGAAAATAAACCGCTTTTTTAATTTGCTAATTTCCTGTATCTTTGCTTCTTTGTGATGGTCATGCATTTCTTCTTCTCCGCCAGAGGCGGATCCGCCTTGGGCGGAGGCAGTTTCTTCCGTTGCTTTATACCCCAATTTTTCGATTATTTTTTGAATTTGGGCGATACTAATCTCAATTGAGTCAAACTCTAAATAAGCTTTTTCTGTGGCAAAATTAACATTAATTGATTTTATTCCTCTTTCTTTTTTCAGCGCATTCTCAATAATGGCACCGCACGAAGCACAGTGCATGCCTGAAATTTTTAAAATTGTTTTTTGCATATTTTCTCCTAAATTTAATTTTTAGATTTTTTATTTACCCCGTTAGAAAGTTATTTTTCAAACTGGAGAGATAATGTTTTGTCCTAAGATGCTTGTGATGCGATCTTTCTAACGGGGTTTATCGCATGTTTAGTGATTTCTAAATTACAGCTCTTATGTTTTTGACACCAAACCTTACATTTTTCCGCCCATTTTCTATCTTTGTATCTTAAACCACAAATTAGGCACTTAAATAACTTAATCTTTGCAGCCATACTAAATGATTAGATTAAAATTCCAAAATACGACTTAAAACCGCTAATATCAAATGAGCTAAAAAAAATAGTAATGTTAGACGGATAATTTTATTATGATGTTCCCTGACAAATTCCATTAACTTATTATTTCTGTTGGCAGAAACGCACCGGCAGCCCATAAAAGTCAAAAGAAAACCAATACCCGTTAAAACGCCGCTCCAATAAATCAAATTTTGGCCAAAAATTGTTGTCACAAAATTATTCAACAATTAACTTGCCTGCCATCGTCTGATGGCCATCACCACAATAGTTATTGCAATACCAATTAAATTCACCAACTTTATCGGCAACAAATTCCAAAGATTCGTTGCCGCTGATTCCCAAATCAGGAATTCTAATGCCGTGTTTTGTGTCTGTATTATTTATATTTAATCTAACCCTATCTCCTTTTTTTATTGTGACTGTATTTGGATTGTAACCGAAGCGGAAAGCATCAATTGTGAATTCTTTTACCTCGTTTTTTAACAATGTATCTTCTTTTTTAATTCCCGCCTTTTCTATGCCACCGCTTTTCACTAGCGTCAAACCAACACCAACTAAAATAATCAGGGCAATGGCGGCAAGAAAAAAAGTTAGTTTATTTTTTTCGCCAGAGGCGGATCCGCCTCTGGCGGACATATTGTCTGATTTACTCATATTCTTTAATTTTTTATCTCTCTAAATTTTAGGCGTAAAACAACAATAGCCGATTTTATCAGCCGCAATCTTCATTTCTTGCCAAATCTCTGATTCAGTAATGACTTCCAAAGCAGTCGGATATAAAATATTATTTTCCTTGAAAATATGGTCACGTAAGTTAAAGATTAAAAATTGAGTATTAGCGTCTAATTGTTTTTTTAAATCATTAAAATCGAGCGCACCTGCTTCATTCGCCAATCTTTCCAATTCATGTTTATGCTTTCTTAATTCCTCATGCTCTTGCCGCATCACCTGCGGCGGGCCAAAAACACCGCATTTTTCCAGTTCTGGAAAAAGGATTTGTTCTTCTCTCTGGTGATGCGGTTCAGCGCCAATCAAGTGCTCGGTAATATGTTTTAACTCCTGCCATTCTTTGTCTTCAGCCCGATATTCTTCCATTTTTTGAATTTTTTGATTAAGCGCTTCTAATTTGTCCAAAAAAAATAAGATTTTCTCATGTTCTTTTTGGAGCGTGTCAATCAGATGTCCAACTGGTAAATTTGCCTTTTGCGGCAAGCCGTCTTTTAATATTTCTAAATGGGCATTACAGAGATGTCTTAAATCTTCTGGCTTTAAATCAACCTTGATTAATTCCTGTTCAGCCAGGCTTAATTCCGCTGGGTTTAAATCAGTTAAAAATTCTTTGGCTTCTTGTTTAAGAGCCGGCGTAATCTTGCCTGAATTTAATTTCTTTAAGAGATCGGTCAATGCTTTAATTTTCTCTTGATTCATATTATTTTGAATGTTAATAAAAATGAATTAATGGTTTAATTTTGAATTAAATTAAATCTTTCTTTTTCTCATCAAATTCTTTTTTGTCAATCTCGCCTTTAGCATAACGTTCTTTGAGAATCTCTAAGGCGGATTTGTCCTTATCTTTGTCTTTTGTTTGCTTGCTCAACCAACTGATAAAAGCCACCAGTCCCCAAATAATGAGTCCCCAAAACAAAACCATAAAAATCCAGCCGAAGCCGAAACCAAACCAACCCATTGGATTGTTAGAAAAATTCCACATCATAAATTTTTATTAAAATCTTAATTATATTTATTGCAATCTTTGATTAAAAAGTTAGAATTTTATCGCTTTCTTTTATCAACGAATACAAATCCTTCAGGGTACTTATCGGACAAGTTCTCGTCGTTTTTTGTTCGCGTAGTTTTAAACAAGTGCCGCAGGCTAAAATTCGCGCCTTATCCGACAGCAAAAATTCTTTTACTTGTTCTTGGATATTGAATTTTTCGGAATTGCCCATTTCATACTCAACACCTTGGCCAATAAGAAAGATTTTAACCCCGTCGCCTTGTTTAATGGCAAAATTAGCCAAACGCAGGGCATTCCAATTGGTTTCCGGATTGTTGGTTGAGATAATAATGGTGAGTTTCATAATTTTAAATTCATTCGTTAATGGTTTCTAAATTATCATCTGTTTTGTCCGGCACCTTGCAACTCTCACAAAGCTCCCTCTGACATTGTGGACATGGTTCTTTGCCTTGAGCAATTAAATCATCGCAGGCGCAAGTGCCAGCGGTAAAATTATTCCATTGATTGGCTTCCATATAGCACATAGTGCAGGGTGGATTGATGCAACATCTGTAATCTCCTCTGGCTATTGCTTGGTCAATGGCAGAATCTCTTTCTTTAATTGTTCTCTGATACATCGCTTCAGGGCTTAATTTTTCAAAAGCCGGATTCTGAATGCTAAAAAACAGGTAGCTCCCGAAACTGCCGAGTAAAAAAATCAAAATAATAAAAATAAGCTTTGTCATATTACTGATTAAGCAAACCGTCAATTGCTTGTTTAAATGCTTCGTAAGGTAATGCCCCGCTGACTAATTGTCCTTAATATTATTAAGGCGTGTTTACAATGATGATTTTTCATGAAAAATTTATTAAAATTTATCTTGCTCCGCAGCTACCGCTCCCCCCGCCGCAACCGCATCCTTTGGCGCCGGAAGGAATTTCCTGAGGAGTTTCCGCTGCACCGGTTTTTTGAGTAGGGGTTAGATTGCTATCAACAACTTCAATAACGCCTGAAACCATTCCCATCCAGCAACTGAATTTATAGCGTCCAACTTTAGTGGGTGTGAATTCCTTGACACTGGTTTTGCCCGGAGTCAGTTTAATTTGCCCCTCAAAAAGCCCCTTGGAAATAACCGCGTTGGTACAGCCGCTAGTTCCTTGGTCGGTAATTTCCCAGCGGACCGGGAGGCCGACTTTGACTTTAAATTCATTCGGATCATATCCGTAAGGGGCTGCGTTCATTTTAATAACTTGTTTACCATCTATTAATGGAACCGATCCTGTGGTTTGAGCTTCTGCAACTTTTACTTTTCCGAATCCTAATCCTGCGATTAAATCGTTAAAGCTTTTGAATCCTAAAACATTCAACTGAGAATTAATATTAAAGAGCGCGAAAAACAGAACCAGGGTACCAGCTATCTGGAGAAACTTATTTGATAAATGTGGTTTTTGGACAAACTGGGTGCTTGAAATTCCAATAGTTAATAGCATCGGCAAGGTTCCTAAAGCAAAGAGAAGCATAATTAGACTACCCTGGAAAGCACTTCCGCTCGTTAAGGCTAAACTTTGGGCGGTAATTGTAAATCCACAAGGAAGGAAGAAGGTTAAAGCTCCCATAATGGCCGGCATCAATCGTCCCTTAAAATTGTCTTCATTGGCAACATAACGCGTAGCAAATTTAGGTAAGATGATTTGAAAATGACGAAAAGCTTTGACACCGAGCATTTGTAAAGCCAAGCCGATCATGAGAACGGAGACCAGAATGGTCACCACCGAGCCCAAGGTCAATGATAGTTGCAAACCTTTACCGATTGTACCCAGTAAACCTCCCAACAAGGCGAAAGAGACAACTCTTCCGCTATTAAATAAAAGATGAGGTTCAATTTTTTGGAGCAGTGTCTTTCTTTGTCCGTAGATTCCCGCCCATTGTTTGCTCATCGAGAGTATGATTCCGCCTACCAGGGCGGCACAACTTGAAAGTCCAGCCATAATACCAAACAGAAAGAAAAAGGGTAAGGTTGATTTGGAATTTACACTAATTAGTGAAGATAAACCGAGTCTATTGACTAATATAAATGCTAAAATTATAACCAAAGAAATGGAAGAAATGGCAAGAAAACGATTAAATTTTTGCTTATCTATAATTAGTAAACCAGTGTGATTAATCTTAAATAAAGGCCCATCATTATTATCTGTAAATGGTTTTCCAGAAAACGTATACTTTTCTTTTTTAAACATCTGGTTTAGTTCAGTTACGGAGGGTTTTTGATTTTGGTATTCGATTCTTACTTTTCCGTCTTGCGTTGATGCTTCAACAGCCTTTACCCCTTTTTGTTTTAAGAGTTTGTTTTCGATTAAGACCTCACAGGAAGCACAGTGCATCCCTTCAACATACAAAACGGTTTCTCCAGTTTGCAAAAGTTTTTTGGATTTTGCGGGCATAATTTACCACCTTTTTAATTTTTTTTATACCTAAAAAAGATAACTTACGGCTTCGACTTTGACCGTATCCAGCACCAGTTTTCCGTCAGAAATGGTGACGTTTCGGTCAATCGGTCCGGGATTACAACCTCCTTTTTCGACGCTAACCTGATCTTTCGAATAGGTGACACGACAATTTTCACAACGGATAAGATTTCCTATTTGTTTAAAACCCTTTTTTGCGCCAAAACAGACTTCGCAGGCGTTGGCCGCAGCTCGATAGGATCCGTCGGAGGCCTTTACAATAAAAAAGTAGATTGTTTTTGTGTGCGTGGGATCAAAGTAGTTGAATGAATGCATATTGCTGTCTGCAACCGCAATTTCATCAATATATATTTTCCCATCAGAATCAGTGACACCCGTTCCCTTGTCACCCAGAAAACCATCACTTTTGGCGGTTTGATTTTGTTGAGGCTTGATTTTCTGTTCTTGGACGGCGGGATTGGCAGTATTGGAAGATAGAACTTTTTGTTTAGAGAGATCATTGTCGTTTCTAGTTAAAATGAAAAAAAGACCAATCAATAGCAAAAACGCAATCACATATAGAAAAGGAAAAGATTTTTTTTGTCTCATTTTTATTGTCCTCCGTTTGGCGATTGACAAGTGTCCCTGATCGATGTTTCTGAAAGGGATTTGCGACACTCAGGGCAGGGTTCTTTACCTTAAGCAATAAGGTCGTCACAAGCACAGGTTCCAGCAGTAAAATTATTCCAGGGATTAGGTGACAGATAACACATAGTACACGGTGGATTTATGCAACAACGGTAATCCCCGTGTGATTGTGCAGCATGGATTGCAAGATTAAGTTCTTGCTGAATACGTTCATATTTCTGTTGAGGGGATAAATTTTTAAAATTGATTACAGTAAAGTAATTTAAGATATACCCAAATAACTTTGATTGGTAATTTAAGATGTGATTATTCGGGGAATACTCAACTATATTTATTGCAAACCCGAGGAATTTGAGTATATAACCCAATAGGCCAATTGGAATTGCGACAAAGAGAGTTTCACGAATCATAGTCATGTTTTTTGGTTGAAATATCATTATTTGCCTATTGCCATTGTTCATCGACGCCGTTTTATAATACTACACTTGTAGTAGATAATAAAGATAGTGTACGTGAAACGTAGGCCAATTGTCAAGATGGTTTTTTAAAAAGTTAATTTTATAATAATAACTTTGAGGAGTGGGTTTATCAGATAGGGTTTAGCAAGTTCATATACCCAAATAACTTTGATTGGTAATTTAATTTGTTCAATTATTCTTTTGGCTGTTCTAAAGAAACGGCATCAGACACACAGCGCTCGGCAGAATCAGCATAATGGAAGAATAATACTTTCTTGTCATTCATCCGATTGTGACTCAATTCGTTCATGAAAATAGCGATGCACTTGAAAAGATGATCGCATTCAAAAAATAGTTGTGATTTAGAAAGATAAAAGGAGCTGATAGATAAAAACACGAGTGCCACAGTGCTTACACCAAGCAGTTTTATATTTTTTAATTTTGCCTTGCCAACCAACACCTGAAGTCGCTCGTTTTGCAAGGTAAAGTTGGCAGCGGCTATAGGAAATGGATTCAATGCACCGGCTTTCATCAATTCAACAATTGCCATTACGATCGGTTTTTGTGAACGCAGTTTGTTTTTAACAATCTCATCACAGGCAACCTCAGCGATAATCCGGTATTTTGACAAGAGCTCTTTTTTGTAAGGAAAGGGAGGAGTGATAAAAAAGAGGGTTTGTATGACTATATCTTTCAGCGGATCGAAATTCCTCTGATGAACTTGTTCGTGAAGAATAACGGCTTGTAATTCGTAAGGAGTGAGAATTTCAAACAATTTTTGCGAGAGGTAAATTTGAGGATGAAACAATCCTGCGGTAAAGACTCTGGCGTCTTCCGATCGAAAGACATGATATGTGCCGGTTTTTTTAATAATTTTGAGTAATGCGATAATCTTTCGTGAATTTAAAATGAGGCGTAATGTTTTCTTGATTCCTAAAAAAGCATAGGTTAGCAGTATAAAAAGAATAACCCCTGCGGATATATTTAAAAGAAAGTTAAAGGATGTCAGCAATGAAATACAGTTTGGAGAAGAATTGGCAACTTCTTCGCCCAAAAAAATCAACTGCATAATAAATCCAGGAAGCACTTTGGTAACAGAAATAAACAAGAAAAGAAGGTATATTCCAATAATTGAGAGACCTAAGATAAAGAAGAAGTTTTTTTGAATATAGTATTTATGCTTCATGGGTATTTTTAAGATATTCCTCTAAAGCATTTAAATCATTTTCATTTTTTTTCAGAGTATCCACAAATTGAGAAATGGCAAACTCTCCGTAATTGTCTAATACCTGGTGATAAAGTTTATCAAGGCGGCTACGTGCAAATTTCTGCTTGCTTTTCTGAAACGTATAGACGTAAGCTTTCCCCCCTTTTTGCCGTTTTAGCAAGCCTTTATCATACAGACGTGAGAGAACCGTCATCACGGTTGTGTAGGCAACTTTATTCTCAAGACGCAACAAAACCTCAGAGGGTTTTAAGGGAGTTTCTGATTCCCATAAAATGTTCATAATTTTTTGTTCAAGGCTTCCTAAAAGGTTTGATTTAACCATGATATTTTTTATTTCTAAATAAAATTACTACAATTGTAGCAGATATTTTTTTAAAAACAAGTTCAGTCCGCGGCATTGAGATAATTTAACATCATCGGACACTTTCGTCTTGTTATTTTCATAAGACTGATTTACAATGAACTACCACGGCTTGCGCCGTGGTATCCTTCCCGCCGAATCCCTGCCTCGCCGGCGGGCGGGCACGGGTAAAGTAAGTGGTCTTCTCGAATAATTATAAAATTAAGCAGATAAGCTGTCGTGCGCTTCAAATGAAAACCATGAATCGTTTTTTCTCATTCTTAAAAAGTCGCGGAATAACCAAACAAGCTGGTTTCACCATTATTGAAATTTTAGTGGTAGTCGTAATTATCGGCATTTTGGCTTCGATCGTCGTGATTTCTTTTAATTCTACCTTACGGAAATCGAGAATCTCACAGTGCAAGGCTGATGAAAAAGAAATCGAAACAGCCCTGGAAATGTATTACAATGATTTTTCAACCTATCCTTGCCCAGGGCACTATTATACGGTTGCGCCCTGGATTGCTGATCCGCATACTTGTCTCAACAACGCCTTAAAAGTCAACAATCATTACCTGAAAAAAGATTTTCCTGTAACCGATCCTTGGGGGAATCAGTACGTCTGGCATTGGCATCCCGGAAGCAGTGAATGTACCTTTCTGATGAGTTTCGGGCCCAATGGCACCGGTGACTGGTGGGCTGAACATAATTGCAACCAGGATGATGACGATCTTGATATCTTTTTCCCCAGACCTTCGGATATTGGATTATAACCCACGTCAGACTGTCTTTCCGATTAAATCATAACCATCGACTTTTTCGACTTTTACCTCAACCATTTCTCCCACTTTGGTTTTTCCCGTAAACAGAATTTGTCCGTCAATTTCCGGGGCTTCCCGATAAGATCTTCCTATATGGAAATCATCTTTCATTCCTTCGGTTAGGACGGATAAAGTGGTTCCTATTAACTTTCGGTTTTTCCGGTGCGCAATTTTTTCTTGAACTTGATAGGCCTTTTGCAGACGCTCCTTCTTAATTTCAGTTGGTATTTGATCCGGATAATTAAACGCCGCGGTATTTTTTTCTCTTGAGTAGGCGAAGAAACCGACTTTATCAAACTCCCATTTCCTCAAAAACTTTAGAAGATTGCCAAATTCCTGCTCTCGTTCTCCCGGGAAACCGACAATAAAGGTCGAGCGCAGGGAAATGTCAGGAATTTTGGTTTTTAATTTATCCAGCAATTTTTCCATTCCCTGAAGATCATAAGAACGCCGCATCAATTTTAAGATTTTCGGATCCGCGTGTTGAAGCGGTAGATCCAAGTAATGGCAAATCTGATCAAATTTGCTTAAGGTCTCAATTAGTTCAGCGGTTACTCCAAGATGATGGGCGTACATTAATCTTACCCGTGGCAGTTGCGGAAATTTCCTGCAAATCAAAGACAAAAGCGCGGAGAGATTCAAACCTGAACGGTTAAGATCTAAGCCATAGAAAGTGGTTTCTTGGGCGATTAAAATAATTTCCGGGATATTGAGCGAAAGAAGGGCTTTAATCTCATCAAGAATAAGTTTAGGATTCTTACTCTGGTAGGGTCCTTTAAAGGTGGGAAGAGTGCAAAAAGCACAGTTTCTTGAACAACCTTGGGCAATCTCAACATAAGCATAGGTTGGATTAATTTTAAGGCGGGGCAGGGTAAAATTGAGTGAGGAAGATTTTACCTTTTCGGATAACAGATGGTAGGCTAAGTCTTGCCAGGTTGTAAAACTACGATCAACGGCTAGCGATTGCAGAAGGGGCGAATTGCAGAATCGTTGGACAAGGCAGCCGAAAAGAAAGAGCTTTTGATTTGGCTTTTTGGATAATGCTAAATGTTCGAGGGTTTTTTTAGCTTCGGTAACTGCGATTTTTAAAAAGGCGCACGCGTTGACAATAATGTATTCGGCGTCTGAAATTTTGGCTACGCTCTGCATACCATTCTTGATAAAAAAGGCGGCAGCGTGTTCGGAAGTAACTTCATTTTTCGGACAACCCAGGGTTAAGAAAATGAATCTTAAGCGGAGTAAACTCTTCGCATATTCTTTTGCTCGCCCCGCCCATAGCGGGACGAGCTTCGTGAGAGGAATACAAGTTTTCATCTGCGGATTAAGATCCTAAGTTTCGCTCGCAAAATGAGCTCCACGGGCTTGATACCCGTAATTTTCGACAAACGTATTTAAAAGTAGGCTAAGGCATATCTATAGGTTAAACCAATTTGGTTTAGCGACAGATGAATAGCCTGGAATCAGTTTCTCTATAGTTTTAGTCGTAGGGTCAAAGCCAGTGTTTCGTTTCATTGAAAAACATACCATTTGTCATGCTGGATCCGCCAGTTGGCGGAGATAGCATCCAGCAAAGCGTCTCCAAAACGTCCAGATTAAATCGGGACTAGATCCTATCGCTCCGCTTAAACGGCGGGCTCCGGGATGACACGGGAATTAATGAAACGAGGCACTAGACCAACTCTTTTTTCTTTTCTTTGAGGAAGTTTAACCAATCTTCGCCGATTCCAATCATTGTTTTTAATGGCGTTTCAATCAAAAAATCAAGAATAAAAATCACAAAATTAAAACGGACAAAAGTTAAAGAAAGCCAACGGCCAGCCCAAAGGATGGGAAGTGAGAAAAAATCAATCAAGAAAGTATAGACCTTTTCTTTGGATTCTTCTAAGATTAACTCGTGAGCCGAATTAGAGATACGGTAGCTAAAAAAGCTGACCACACATAAGAAAAATAGAAACACGGCGGTACTTACAAGGCTGAATTTTAATTTCAACAGGATTAGACAGATTAGGCCGAAAGAAACGAAAAATGTGGCTAGATATAATACGGGAAAAATTAAGCTCGAGAGTTTGGGAAATCGGGGTTTTTTGATTTGAGTGATGTTGTCCAGTTGGTCTTGTGAAGAAGAATAGATGATTTCCTTGAGCTTTTTTAAAAGTAGTGAAGTGTTGCTTTCACCGGGAGTTTTAATCAAAAGACCGACTATAAACATTAAAGTCGGGGGAAAAAAGAGATTGATTATTAAAGGACGAAAATTTAAAATTTTGGCGAGATATAAGTCGTAGGGAAATTCGAAAAGCAAAGCGATTACCATTTTGGTTAGAAAAACATAAATGATGCTTCTGGTGATTCCACGATCAACCTTGACTTTAATCTCTCGGTATTTAGTTTCAATGATTTCTTTGAAAACTCTCTCCAGCTGGAGCGGATTTTGAATGATAGTTTGGGCTTTTTCAGCATATTTTTCTACAAAGCCCTGAAGAATGAAGAAAGGAGCCACCTGTCTTTTGATGGTGTTTAGAAGTTTATCGTTTAAGGGATGCTTTATATAATGCTCAATTGTCCGCATTAGAGCGTCGAAGCTTTTAGCCACCTCGGCAATGATTGATGGATCATTTTTCTCCCAAGAAGGATAATAAAGTTTTAAAAGATTGTATCGCAAGGTTGCTCGATCGGATTTTAAGAGTGCGCGCAAGATGGCAATAAAAAGAAGAATTTCCTTATCCTCTTTTTTTATCCATTCGATTTCAAAGCGGGGGTTAAACCAAGAGTAAGTAAATTCTAAAATCGCGCCGGTTTTTTTTGATGAAACCAGCTGGCCGTCAATCTCGGTTGAAGCTAGAGATATTATCCAATCAAAGACCGTTGCAGAACTTTGGGTTTTCAGATGATAATTTTTCCTTTGTTCCAAGATCGAGAAATACTTTTGCAGAACTCGATCCGTTTTTTCAATCATTTCTTCAGTGACGTCTTTTAAATGTAAATAACGGCTCCAGATAAGTTCTCGAATCAACATGTAGGCCAAGTTTTCTGATGAGGATTTAAAAGTTAGTCTACGGCGTAAAATTCTTTCAATGGCCCAGCGACGTAAAAGATGTTCTTCCTGATATTCAAGCGCCGACCTGAATTTTTCATACAAGAAAGCAACCAGACTTGTAGCCCGGCTAACTTTTAAGGCTGGTTCCCTGGAAGGGACAGGGCGGATTTTTTGTTCTTCACTAAAAACCTCAAATAATTTTTTAAGACGTGGATTAGGGTTTATATCAGTATTCATTTTAGTGGACTGAATTATACCTCTTTTCCACAATTCGTGCGTAAGAGCCTGGCCGCAAAAAAGGCTGCAAAGAGATGTGGTAAACTTAGAGAAAATATTGTAAGGAGAAAAGGATGAGTAACATACAAATTGAGGGGAAAAATCCGGTTTTGGAAGCCTTAAGAAGTCGTCGGCAGCCTGAGAAAATATACATCCTGGCTTCCCTTAAAAACGATGCCAGAATTGATGAAATCTTGTCCTTCGTGAAAGGATTGCGCACCCCGTTTTTTTTAGTTGACCGTAAAACCCTTGATCATATTTCTAAAACCAATCTTCATCAAGGAGTCATCGGTTTTTTCACGAATTTACCGAGCCTGAGTTTACAAAATTTAGTTGAGAAACTAGGTTTAAAAATTTCTTCATCCTTTTTTGTACTTTTAACCGAGATTGAGTACGAGCAAAATCTGGGAGCAATGTTGCGAACCGCGGAAGCTGCCGGTGTTGCAGCGATTGTTATTCCTCCTTCCAGCAAAGGTGTTACTCCGGTGGTCGAGAGAGTGTCTATGGGAGCCGCCAGCCTAGTTCCGGTTATCTCCGAAAGCTTATTTCCGGCCCTCAAAATTTTTAAAAAGTGGGGATTTAAAATCATCGGACTGGATGAAAAAGCGCCAAAAAATTATTACGATGAAGATTTAAGGGGGCCACTGGTTTTTGTGGTCGGCGGTGAGAGCAAGGGGATAACTTTTCCTGTCCGCAAACGTTGTGATGTTTTAGTAAAAATTCCGCAGAAAGGTAAAATATCCTCTTTGAATTTAAGCGTGGCTTGCGGAATCGTAGTCTTTGAAAAAATGCGGCAGGAGACGAAAAGGTGACTTTCTTTTAAATTTCAGGTGTGATAGAATTTGAACTCAAAAAACAAAATGTCGGAGGAGAAAGCGATGGAAACCGGTAAAACGCTAACCGAACTTACTGAGGAACAAGTTAAAGAATGGATGGCAACTACCCAGAAGAAAGTTCAACAGAAAGAAATAAAAAGAGGACCAGTTATTACCATCTCACGCGAGTGGGGGTCGGGCGGCTCAAAAGTGGCCTATTTATTAAAAGACAAGTTCGGTAAACCGTGGCAGGTTTGGGATAAGGAAATTTTAGATGAGATTCAGAAAAATACCGAAGTTAACCGCGAAGTCATAGAGTCTCTAGACGAAAAATCAAAATCAGCTTTTGAAAATTTTGTGGATAACATCTTTGCCGGTACGGGACGTTATTTTGGAATCGATGACTATCGGGTGAATCTAGTGAAAGTTATCTCCAGAATCGGCCATTTCGGCTATGCGGTGATTTTAGGCAGAGGCGCCAACTTTATTTTACCCGATGCCTTTCGCGTGAGGATCGTGGCTTCCCGCCGCAAACGCGTAGACGTTATGGAAAAATATGAAGAAGTTTCAGAATCCGAGGCGCTTCTTCTCATGAGAAGGTCAGATCACGAGCGGGAAGATTTTGTACAGCGTTATTTTAATTCAAATATCAATGATCCCTGGAATTACGACTTATGTGTTAAGACCAGCTATCTTTCACCGGAAGCAATTGCAGAGATGATTACTCTGGGAGTAAAAGAAAAATTTCAACTTTGAGATCGTTAAGGAGGACATTAATGGAAAACTCGGAGCCCAAAAAACTTACCCGCTCGGTCAAAGACAGAATAATCGCCGGAGTTTGCGGCGGAATAGCTGAATATCTTGAAATTGACCCCATCGTTATCCGCATTTTATTCATCATTCTTTTTTTCGCAGGAGGATCTTCACTTTTAGCCTATATTATTTTGTGGATTGTAATTCCGGAGTCTGTCGAGAAAAATACAAAGCAGGAATCGGCTCAAAAAAACGAATCCAAAGAGGCGGATCAGTCCCAACGGGTAGACATTATGGCTACGGAAAGCGAGCACCGTTCGAGGTCAGTTTTTGGTCTTATTATTATTTTAATAGGCATCATTTTTCTTTTGGATAGCTTTAAGCTTTTTGCGATTACCTATTGGTTTAGATTGTGGCCGGTTTTCCTGATCGTGTTGGGTGCGGCACTGTTGTTCAAAAGGAGATAATCGATGGCGGACAAAAAGACCGCAAATATCGAAAAAACATTAAAAAATGACGATGAAAAAATGATAAGGGAGGCGGTGAAGGAATCAGGAGAAGTTTTAACTGACACGAAAAGGGGCCCTAGCGGGTTAGAAGAGATTAGTATAAAAGGCGAAAGAAGGGGAATCAGTTTAATTTGGCCCTTTATTTTGATAAGCGCCGGATTCATTCTGCTTTTTAATTACTTTAACATTTTGCCTTGGAGTGTTTGGGGTGTCGCTTGGCGCTTTTGGCCGGTGATTTTGATTCTTGGCGGTTTTGAAATCTTCTTAAGAAAAACGATTTGGCATGCCTTTTTTCAGATTTTGGGCGGAGCGGTAGTTATAATTTTGGCCAGCATTTTTATTTTAGGTTTGTATTTTCAATTCCGGCAAGAAAAAGTTAGCGAGAGTCCTTTTAATTTTTTACAATTGTTCTATCAGATAACCGGGCCTTTGGAGGAAAAAACTAAAGAGCTAACAGTTTCTCAAAATGAATACAGTAATCTTGAAAAAATAAACCTTGAGGTCAAACTTGGATCTCAAGAATTAAACCTGAGTACGGATAACTCTGATGATTTATTCTATTCAAAAGCAGTTTACAATACCTCGAATTTTGAACCTACATTGACCAAAAGTCAGGTCGGAAAAGATCTATTTTTAATTTATGAAACTCAAGAAAACCAAATTTCATTTTTCAATGTTAAAGGCGAGCATGAAATTAAACTTAGTCAGGCCGAATTGCTAACCGATCTCACCATAGGATTAGATTCGGGGAAAGGCAATCTTAATTGTGAAAATCTCAATTTAGAAAAGGCAACTTTGACGATCGGAAGTGGAGAGCTTGAGGCTGATTTTGGAAGCCAAAAAATGGAAAAGGTCCAAACGGTTGAAGCGACTGTCGGGTCGGGCAAACTGGAACTTAAAAATCTAAGCTCCATTGCTTCGTCACATCTCAATGTTGATGTCGGGTCAGGGCGATCCACTTTAAGCTTCGGAGGAGAGATAGACAAGGGGGATTTTTTAGTAACTGTCAACGTGGGCTCAGGAAAAATCTTAATCGAAATACCCGAAGATATCGGGATTAAAGTTTCTTACAAAATCGGTTCAGGCAACTTAACCGTTGGAGATTTGAAAACGAGCGATGATGGAGTTTATACTTCACCAAATTATACCGACGCCGAAAGCAAAATCAATTTGGATTTGGTTGTTGGTTCAGGTTCAGTTGAAGTTGCCACCCTTTGATGAATTAGTAGGAATTACTTCTGCCCGAGACCGGTTGAAGTTTTCAGATGTTTTCGAACAAATCGATTTCCTTCAAAGCCCTTCGCGATACTGCCGGCTCAGCCAGATGAAAAAATTCAAAGTGATGCTGGGTGCATTTTAACTTGGCGATCAATCTTTTCATTTCAGAGTTGGGATTCTTTTGGCTGTGCATGGCTTTCAAATGTGTTTGAAAGTAAGGTTTGACGTCAATGACTGCAGTGATTTTTTCATCGGGCATACTTTCAATCTCTAGTTCAAACCTCTTCTGGATTGGTTCAGGGACGATAAAATGATAGAGTTTTGAGGCTGGGTACGGCTTCAAACTTATTTCCAGGCTGTTTAATTCATTTTGATCGGCGCTTTTTTGAAAGGCCTGAGAGACGGCAACGGCAACCGCCAGATGGTCTAAATTTTTAGACAGACCGGCCGGATCAAGCGTGACGATGATCTGCGGCTTGATCTTCAATATTTTCAGGACAATTTCGCGGGTGAGTTTTGTTAACATCACCTGTGAGAGGGCGTTGGTTTGAAAATCTAAAAAGTGCAGTTTAGAAATACCGATTATGGAGGCGGCTTTCTCAATTTCTTCTTTTTCCCAAAAGCCAAAATGGCCATCGGTTTGGGTGTTATCAACTTTCTCAACGGCGATCAAAAGGTGGACGTCAACCTTTTGGCGGGCATATTTAACCAAAGTGCCTGTTGGTCCAAAAGCCAGATCATCTCCATGCGCCAAAATCGTGAGTATTCTTTTTTTCATAAGCCACCCTTTCTGTCTCCAACTTGCTACAATTATTATATACTCAAATTATTGCAGTCGCGCCAGAGGCGGACTGTTTTAGGCATATATTCACCAACTTTCACCCGCCAAGGCGGGATAAAATATACTAATTATAGCAGGAATGAGGAAAGATTTTATGGATTTTTACCAGAAGCCACCTTAACGATCGCCGAGTTTAATGTCGTTTTGGCTGTTGATCGGGGTCCGTTTGGCAGAGGGGGTTTTGAGAGTAATGAGGAAAGATCTGGGTTTGTCAAAAACCCCCGCTTTGCGGGGGAAAAAACAAACCCGTGAGTTAGGGACTTTCCCGGACTTTTATGCCCTGTCTCCAACTTTTTTTGACAAGTTGTTCACTGCACTGTCACCCAGATTTCCAGCTTGGGGTTTCCCCGGCTTTCAAACCAGGTGACGCCCTCGTGCACCAATGTCCACTGCAGGACGTAGGTGCCGGGGTTTCCCGGGGTGTGGACGATGGCCGCAAACGTGCCGGTTGTCCCTCCCGGAGGAATGTTTCCCGGCAGCAGGGTACGCAATCCCTCAAAGACCACGGTCTGTCCTCCCGAGTTGACCCAGTGGTAGGCCAGGTGAACAGGGTAGAATCCCGGGCCTGTCCTCTCCCAGGTGAAGGAAGAGGTGTTTCTGAGGTTGAGGTTGACGTAGTAGACGGTGTTTCGGGAAACCACCGTGGGTGTGGCGTGGGAGAGGAAGACTGCACCATAGGTTAGACTTCCTGGTGGTGGACTGGCTGCCTTGACTTCCACTCTTTTCTCCGACATCCAGATCCTCTGGTTTTCAAACCAGGTGATGCCTTCGCGGACCAGAGTCCACTTCAAGGTGTAACTCCCTGTCCAGGGCGGAGCCTGCAGATGGGCCTGGAAGTCTCCGGTTGACACTCCTTTCGGCAAATCAAACGGTAACTGGGTTCTGATTCCTTCGAAGATGACCACCTGACTAACTGAGTTGACCCAGTGGTAGGTGAGATGGGTAGGATGGGTTGAGGCTTTCTGCCAGCCGAGGCGGCCTTCATTGCGCAGGTTCAGCCAGACCTCGACGGTCTGACTGGCGCCCATGGCAGTCGGAGTGTCGTTCTTAAGCCAGGTGACGGCATAGTCCGGATTCCAGGGAATAGCTTGCCAGTTGCCCCCGTTCCAGAGGATGTAGCCTCCTCCGAAGTCATACCTGGCATCACCTTGAGGTGTGAAGTACTCGTCTGAGGCAGGAGGACCCAGAAAGCTTTGCGGTCCACCCAGGGAACGGTAGGCATACCAGATCCCTCCATGGACGACATAGGCCGGTACCGTAAACGGTGGGTTGTCATGCGGTTCATCCTGGAAGATGACTGCTTCGTCATAACCTGGACTGCCCGTAAAGTTCTGAGCCACTACCGGCCCCCACCAGTAGGCCCCTGAAGTAGCACAACCCAGTTTGCTGGCTCCCCCATTTCTGTTGTAGGCATTGAGGAAGAGTTGTTGTCTGGATGATCCCTGACCAGGTGTGTAGGGACAGGTGACGTTGACAGTCCTGTCAAGAGCCGGTACTCCCTGGCTTTCAAACCAGGCGACGGTTTCGAAAACCGGCGACCAGCGCAGGATGTAGGTTCCCGGGGTTCCCGGCGTATTGACCACGGCCTGAAAATCGCCCGTACTTTCTCCGGGATTGATGTTTCGCGGCAGGCTGGTCCGTGCTCCGTCAAAGACCACGGTTGCGCCCTGGGTATTGAGCCAGTGGTAGGCGATGTGTACTGGTGTGGCGCCATCCCTTTCCCAGACCATGGAGCCGTCGTTTCGCAGGTTGACCGTGACGGTCTTCCCGTTTCCGACGGTCATGCTGGATGGAGTGTCGTTCCTGAGCCAGGTGGCGGCATAGGGAGGAGGTGGAGGCGGAACGTAAGGACAGGCATCAGTCGCTTCTTCTACATCTCTTCCCATTCCTTCTTTGGCAACCAGACTTGAGGAGCAAGGAGGTGGCGTAGGGATCGGTAGGGTTCCCTTCATCCAGGAAAGCTTAACCACCGCATCACCTGTGTTCTCATAGTAGTCAAGCTCGATCGGGGAACTGCCGCCGCCTGTGAAGACCACGGTTTCAGAGTGGGAATGGAGAGCCGAGTCATGCCAGCTGTCAATAACTGTCTGACCGTTGATCTTGAGACGCACCCCATCATCCGAGGTGGTGGTAAAGACATATGATCCCTGGTCAAACGGCTCGACCTTGCTGAAGCGGACTGCGAAGTGATCAGCCCAGACCCCGTTCTTGCCTCCGTAGGGGGCGCCGTCTCCATAGTTGAAGTCTATGGTGTAGGACTCAAGACTGGTGCGGTTTCTGACCATGGTCGGGCCGCCCCTGAACTCTTCAATTCGCAAGTGTTGAGGATTGTTGTAGTAGGTGGCATGCCAGTCACTGCCCGCTCCCGGCCAGGTGTAAGCCTGCCAGGAACTTCCGTTGTAGGTGACATATCCTCCTCTGAAGTTACTCCGGGGATACCCTTGTTCACTGACGAACTCATCTGAGGTGGGCGGACCCAAGGAGCCTGCTGACCCGCCGTTTGCCCGGTAGGTAGCCAGGATATCTCCGTGAACCACATAGGCCGGGACGGAAAACCAGGTAGGGTTGTCGGAGTTCTCATCATGAACGATGGCGGCATCTCCGAAGGAGGGTGTCCCGGTGAAATCCTGCACCACCACCCCGTCCACCCAGTGGGCGCCGTTGGTGGGCGTTCCCAGATTGGCCGCCCCGCCGTTTCGGTTGTAGGCGTCTACGAAGAGCTGTGGGCGGGTAGAGTCTTGGCCGGGGGCAATACCACGGGAAACTACCGTATCCTGCCAAGCCTGAACAGTACGCCCCTGATTATCAGGAGTCGACCATTTCCGGCCTTCGAGATTTGCAAACGGTTCACCCATCCTGTTGTATTGGCAGCTTCCATCAGTGGTTGTGAAGTAGGTCATGTGGATGTGATCAGGTTGATCTTCTGCTCCTGCATGAGAAGCTATTCCAATCTTGTCGCCCTGGTTGACTGAAGTCGATCCAGGAACAAATACAAACCCGTCAGGCTCCTGGTGAGCAACACTTACACATTGATATCGGTTATCTGACGTAACGCCGATTCTTATAGCCATAGCATTGGTTGGGTTGTTTTTGTCTAGACTCCATACTAATACCCCAGAGGCGGGAGCAAGGACTCTCTGACCATGAGTCTGATTGCCGTAGACGTCGTCTCCTTCGATCATCAGATCAAAAGAGTATTGCTGATAGCCGGTGTGACTGCCGGAGTTGTAGCCTTGCTTGACATACCAATTCTGGCCAGATTCGAAGGGAAAGATGAGCGATGGTTGGTTGCCCGCCTGCGCAGACAGCACCTCTTGTTCATCGCCGGTAACCACCAATGGCAGATAGATTGTGCCATTGGGGTTCGGTTCTTGAGCCGACACAGGTACGGGGAATGTTGGTGCTACGGTTTGCAGCACCATGAGTAGGACAAGCAACAGTCCTACCCGGCCGAAGGTTTTCGTTCTTCCGGCGTTCATGTGACTCTCTCCTTTGTAGAGAATGTAGGATATTCCTCTCTTATTCAAGAAAGGAGGAATAGAAAGAATCTATTTTCTTTCCGTTCTTCCTCTCTTGAGGCCAAAAGATGGAATAATCTCTATTAGGGTACAAAAAGCTTGTTAGTCTGGCGAAACTCATACTTTTAGGTGCCCTTTTTGTTAGAGTGCAAGGTTATTTAATTTATTTACTCCTAATTGCTATATTGGACTGAATTTGTTGACCAATCAATTACTGACGATATCTTTTTTTCTCCGCTATCGCTTAACATAAAAGGCTCCTTTATAACATTTCCTGCTATATCAAAAAGCGCATATTTATTTTGAGGGGTATAATTGAAAAATGATGCAAAAATAGAAGAATCATCCGGTGATAATAAAACACGAGTAGGAACACCAATTCCCAGATATAACAAACTTTTTACCAAAGAACCGTCTTTTGAATAGATAATCGCATCTATGCCATCTCCGCATTGATTTTTAAGCAAAAACTTAGAGGAATCTTGAGCAAAACCGACTGCGCTTATTTCGGTACATGGTCCGTATCTAGCAATCTCTTTTTCTTCATTTGACATAAGGTTTCCCAATATTACTTTACTGCCGAAATCGCTTTGGCTTTCACGATAATTTACCGTATAGACAACATAACCGTCATCAGGCGCGACACCTAAAAAGAGAAGTTTTTGTTGTGTATCATAATTTTTTTTAGTGCTGTCGGAAATATTAACCGCGACAATCTGATCATATGTGTCATTAATATTTAAAGTGTAATAGATTTTATCTGCGCTTATAAAAATGGGAATGTTGATTACCGGAATGTAGGATGCTTGATCGCTTTTTTCAAAGGTTTCTTCTTTCGTAATTAAAATATTATCTTTTGTGATCAGATCATATTTCCAGATATCGCTCCCCCGTGCATAAACAAGAAAACCGCTATCTTTTGTCCAATAATAGTTAAATGGAAAGGTGTTTGAGGAATCACTTTTGTTTTCCGTCCACGTTGCGGTATCATTGGTAAAATCATAGACGCATAATTCATATTTTGATGATTCATTCATTGAGAATTCGTTTGTTTTGTTGATATGGGCAAGATAGGCAAGCTTGCTTCTGTCCGGCGACCAATTCAGCGATTGAACACTGGCTCTCATGGTAGCAATTAATTTTTCATTTGAACCATCCACATCCATCAACCATAATTCATTGTCATATTCTTTTGTGTTCTTCTGGCCGGTTTTGATGACGGCTATTTTATCGGCCGTATCAACATTGAGAGGTTTTTGTTTAATAATTGAACAGATGTCTGGACCGCTTAAATTTTTTAAATAAGCTGATACCGTAGATTCATTGGGAATAGCATCGGAGTTTGGATGTTGATTTTGCGCAGATGATTTTTTTTCATTCCACAACCTATACCCGCCATACCCCAACCCGGCCACAACCAACACTCCCACAACTCCTAAAACCAAAACTTTGCCTGAAATTTTGTTCATTTGATGTTTCCTTTCTTTAAAAGTTCGTCTTTCCCGGACGTTCAAAATGCCTGCGATCGATTATTTTTATAAGATTTTCTTTTACTTAGCATAAACTTTTTCCCCTGTCTATGTATCGCAATACAAACCAATGAAAATTCAAAATTCAAATGTCAAAATTCAAAATTGAAATACCAAGGTAGTTCTCTCCGCCAGTCGGCGGATCGAACGGTAAGAACATTATTCTTCGACCAAGCGAAAGTAGTGAGCGCGTGGAGAAGTACCGCAGAAAACAAGTTGTAGTTCTCTCCGCCAGCCGGCGGATCGAACAATAAAAGTGTCATCTCAACAATCTTTCTACCCTACCATACCACACTCAAGTACCAAACAACATGGCAAAAGTGTCAGGAAAACTGACACCCCAAAAAGTCAAAAGTTAGAAGTAAAAAGTCAAAAAGTGGGTCAAAAGCTTGTCCTGATCCGCCAGCTGGCGGAGAAGGATCAAAATTGAAAAAGATTCCCGCGGCTAAAGTTGTAGTCTCCTTCTATCTTG
>Ga0210049_1001523_pt1 | contig 21802 bp, 27 predicted proteins | sample CryGeyCG2014_300_2_FD_183964 | JGI IMG/M metagenome (GOLD analysis project Ga0210049, IMG submission 183964) | Groundwater microbial communities from aquifer - Crystal Geyser CG06_land_8/20/14_3.00 (SPAdes) (version 2) | ecosystem: Environmental > Aquatic > Deep subsurface > Groundwater | place... | reverse complement strand
TATGATACGAACCATCACTGGTTGGTGTGTTATCCAGTGTTCTCAATGCGTCATTACCAAGTGTCTCCAGCTGGGTAAATGAATAGTTTGCCTCTCCAGGCGGTGTCGAGAAAGAAGAAACAAAGAGCAACACACCTATAAACAGGATTACTGCGGAAGCCATCTCTATGACGTGTGCCTGAGCATTTTGTTTTTTCATATTCTCTCCCTCTTTTATATCATTGGATAGATTACAAATACAAATATAAGCCATGCAATCAATACCATAATAAAAGCATGCCTCATTCCTGATACTATTTTTCCCTCACCCATCAGCCCGCCAACAATACCATTGCCTATTCCCTGAACAACTGCTGAGCAGAAAAACAAAAACACCATCAGCGGAACATTTATTGATGCAACACTAACACCACCTATGCCGCCACCTCCGCCAGAAAGTTCTTTTGTTGAGCCGGTTATCGCTGGTATGAAAAGCCCTGCCATAACACCAACTATCCCAAGATATACAAAAAATGAGACGTATACTATCATCATGTAGGTTGATGTATTCCTTTTCCTTTCTAACTGAAGCCATTTTATCTCACGTGCATCATTTGATGCAGTAACAAGCACGTCACTGATTGATCCACCTGCCTTGTCTGCTTCTTCAATCAATGAAACCGACCTGTTAACAAGCCTGCTTCCCATTCTCTCGGTAAGCATTCTCAGCACCTGATGAAAAGACACACCCCATGAGATTTGCATCGCCATCTTTTTTACCTCACCGGTCAATGCACCGTATTCACCTTTAGCCAGTGTGCCTACGGCAGTGCTCATGCTTAAACCGCCTCTCCAGTACTCTGCCAGGTCTCTGAGGAAGTCCGGGAATTTTTCTTCCATCTTATCCAGTTTTCTGAATCTGAAGTACTCATAGAAAGAAAAAGGTCCTATGAAAGACAGTATGGAAACTGAGAGGAAACTTATGTTCCCTTTTTCAAATACAATGCCTTTTTCAGTAATTGATGACTGAATGTAAAGCCATAGAAACAAAACCCCTGTTAGCACGGATGATATTGCAATACCTATCCTGACAACCCTTTCAAATGAGCGAATTTTTACTACCCTTGTTTTTTTCATCTTTTTTAACTGTGTGTAGATTACCCTGCCTACGCATATTTCTGAGACTACAAGTAGAATGGCAGCGATATGCCACCATTCAATAAACATTATTTTCAGTGGATGAATTATGAAATAACAGATTGGAAATATGATAAACGGTAACACTATGACCGCTGCTGACAACATTAGCATTACCAGCATACTTGTTTTTGATTTAATATCAAACATTGTTTTACACCTTCGGCGTGACCATATATATTATACCGGCGTAGCCTACATGAATAATTGGAAGAACTAAAAAAACAACAAGAATAAACATTATGCTGGATAAAGCAGCCATGCCACCTACCCAGGACATAACGACCAGCATAATTATCAGAAACAAAGGCATCGCGACACCTACAACAATGTAACTCTCAGCAAGAACACCTAAACTTTCTATAATGTCTTTCTGCTCTCTCCTGTTTTCCCTCATATAATGTTCTGCCCTCCCGGATAGGTAAGTCTTTAACTGCCCACCGGCTGTTAACGTACCTATAATGCCCTGCAGAAACTCCTGAAACTTTTCAGAAGGACTTCTCTCTATAGCCCTTTTAATGGCGGTAATCAGGTCACATCCCAGGGCAGTCATGTCTCTGTATATCCATGCAGCCTCCTTGCTTATCTCGCCATAGGTCCCCTCCTGCTTTCCAAGACTTTTAAATATTGCCTGGGGCGTGGCATGGGCAGATGCCATGGCTGTTATAAAATTTGTGGCGTAAGCTATATGGGTATCAATATCCTTTTTCCTTGCTCTGCCCTTACTTGATGGGGATGTTAAACACAGGAGGTATATTGTGCCGGCAAGCAGGCATGGCAAGATTACTGGTATTATGGTATAGAGCACAGGTGGGAGAATTGGTTTTCCAATCATTGCTTCCAGTCCTAGCAAAATTTCCCTAATAATTATTCCTATAACAATCCCTGATACCGCACCTATGAGTGTGTTCATCCATGTATAAGCCATATACGCCTCAGGCAGCATTTCTATCCTTGCTTTTGCAAGGTTGTCTTTTAGTTTATAATTTTTTTTTGTAAAGCTTTTAGCAACACTGCCAAAAATTTTGTAGCACATTCTTTGATATGAGGTCAGCATGTTTACATCATCCCTTTTTCACCCATCTCTTCTTTTACCCTTTCCAGTACCTCCTGCGGCCGTGTTTGATATTCTGCTATAATCCTGGCAACATCTGCATGTTTTCTTACGCCCTTTGACACCATCCATTCAATAATGGCCTGCCTCCTTTTCAGTTCATTCATCACCTCATCCTTTCTTATGTTTGCCTTTATCATGATTTTTTCAAGCACGTAACTCTTACCTGAAAACTCAAAATCATCCAGGGCAGGAGCCCATCTGAACACCTCGTTTGTCAGCAGTTCCTTGCTGTGAGGGTCAAGTCCTATGATTTCAACAATCTGCTTCATTCTTCTCACCCTTCTGCCGCCAACCCTGGTCTGAATCTGAATGCACACTGCATCCAACGAGGGTATCATAACCCTTGGAATATCAACAGGCTTGTTTTCCAGTCTGTGTATTAAACCAGGAACAGAGTCCGCATGCATTGTTGAAAAGGTTGTGTGTCCTGTTGCCATCGCCTGGAATAACACATATGCCTCAGAACCCCTGATTTCACCCACAATGATGTATTCGGGTCTCTCTCTCAGCGACGCCTTCAGCAGATCGTACATGCTAACTTCACCCACAAGTTTGCCCCCGACTGCCTCACCGCCAAAGCCTTCCCTCGTACATCCAGGAATCCAGTTTGCATGCGGAAGATTTAGTTCCCTTGTTTCCTCAATGCTTACAATTTTCATCTGAGGCGAAATAAACAAAGATATTGCGTTCAGTGTTGTTGTTTTTCCAGATGCAGTACCACCAACAAATAACATGCTCATACCATATTGAACAGCGAGCCAGACATATGCAAGCATGAGAGGTGACATTGTTTTGAATGTGACCAGATCTGTCGGCGTAAGAGGATCCTCCCTGAACTTCCTGATTGTGAATGTTGAGCCTTTTGTCGACACCTCTTTTCCTAAAGTCATCACTATCCTTGAGCCGTCCATCAATGTAGAATCAATCAATGGTGTTGATGTAGATATGTGTTTACCGCATCTCTGTGCAAGACGTATCACATATGATTCCAGACTGGCTGCGTCCGCATAAACTATGTTTGTTTCCATGGACTCATACCGTCTGTGATATATATAAAGTGGAATGCCTGGGCCGTCGCATGATATATCCTCAATGTTCGGGTCATTCATTAATACATCAATTTTCCCATAACCCATCATATCTCTTTTAACAAAATAGAATGTCTTGTCCTCCGCCTCTCTTGGTATCGGTAATGAATAGGCTTTTATTATATCATTCATCGCTTCTCTTAAGTGTTTGACTGGTTCCCTGTCAAGTTCCTCAATACTCACACCTAATGATTTTATAAATGCATTCTCTATAACCCCCAGCATATTTTTTTCTTTCTCAGTGAGTGAAGGCTCAACAACCTCATAAAATCGTGTATGCTCCTTTTTATTGTATAATATCCTTACATATGCGTAAGGTTCTATGATTGGGTAAACCTCAATCTCCTCAAAGTTTTCCCCTAAGGGTTTAAATTCTATACCAACATATTCTGCCTTTTCAGGTCCACCGATTTCAAACCCTTCTTCAAAGATTCCTGCTGGTTCAATCCGTTTTTTTCTGAAAACAGAAAAAACCCCTTTCTTTTCTTTTTCTGGTGCAACCTCTTCAGAAACCGCTTCAAACTCTTCAGACACACCCTCTGGCTTTTCAACAGTTTCAAACTCCTCTGGTATCTTGATTTCGGATTCCTCGAATGATTTAAACTCTCCTGGCATTTCTATTTCCTCAGGTTTTGCCTCCCTTGTTTCTGTTTCCTTCACGGTTTCCCATTCTTCTAATTTAGCCTCTTTAACACCTTCTTCCTTCATCTCAAATGTTTCCGCGGCTTTTGTTCCAGAAATTTCCTTTTCCTTTTCAGCTGCCTTTATTAACTCCATCTCATGTCTTGAAAAATCCCTTAAACTCATCCTTTCTTTTGGTTTTGCAGGCTTTGGTATTTCCTCTTTTGGTATTTCTGGTACCTCAATCTTTTTTTCCTCAACCTTCACCATTCTTTTACTTGATATTATGTATCCTTCTTTTTCCTCTTCAACGCTAACAGGGACTTCTTTAACTCTTGGAATCGCCTTCTCAAGTTCTTCCGGAGGGGTTATCATCTGCTTACCCTTTACCTTCTTCACCTCCGGGATTTCAAATTTTTCTCCTTCCATCTCCGTTGCCAAAATTCTCAAAGGAATTTTTTTCATCATTCCTTCTTCTTCAATAATCTTTTCCTCAAATCTGCTGCCGCAGCTTGGACATGTCTCTGCAAAAGGTGAAATAAATGCCCCGCATTTACCGCAGATTACAAATCTCTCCTTTGACGTCTCCTTAACTTTTATTTCCATTGTTTGCTTTGCCTTATCCCTCAGCCCCATATCATACCCCGTATCTCTCTAAAACCTTCTCATACAAATTATACTCTTCAGATTTCACGAATTTGTCAATAACCTCCTTTGGCAGTTTACCAAGCAGTTCATCTAACACCTTAAGGAGTTTTTTTACTTCTTCATCTATTTTTTCTTCTACTCTCCCTCCAAGTTCCTTCTCCTTCATTATAAGTTCTCTCTCCCTTCTGTTTAATTCCTCTTCTCTTCCAAGTTGGTGACTTCTGATTACCGCATCAATTTCTTTTTCCTTTTTATTCAACATTTCCTCTTTTCTATTCAACCCCGCTTCCCTTCTAGCATGTGACTCTAAAATCATTGTCTGTTCTATCTCTCCTTTTCTTTTTTCCAACTCTTCAATCTTTTCTTTCAGCTTTTTCTCAAACAATAAACGTGTTTTCCTAAGCCCGCTCTCAAGTTTTGCAATCTCCTTTTCCTCATCAAATCCTAAAATACTTCTCTCAAGTTTAACAGGCTTAAACACCTCAACAAGAGGTTCTTCACCAGCAACCGGTGGGGTTTCCTCTTTTGGGACTATCCTAACCATAGGTGTTATCCTCCGTTCTGTTTTCCCTGAATTCAGAGGCTTAATTTCAGGGATTTTCGCTACAGGTTCTACCCTCTCAGACTGCAACCCATGCATTTCTTTTTTAGTTCTCTTGAAGAAAGACGTGAACCCTCCTAGTTTTCCCTCCTGTGTTTTCTCTATTTCTGGCACTACAGGAACAGGTTTGAAGGTTTCAACCCCTATCTCTGGCTGCACAGTCACCATTTTTTTTCCTTCACCCCTGAAGAGCAATTTGAATCTTTCCAGAAAACCTGGTTTTTTTACTTCCTCAAATTCAACTTCATTTACTTCTTTTATTCCTTCCATTTTCTCACCCATACTTTTAAATTGATAATGCATTTTGCATATATTATTCTTGTGCAATCTTTAACTGCATTTCGCAGGAAACAAAGTTTCCTACTTTCATCAACAGAGTTGATGATTCGCAGGAATCAAAGATTCCTGCTCTTCTCTGAACGAAGTGAAGAGGTATGTGGAATGAAGTTCCACAACTACTCCAAGTTTGCTTCGCAAACTTGTCGAATTACACTAGCCCATTCGCTAACAATTATGCGCATTTTCATATATTATCTTTACGCCTTCCATACTAGTATACATCCATTGTCTTTATCCCATATTATTTTTATCGTTTGCATTCCACCAGACGCATACTCTCTTACAAGGATACTTCCTTTTATGGAGTCCTTTACCACTTTCTCTCCAGTTTCATTGATGTATCCAATACTGATATTGATATTCCCGAAATTGTGAATTCTGCTTCTAACCATTATACCGCCGTCTGATGCGTTTATGTACACAGTATCATTTGTTACCTCTATTGCATATTTTATCTCCGCATTACCGCCTCTTATCTCTGATGGGAATGAAACAGTTGTATTGTAGCTTGAGTTGGGATGCGCGTTTACCATGTATACTGCGTTGTCAATACCTTTTGCTATCCTGTTTGCAGCATCCTGTAGGATTATTTCTGTTGATGCATCCCTGCTTTCCATTGTTAGATTGACGCATACACCAATAACTGAGGCTAACACCATGGCGGATGCCAGATACGTGAACACATACCCTATTTCAGCATAACCTTTGTCATTCATCATATCTAACCTCGTTTAAACCTCACATTGATTTCATGTTTACATCCATGTTGCAGGACATAAGTTTTAATGTAATCGGTTTTGTACCATATAGTTCAGGATTAATTGTTGTGTTATCTGTCTTGTAAAGCAACGAATCACCATCATCCACAAATCCAGTGTAATTATATTTATTGTCATTTATTTTCGCGTTCTCCCATCCTGTGGTGAAGTATGAATACCATGCCTTAACCCATTCATTATCCTGTTGATCATATATTTGCAGTGTGAGATTGTAAACCTTTGCACTCATATTGTTTCTTATGTTCATGTTCTTCACGTTCAGTGTGAAGGAGTAGCTTCCTGAACCCCCGCCCCCGAGATTTACAACTTTTGTTTGAATCATGTAAAGGAGCAGTGAACTCCCAGTCTCTTTAAAAAGTGGTTCGTTTGTTACATATTTCTGGCCTGTTGCCTGCGTTATTATGCCACCATTAACAGATTTGATATAATACGTCCCAAAAGCAGATGAAAGTTCATAAGTAATCGGCGTAACATCAAAAAGCCATAGTTCTGCGAGTGTTTCATTTGTTGTTGCATCGTTGACCCTTATGTAAACTGTTCCTGTAAGAGGATCGTTGGCGTCTACTGTAGTAGATGCTGGATCTATTGGTACACCTGATGATCCATATGGATAATATGATCCTCCCAAACTGTCTCCTTCAGGCCAATAAATTGTAATATTCACAGTTATGCTCTTTGTAGAATTAATCCCAAAATACTTATCTCCGTCCCCCAGTCCTGAAAATCTTATCCTCACACTACTATCCAGCCCATAGCTCACAACCCATGTCTCATTCATGGTTTCACTGATGTATATGTTGCCTGCGCCAACTGACACATCAACAGTTCTGGATGCTCCTTCACCCATGTTCACAACATCCTCAAATGCTGAGTCAAGAGCGTTGAAGTATCCTAATGCAGAGCTGTAGTTTGCCTCAGACTGACTTCTTTGCAAAATAGGGGTGGCCCATTGGAGTATGGCTGCTGTGACAACAAGCACTATCGTTATGAGAAGTATCATGCTGATAATAGGCGACACTGCCTCTTTGTCATCCATCATAGCAAATTATATAACTTTATGGTTTAATAAAAGTTGTGAAAAGGGTTAAAAGTGGGACATTCATCCAATTTATGGATAATCACTAACATAAATAACATAGCATTGCAAATATCCAGTTACCCTTATACCTTACACCTTATACCTTACACCTCTACACCTTACACCTTTTCACCTTACACCTTTAAATTCTCCAAATCATCCTAACAATCCTGAACATTATATCCCCGACAAGAAAAGAGGTTATGAATCCTGCGAACAATGGGAGCATAAAAGGTATTTTTGATGTTACCCATATTCTTTTTGCGCCCATTTCTTTCAATTTTCTCACATCCTCTTCAACATTCTCATCCTTTTTAGGGAAAAACACCTTTACTATTTTTCCATTTTTTACCTTTTCCAGAGGCCATACAAATTTTTTCCATATACTATCAATATCCATTTTGTATCCAAGAAAACTCAACGGGAAATGAAAATCCTTTCTTGCTGTGTTGTAAAAGAGGAAGATTATTGGTATAATTAGCGACAGGACTACTGCATTTGTTAACACAATTAGGGGGAAAGGCCAAGCCCCTTTCACGATAAAGTACCCGAGGAAAGGAGTCCAAGCAGGATAAAATGGTGTAAGCAGTGCAATTGTTATAAGGGCTTTTGCATCCGCCCCGCCAAACAATAATCTAAGATTGTAAAGCAGGAAAGCAAAAAGCATGATGAGTGGTATTGTAAGGAGATGCAGGAAGAAAAAGTCGCCCCAGAGTTTGTAGAGCAAACAGATAAAAACCGCTATTCCACCACAGCATAACCCGACCCATATCCTCTTATTTATTTTTCCTTTTCTCAGCTCTGTTTTTTCTGATGTTTCTAAGAAAAAGGATAGAAACAGGAGCATTATCGGTATAAATGTGATATAGTAAACAGGGTTTCTGTTTTCTGAACAAAATTGCCCTATTAATATCAAAAACCCAATGAAACCCATTATAATCCAGACCTTATCATCAACCCTCCTTGTTTTTAAATCAGTGCAGGATGCGTAGCCTAGAAACATTATGCCTGTTATAACCCTGATAACCTCAAGAATCATATTAACTCCCTCATAAGCTCTTTTAAACCTTCACCATGCTTTGCATCTGTTAAAAACATTTTTTTATGAGGATTTATTTTTCTGAAATCATTTACAATATTCTCAGGGTTAACATCTACATATCCTGCTAAATCAATTTTGTTCAAAACAGCAAGGTCGCAGCCCGCAAAAATAAGCGGGTGCTTTCTTACCATATCCTCCCCCTCAGTTGCGGAGATAACAACAATCCTTTTCTCTGAGCCAAGCAAAAAATCCACAGGGCATACAAGGTTCCCAACATTCTCAATAAACAGTATGTCAATATCATCCAGCGGCAGTTTCTCGATTGCATGTTCAACAAGATGCGCATCCAGATGGCACTCCTTACCAGTGTTTATGTTCACAGCAGGCATGTTGTTTTCTATGAATCTTCTGTAATCATCATCCCCTGCAACATCACCTGCAATGGCGCCGCATCTTATCCCTTTCTCCCTCAGGAGTATGCTAAGTTTCTCAATGATTGTTGTCTTTCCTGAGCCAATTGAGCCCAGGACATCAATTCCCATGATATTGTGTTCTGCAAGCATTTTCCTGTTTTCCTCAGCAATCCTTCTGTTTGCCTCCATTATGTCTTTTTCCATGAGTATGTCTATTTTGTGCACAAAAATGAAATGGTTTTTGGGTTGATTAATTTAACCATCAGCAAAATGCAGTGTCTCCATACAACCGTTAATCTTTAATCTTAGCACATCATTTTGCTATTGATTGATATGGCTGAAAAAAAGAAAGAAGTAAAAGAAAAAAAGGCTAAGAAAACAGAGGCTAAACAGAAAAAAGTAAAGATTGAAAAGAAGGAAACTGAGGAGAAAGCAGGTAAAAAAACACCTGAAGAAAAGAAAAAAACTGTAATAAAGGAAGGCGGTGAAAAGGAGGTTGAGAAGAAAGGTAAGGCAAAGGTGGAACTTCCTCAGGAAAAAGAGGAAATAAAAAAGGTTTACAGGGTTAAAGGAAGTTTCCTCATGGGGCGTAAATATCAAACATTTACAAAAGAGGTTATGGCTTCTGATCCAAAAGAAAAAATTTATTCTGATTTCGGAAGCAGGCATAAGGTTAAAAGGAGAAAAATAAAAATAGAGGATGTAAAAACATTGAAAAATGATGAAATTACTGACCGTTTATTAAAACAGATGGTGAAGATGGTGAGTGTATGAGCCAGGAGGAACTCCAGAAATCACTGTATATGCTGGAACTGCACAACGCCCAGTTTTCAACCCTTGCAAAACAACTTGAGCTTATTGAGTCTTCTGTGAACGAGAACCTAAGGGCAAAGGAAACACTCCTGAACTACAAGAAATCAGGGGAGGATACTGAACTCCTTGTCCCAATCGGCGGTGATGTTTTCATTTTTGCCTCTCCAAAAAACAACTCAAAGGCTATTTCAAGTGTTGGCGCGGGTGTTGCTGTAGAGAACAGCGCTAACGAGACGGTAAAGAGAATTGATGATAAACTGAAAATGCTGAATGATGCAGGGAAAAAAATTGCTGAGGGCATGGGAAAAACACAAAACGAAATAGATGATTTGTCAGAAAAAGTAGAAAAGATGTATGCTAAACTCCGCAACATGGATTATCAACGTAAAATCTTAACCGAAAAACCCTCGGTTGCGGAGTTTACAGAGAGATAAGGCATGTTTAAAACATTAAAAGAGAAACTTGGCATTTTCCAGAAAAAGGTTGATGAGGAGATTAAAGAGGAAAAGAAAACAGGTTTGGGTTTCAGGGAAGGGAAAATAGAGGACATACTCTGGGCATTGGAACTTATTCTGCTTGAATCAGACGTCGCGCTCCCAGTGATAGAAAAGATAAAGAAACAGATAAAAAAAGAGCTTGCAGCACAAAAAATTGGCAGGAACGTTAAGAACACTGTGGAGAAGGCATTAAAAAATGCTATATCTGAGGTGCTTGTTTCTAACACAATAAATTTTGACAGCGTAATTAAAAAAAATGGGAAGCCTGTAAAAATTATGTTTGTTGGTGTGAACGGCTCAGGGAAAACAACTGTGATAGCAAAAATTGCATACCTGCTTAAGGAAAAAGGATTGTCATGTGTTCTTGCCGCGTCTGACACATTCAGGGCAGGAGCAATTGAGCAGCTTGGTGTACACGCAGAAAAACTTGGTGTGAAACTCATAAAGCACCAATCAGGCTCTGACCCTGCTGCTGTTGCGTATGATGCAGTGGAACATGCCGGGGCAAGAAAAAAGGATGTTGTGCTTATTGACACTGCCGGCAGAATGCAAACAAATGTTAATCTAATGGATGAGATGAAAAAAATAAAAAGGATTGCGGCACCTGATTTCGTTGTTTTCGTTGGTGATGCATTAACAGGTAATGATGCTGTTAATCAGGCGTCAGCATTCAATGACGCAGTGGGCATAGATGCTGTTGTGCTGACAAAGATTGATGCAGATGCGAAAGGAGGAGCAGCGCTCTCAGTAGCCTACACAATAGGAAAACCTATAATGTTTCTCGGCACAGGGCAGGAATACAAAGATTTAATAGCTTTTGACCCAGAATGGATGGTAAACAGGCTGTTTGGGTGATTTTTTCGCCGAAAATTTTATATGTATTAAATACATATCAATTTAATACGTGATGGTATGGGCGCTACAATTACAACAAGGGTATCGGATAATATTGCACAAGAGATTAAAATAATCTCAAATACTGAGCATCTGGATAAGTCAGCAGTTGTCAGACGTCTTTTAGTGGACGCTATAAGAAGATGGAGGATAGAGAACGCATTGAAACAGTATGCTAAAGGAAGGATCACGTTATGGAAGGCTGCTGAAAATGCAAGGATATCCCTTAGGGAAATGATTGAATGCGCATCACAAAAAGACATTTCTTTTCAATACACCGTTGATGATTTGAAAAAGGATTTTGAGGAACTTAAATGATTGTTTCAAACTCTACACCCTTAATCTGGCTTGCAAAAATTGGAAAACTTGAACTTCTAAAGAAATTTTTTAAAACAGTAATGATTCCTGAAGCAGTTTATGATGAGGTTGTGACTAAAGAAATAGAGGCAAAGGCCCATGATGCATTCATAGTTGAAAATGCTGTGAAAGAGGGCTGTATAAAAATCAGAAAGGTAAAGGGCATAAGAAAACTGGAAAAATTCGGCTTACATAAAGGTGAGGCGAATGCAATCTCACTCGCTGGTGAGCTGAAATCAGAAATTCTGGTTGATGAAACACATGCAAGATTAGCAGCAAAGGCGCTTAACATAAAACCTTATGGAACAATCTATATCTTGATAAGAGCATTAAAGGAAGACATCATAAATTATGATGAATACATAGATTTGTTGAGAGGACTTGTGAAAAGCGGTTTCAGGATGAGTGATGAACTTTATTTGGAAGCGGTAAAGATTGGGAGAGAATTATAGAAAAGATTATGTTAACTAAGGATATTCCATCAGATGATAACAGGTGAGTAAAGGATGAAACAAGTCTTGCTCTGTGTCTTGCTATATCTCTGAGGTTCATTACATCTTCACTGGGGATGTATACCTCTGGTAAATAACCAGTTCTCAGCAAATCTGCAAGAGTCTTAGAATCCACTTTATCTGTTTTCTTTTTAGCTGCTATCTGATGTGTTTTCAACGGACTTGCCAACAAAACTTCATAACCGAGTTCTGTTAGCAGCCTGTACACGCCTCTCCATATACCGCACGCTTCTATAGCCATCCTTATCCTGCTGCTTGATATCCCTGCAAAGAAGCTCTGGATTGCTTCTTTTGTATGCTTTGCTTTTCCTTCAGCTACTATCTCTCCTTGCTTATCCATTATTGTCCCATAGAAACTATCTGTGTGTATATCCAACCTACATATATTTCATTCATCTATGTCACCTCTGAAAGCCTATAAGTTGGTTATAGGCTTAAAGGTTAAGAAAAAGTTCTACTACCGTCAGCGGATAAAAAGGGAATCAAAGATTTCCCCAAATTGCCTACGCTTCGCTTCGACAACTTCTTTTATCCACAAAACGTTATCTTAACTATTTCACATCTTCAACTATCCTTAGGCAAAACTTATTTCTGATAAACACTATTCAGGTTTTATGATAGAAATCAGGTTCCATGGCAGAGGGGGACAGGGGGCTGTAACAGCAGCAAACATACTGGCAGACGCATGCTTCAAGGAAGGCAAGGATGTGCAAAGTTTTCCTTTTTTTGGTGTTGAGAGAAGGGGTGCGCCTGTAACCGCATTCACAAGAATAGATAGCAAACCAATAAGGATAAAATACCAGATTTATGAGCCTGATTTTGTTGTTGTTCTTGATTCAGGATTGATGAAAACCGTGAATGTTCTGGAGGGACTGAAAAAAAACGGTTTGGTTTTGATTAACATGGCCAAAAACCCCGATGAGATAAAAATGAAAGAGAGTTTAGTAAGGGTTGCAACTGTTGATGCAACAGGGATTGCATTAAAACATAAACTCGGCTCAAGAATGGCACCAATCATCAACACTGCGATACTTGGCGCGTTTGCGAAGGCAAGCAATGTCGTAAAAATAGCCACAATCATGGAATCAATAAAGGAGATAGCCCCAGCAAGAAAGGAAGAGAACGCTGATGCTGCAAAGGAAGCATATGAAAATGTTATGATGTGATTTTTATGGATGCTGTAAACTCTGCATGTTACGGAAAACGCCAAAGCGTTTTCCTAACATCCTTGGAAAAACCAAAAGGCTTTTCCAAAGGAACGGAAGTCCTTTGCGACGAGATTTCACGTAAAAAATCTATGTTGCAGAGTTTAGTGGAGATAAAAACTGAATTATCAGAATACAGTCTATGTGATCATTGCTTAGGGCGTCTTTTTGGAAAATTCGGTCATGGTTTCAGCAATGCTGAGAGGGGAAGAGCTGTGCGATACTGTATGGAAAACAATGTCTTGGAAATGAAAGAGAAGGACATAAAACGTTTCTCAAAACTTGAAAAAAAAATTAGTGTTAACTGCTACCTGTGTGAGAATATTTTTGATGAAATAGAAAATTTTGCATCCATTGTTACTGAAAAAATGAGAAAATATGAGTTTTCTTCTTTTCTTATAGGCTCAAAAGTTGACAGTGAGATAATTGAAAGGGAGGAAGAACTCTGGAATAGACTAAATCTTGAATACCATGAGCAGATAAAATCTGAGATTAACAGGGAAATCGGGAAAAAGACTGAGGAGAAAACAGGGAAAAACGTTGATTTCTCCCATCCTGATATAACAGCGATTGTGGACACAAGATACGATAATGTAACACTTCAGATATCCTCCCTGTTTATTTACGGAAGATACAAAAAACTTATTAGGGGTATTCCGCAGACAAAATGGCCTTGTAAAGCATGCCAGGGGAAAGGATGCGAAAAATGCAGTTTCACAGGGAAAATGTATCCCGCCTCTGTTGAGGAAATCATTGCAGCGATTGTTATGGAAAAAACAAATGGTTCCGAGCATTTTTTTCATGGGATGGGTAGAGAGGACATTGATGCAAGAATGCTTGGTAACGGCAGACCTTTCATACTTGAAATCAGAAACCCTGTGAAAAGATACTTTGACATGTCTAAAATGGAACAGGAAATCAATGATTATGCAAAAAACAGGGTTGAAGTATCAGATATGAGAATGTCAGACGGCAGCGAGGTTATAAAAATCAAGGACGCAATGACCGAAAAAATCTACAGGGTTGTCGTCATGTTCGAAAAACCCGTTAATAAGGAAAAAGTTAAAGAACTAGAGAATGCATTTCCTATCACGATAACCCAAAGGACACCTTTGAGGGTTGCGCACAGAAGAGCAGATAAATACAGGAAAAGAAAGGTCACAGATTTCAGGGTTGAGTCTGCTGATGAAAATCCTACTTTCATTATAAAAGGTGAAAGTGGGTTATATATCAAAGAACTAATAAGCGGCGATAACGGAAGAACAGTGCCCAGCATCACAGAAATGCTTGGTGTAAATGCAGTTGTTAAAGAACTGGATGTGATAGGTGTAGAATATGGTGAAGGCATCAAAAGGGCTTAGAAGCAGAACACGTCAGATGAGGAAAAAACCTAGGGAGAGAGGTTTATCTCCGCTTACAAGGAGTCTGCAGTTATTTAATACTGGAGAAAAGGCCAGCATAGTCATTGATTCAGGCATACATAAAGGGCAACCTCATCCAAAATTCCAAGGACTTACAGGCATAATAGTTAAAACACAGGGTAGTGCGTATCTACTCGAAATAAAGGATGGCAATAAAACTAAAACGGTAATTGCAAAACCTGAGCATCTTCGGAAAATGTAAACATTTTCCGTATGATGCGAGGAATTACCTAAAGGGAATTCCGAAGCATCTTCGGAGATGTGAAAGCATCTCTGAATGATATGGGGAATTGTCATAGGCAATTCCGAAATATTTACAGAAGGTATAATATGAGATATGTATCAATTGCTGAAGTAAAAAAAATCCTGGAAAAGGAGCAGAAAAACAGGGAGTTGTCTTCCGAGCAAAAGTTTGCATTAGAGCATGCCAAGAACTTTGCGAAACTCAGCATGATCAAAACAAATGCTTTAATAGATGAGCTGAAAAAAATTGAGAAGATGCCAGAACCTGTTGCATATAAAATAGCAGACCTGCTGCCAACCCATCCGGACGATATAAAAGTACTTTTCGCAAAGGAGCGGGTTGCACTAAATAAAGAGGAAACTGATCATATACTTGATCTTGTTAAAAAACACATGGGGTAAGGGGGATATGGAGGATTTTGCATACATTTTGGATTATTTAGCGTCAGGACTTCCTGATCAGAGAAGATTTCGAAGGGAGCCTGTTGCATACGGCATAGGAGATTCTGAGTTTAAAATCCTTGAGCTAACACCAAAAGCTGATGTTACGTTAAACATTGGTGAAAGGGTGTACATTGGGAAGGAAATGGAAGAAAGGAAGAAGATAGCACATGTAAAAAGAAGAATAGGATATACTGGTTTGACAAGCGCAGCCAAGAGTGAACTCCCATATACTCTGCTTGACATTGTGAAGGCAAAAGAGGAATATTTTGTAAAATTTTTTAACGGTGCTTCACCCATAACCACGCGTTTTCATGTGTTAGAACTTCTTCCAGGGCTTGGAAGAAAAACCCTTTTATCCCTTTTGGATGAAAGAAAAAAAGGTTTATTCAGCAGCTTTGAGGACATAGGAAAAAGAACAATGCTGAAAAACCCTGATAAGAGTATTGCAAAAAGGATTGAACTTGAACTCTCAGATACTCATCAGAAATATTATCTGTTTGTTCAAAAGCCCAGAAAGGAAGAATATTAGATGGAAAAAAATGATGTTGTTTCAATCCTCAGTTTTTTGGATATTAAACCCTTAAAACGTTTTTCCCAGCATTTCCTTATAGATGATTCTATTGCTGAGAGAATAGTGGATTATGCGGAATTATCAAAAAAGGATACTGTTCTTGAAATAGGGCCTGGTTTGGGTGTGTTAACAAAAAAAATGGTGAAGAAGGCAAATGTGACAGGGATAGAAAAGGATAAAAAATTATGTGGTTATCTAAAAAAAATACCAAATCTGACATTGATAAATAATGATGTTTTGAAAATTGATTTCCCAAGATTTGACAAAATTGTTTCCAATCTACCATATAAGATATCATCACCAGTCACATTCAAAATTCTTGAATATGATTTTAAGTTCGGTGTTCTCATGTACCAGAAGGAGTTTGCTGAAAGAATGACTGCTTTATCCGGCAAGGATTACTCACGCATTTCAGTAAACATTTATTACAGAGCGGAATGCAAAATACTTGAAAACGTGCCAAGAAATGCTTTTTACCCCATGCCGAAAGTAGATTCTGCTGTTGTCTTGTTGAAACCAAGAAAACCACCGTTCAGGGTTGAAAATGAAAAAATTTTTTTCAAAACAGTTGATGCCCTGTTTTCGCAGAGAAGAAAAAAGATGAGAAACTCACTGCTTAACAACTGGAAAAAATTTGTGGATGAAAAAAGGGAAATGGAAAAAATTGTTGAAAACATCAAAAATAAAAACAAAAGACCCGAGGAATTATCACCTGAAGAAATCGGAAAGATATCGGATGTCATAGCAAAACATATTACACCATAGAGCAATTCACTAATCATGCCAGAAGAGTTATGTGATGTAAAGGATTGCAAAACCCCTGCTAAAAGATCACTGTCAAGGAAAAAAGTCTCAGAAGCCCTCCCTGAAATCTCATTCAAAAACAAGGGAAAGAAGGCGCATCTCTGCAAGGAACACTACAAAGAGTACAAGAAGAAAACAAAAAAGGAAAGGAAGCTGGAAAGATTAGGATGGGAGTAACATACAGCAAACTATTTTTACCCAAAACCCATTTAACAATTTATGATATTTCTTTATTTTGTTGGCACAGCAGGCTCAGGCAAAACAACATTAACGTATGCTTTTCAGCAGTGGATGAATTTGCAGGGCTATGATGCAATAACAGTGAACCTTGATCCCGGTGTTGAAAAATTGAACTATGCGCCTGATGTTGACATAAGGGAAACGATTTCATTATCTGGTGTTATGGAGGAGTATAATCTTGGTCCTAATGGTGCGCAGATTGTGTGCGCAGACCTTCTTGCGTTGAAAATCAATGAAGTCAAAGAGATTGTTGATGGTTTTGATTCTGATTATGTTTTGATTGACACACCAGGTCAGATAGAGCTTTTTGCTTTCAGGGAGGCGAGCAAACACATCATAGAGGCTTTTGATATAAACAATTCTGCTATGGCATTTCTTTTTGACCCTTTCCTTTCAAAAAATCCATCTGGCTTCATATCTCAGGTTATGCTTTCTGCAACAACACAGTTCAGGTTTCAGGTACCCTTCATCAATGTACTGAGTAAAGCAGATTTGCTTGATGAAAAGGAAAAGGATAGAATAATGAACTGGGTCAAACAACCAGAGGATCTGCTCAACGATGCAGTAAATGAGGAGGCTTCCATGGAGAAACAGTTAAGCATAGAACTTTTCAGGGTTTTAGAGGACATGGGCGTTTATAAAATACTCACACCTGTATCCTCAGAGACAATGACAGGGATGGAGGATATATATAACCTTGTTCAGCAGGTTTTCATGGGTGGGGAGGATTTGGAGAAATAAATATATCCTTTTAATCCGTTTCACAATCATGAAACACTTAATATCAATGCTTGATGCAAAAGATGAAATCTATGAAATATTAGACCTGGCTTCTGAATTGAAGGCTAAGCAGAAAAAATGGATAATGCATGAGTTGTTAAAAAATAAAAGTCTGGGAATGATTTTTGAGAAACCATCAACAAGGACAAGGATTTCCTTTGAGGTTGGGATGACTCAACTTGGTGGGCATGCATTGTATCTGAGTCCAAAGGAGCTGCAGATGGGCAGGGGTGAAACAATACCTGACACTGCAAAGATTCTGAGCAGATTTGTTGACTGTATAATGTACAGGGCTTTTGACCATAAAATGATGCTTGAACTTGCAAACAATGCGACTGTGCCTGTTATTAATGGTTTAGATAATATTGAGCACCCATGTCAGATTATGGCAGACCTGCTCACAATAAAGGAGAAGAAAAAAGATTTCAAAGGACTGAAGCTTGCTTATGTTGGTGATGGGAACAATGTCTGCAACTCACTCCTGTTAGGCGCGGCAATTGTTGGAATGAACATGGGTGTTGGATGCCCTAAGGGTTATGAACCGAACAAAGAAATTTTGGAAAAAGCGAAAAAGATTGCAAAATCAAAAATAGAAATATCTGAAAATCCTTTTGATGCTGCGGAAAACGCCGATATAATTTACACTGATGTCTGGGTTTCCATGGGTGATGAGTCCGAGAAAGAAAAAAGGGAAAAAATATTTTTACCATATCAGATTAATCAAAAGCTGATTGAAAATGCGAAAAAGAACTGCATTGTAATGCACTGCCTTCCTGCGCACAGAGGAATGGAAATAACAGATGAGGTTGTTGATGGCAGGAAATCTGTTGTTTTTGACCAGGCTGAAAACAGATTGCATGCACAGAAGGCAGTAATGGTGAAGCTGATGAGTAATGTATGACCCATTGGAACTTTCCAGAGAAATCGAAAAAGTTGTTTCTGATGGTAACAGGCGCAAATACTACCGTTTTAGACCCGCGAAATGGTACGGCGGCATTGTAACAGGTGATGTTCTTGGCTGCAATCTCAGATGTGTTTTCTGCTGGCTTGGTGAAACACCAAGGAACTCGCCTGGGAAAATTGGAAGATTTTATTCACCCGAAGAAGCTTTCAGAAAACTATGTGCTATTGCAGAAAAGAAAAAACTGAAACAGATGAGGCTGAGCGGAAGTGAGCCAACAATCGGAAGGCAGCATCTTTTAGAATTACTGGAAATGATTGACAAAACAAAATATTCCTTCATACTTGAGACAAACGGCATACTCATAGACGATGATTATGCAAAAGCTCTTTCAGAGTTCAGAAACTTTCATGTGAGGGTCTCATTCAAAGGAACAAACGAAAAAGAATTCTCAATTCTCACAGGTGCAAAATCAGAAGGCTTTGCTCTTCAGTTGAAAGCAATTGAGGCTCTTGTAAAAAACAATGTAAGTTGTCATCCTGCTGTTATGGTTTCATTCTCAGAAAAAGAAGGTTTTGAGAAAATAGTTTCAAAATTTAAGGGGATTGATTCAAACCTTGAGGTTGAGATTGAGGAACTGATTTTATATCCCTATGTTGTGAAAAGACTTGAAAAACACAACATGAAATACAAAAATGGATATGAGCCGGAGAATGTACCCCAGAGGTTAATATAACCTCATCTCAAAACATGTTACAGGATTACCAAGTTCAAAGTTTGTAATCACGTTTGGATGAAGCTCGCCAAAATAGCAGACTTCTTTTCCATTACTTATAATGGATGCGCATCTCCCATCCATGAAACATCCCATTGTTTTTGGTTTGATTTCATATTTTATTTTCATTTCCCTTAAAACTGCCTCAACAACAGATTTTGTTTCCGTGAAATTTGCCTTGGGATGAATAATCATCCCTCCTATTTTTCTAACATTTTTTTCATCAGCAATCACATCACCTATCTCAAAAATTTTCAATGGGAGTGTCCTATGCTTGTTTATATTTAGAATGTTTAGAAGACCTGGTAAAAGTGAAACCCTTAACATGGTGTGCTCCTCGGAAACAGGGTTTTTTATAACTGTAAACTCAGCATGTGACGGAAAACGCTTTGGCGTTTTCCTAACATCTCTGGAAAAGCCTTTAGGCTCTTCCAGAAGAACCGAAGGTTTTTCGATTGAGATTCCACGAGGAAATTCTATGTTGCTGAGTTTAGTTTTGTTTTCCTCGTTTATGCACATCTTTTCAAACTGGTTTTTTTCAGATGAAAGCGTTAATGTGGTAACTTCATTGAAACCAAGACCAATCATTGTTTTCCTTAATTCCTCACTTTTTTTCTCTACATCTTTGTATTTACCGAATGTAATCGCTTTTGGTAGTGTCCCAGAAAATTTTTCATAACCATATCCTATTGCAACATCCTCAACCAAATCAATCTGGTGCAGAATATCAGTTCTGTATGCAGGAATCAGAACATCTATATTTCCATTGTCTGCGTTTGCGTCAAAACCCATCTTTTTCAATGATGAAACAATATCTTTTTCCTTAAGACTCAAACCAAGCATTGAGTTCACATACCCTACACTCAATCTTTTTGTTTTCGGATTCAGCTCTGGTGTTACAATTTTTTTATCGTCAAAAACATGGACAGAATATATTTCACCATTTCTCTCAGCCAGTGCGGTACAAACAATGTTCAGCGCATAATTTATTGCCTTAAAATCAAGGCCTGTTACATCTATAAAAATGTCCTTTGTATTTTCTGTTACAGTTGTGAGAGTACTATTGATGATTGGTGGAAAGGAAAGCACATTATTTTCAGAATCCATCAAAACAGGGTATTTTTCAAAATCTTTCAACAGACCTGCATATTCAATACCTTTCTCATGCTGTTCAAGAATCTCATCCAAATTCATCTCCTCTGTTTTTGCAAGTGGGACAAATTTTATATCTTTTGGTTTTACCCCCTTGTAAACAAATGGTGGTTTTACCCTGTTGAAATCATGCACTCCTATGGAAACCTTTTTCCTGTTTCTTCCAAGTGTCATGTGCAGTTTTTCCTGGAGATTCATAAGTGAGAGAATAGCGTTATCATTGAGTTTCACATTTTTAACTAACCCTCCGACAATGAATGGTCTTATATTTTTCACAGTTTTTTCAACCTTTAATGTTATATCTGATTTTTTTATATCGTATTTACACCCACCACTTCCTGTCAGAAAAGTTCTAACAGCTCTGGCAACACCCTCAACAGAATACAGGTCAGGTCTGTTTGGAAGAAGCTCAACATCCATACTATTTCCATAAACATTTCCAACATCACCACCGATATTTCCAATTACCCTAATAATATCATTTTTATCAATTTTTTTACCAATCAACTGAATTATATCATTGAAATCAAATGTTATTGTTGGCATATTTACCCTTTACCTGCAAAATGGTAGTGGGGAATAGATTCCCATCTACCATTCGCACAGTTTCATGGTAGCGGGGAATAAAATTCCCCTCACCATTCACATGTTCATGGTAGCGGGGAACAAGTTCCCCTTACCATTCGTAGTAACTCATGGTAGCGGGGAGTAGATTTGAACTACTGATCTACGGGTATCAGAGATTGTTTTCACCAATCTTATGAGCCCGTCGGGATTTCAGGTCTTACCTGAAATGCTACGGAATTTGCAAAGCAAATTCCTAGCATCCTAGGAAAAAACCTTTGGTTTTTTCCGTCGGATCTGAGGAATCTCAGATTCCGAAAGATTTCCTGACTACCCTACCCCGCTTTATTCTGCTATTATTCTTAAGCCGCCGTCTCTATAGTTTATCTCTATTTTGTCTTTGATATGCTTCGCAAGATTTGAAAGACTCTGATATATATCTTCTTCTTTCGCACCAAGCTTTTTTGCTGCTTCTGACGTGGACCATTTCTTTGAGACAAAGTCCCCATTTTTTATGTATTCATACAATTTTTTATCCAGCTCTGTTAAATCTTCAAACCCCATACCCTGAAATATGCTCAATAATTGATAAAGTTTTGTATTTGTGGAAAGTAATATAAATCAGCATCCCCTTTTTTATCCTAATATTCCTTTCGCAAATTTTTGCTCTATGCGAGGAAGGGTTCGCCCTTCCTCGCGCTCACAGATTTTCTTTCAGAAAATCTGT
>Ga0210049_1001522_pt1 | contig 21807 bp, 20 predicted proteins | sample CryGeyCG2014_300_2_FD_183964 | JGI IMG/M metagenome (GOLD analysis project Ga0210049, IMG submission 183964) | Groundwater microbial communities from aquifer - Crystal Geyser CG06_land_8/20/14_3.00 (SPAdes) (version 2) | ecosystem: Environmental > Aquatic > Deep subsurface > Groundwater | place... | reverse complement strand
TACTTTGTTTAAATAGCATCTTTTTATACACTACTTCGTGCTCAAGTTAAGGTAGTTAGTAATGAGAAAATTTTCCCTAACCTTCTTAATTTAAGAAAGTTAGAATAAATTGCTCTATGGGTTGAAGGAATTTTAACCTGTTTTAAACATAAATTCAAAACAATCTATGATTTTTACAGAACTTATTAGAAATAAAGAAGTTACAAAGGACTGTCCTTATAAAAAGGCTAAAATTTAACAAAGTTGTGAACGTAACCAAGATTATGACAGAGAGAATTATTATCGCAGGTGCCGGAGGCCAGGGTATTATGCTTCTGGGTAAGGTAATGGCCGAGGCAGCCATGCGAGAAGACAAATATGTAACCTGGTTACCCGCTTATGGGGCAGAGGTGCGCGGTGGAACCAGCCACTGCATGGTAGTTATATCTGATACGGAAATAGGTTCGCCTTATATTGAAAAGGCAGATACCTTAATTGCGATGAATGGGCCGTCATTAAAGAAGTTTAAAAACAGGATAAAAAGTAAAGGTTTAGTCATTATAAACAGGTCCTTAGCAGGAAGCGATATAGAGTTAGATAAAAACTGGAATATCATAAGATATCCTTTTACTGATTTAGCGGTAAAGCTGGGTAATATTAAGGTAGCGAATATGATAGCCCTGGGATGTTTTATCAGCCAGAAAAACATCGTGGATTCAAAGAGCGTTTCTTGTGTTATCCAGGCGGTCGCGCCGGAAGATAAGAGGGGCCTTATCGAGATTAATCAAAAGGCATTATTAGAAGGGATGAAATTAAAATGATTAGAGTCCGTTTTGCGCCTTCTCCGACGGGAAATCTCCATATCGGCGGCGGCCGCACCGCCCTATTTAACTGGCTTTATGCCCAGTCTAAGAACGGCCAATTTATTTTAAGGATTGAGGATACAGATTTGAGCCGTTCCAAGAAGGAGTATATCGATGAAATATTGAACAGTTTAAAATGGTTGGGGTTTGAATGGGATGAAATTTACTATCAGAGCCAGAGGTTTAATATATATAAGGAGTACGCGCAAAAAGTGTTAAAAGAAGGCAAGGCCTACATTGAAAAATCTAAAAACCACAAAGAGGCGGTAATCTTTAAAGTTATACCGCAAAAGATAAAAACCATTGATTTGATACATGGGGAAATAGAATTTGATACCTCGGTGATAAAGGACCAGGTTTTGATTAAGTCCGACGGGACTCCCACCTACAATTTTGCCTGTGTAGTGGATGATGCCCTGATGAAGATCACCCATATTATCAGAGGAGACGACCATATTTCCAATACCCCCAAACAAATTCTTTTATATCAGGCATTAGGTTTTCCTCTGCCGGAATTTGCGCACCTGCCGCTGATACTGGCAAAAGAGGGGGGCAGGATGTCCAAAAGAAAAGGCGCAACCGCCATAACCGAATACCGCCAAATGGGCTATTTACCGCAAGCCCTGGTTAATTTTCTTATGCTTTTAGGCTGGTCGCCGGGAGAGAACCGAGAGATTATAGATATAAAAGAAGCAACAAAGCTTTTTGATATAAGAAGCGTTAATAAAACCGCCGCAGTAATGGATATGGCTAAACTTGACTGGATAAATAACCAGTATCTTAAGAGCGAAGATCCCCAAAGCCTAACAGACGCGGTAATTCCCATGCTGATTGAGAAGAAATATATAGATAAAGATAATTTTGATAGAGGGTATGTCATGTCCTTGGTAAAATTATTTCAGGCACGGCTTTCGGTCTTAAATGATTTTGTGGACTGGGCAGACTTTTTCTTTCTGAAAAATATTACCATTGACCCGGCAGCAGAGCAGAAATTTCTGGCCCAGGATTTATCCAAAGAATTTAAACTTTTTATAGACAGATTAGGTAAGTTAGATAAGTTTGATATTGCGGCAATTGAAGCGAGTTTCCGAGAGCTGGTAGCCGAGCTTAACATCCAGGCTAAGGCGCTCATCCATCCCATAAGGGTGGCCCTTACCGGAAAGACTATAGGACCGGGGTTATTCGAGGTTATATACTATTTAGGGAAAGAGCGGACAAAGGAAAGATTGATGAAATGGGTAAAACAAAGGAGAGGAAGTTTATGATAAAAAAAGCGACCCTACTTTTTATGTTTATCGTTTTTATTATTACCGTTTCCGGATGCGAGACTGCCAAAGGTGTATGAACGGCACTAATCAGAGCTGACGAGTGGATGCATGAGAATCTCTGGTAAATAACCATTCTTATATAAATTCTTGCCCTGTCGTCTAATTGAACACCTTTAGTTTTTATCTAGCGAAATCCCTGCGAGTGTAAGTGAGCGGGGGCGGTAGGGAAAAGGGTTTATTATGGCAAAATGTAATCTCTGCAATCAAGAATTAGGAAGAATTACTGAGACGCACTTGTGGTATAAACACAAGATGCATTTTTCTAGATTTATTAAGCAATTTCCGGAAGTAAATATAGGACCTATGCCTTGGAATAAAGGTGATACGAAAGCGAATAATCTAGGCCTATTAAGATTATCTAACACACTGAGGACAAAGAAAGAATGGAATTTTAGTAAATGGCAGAGAGAGAAACGCCCGGTAACTAGGTATAAGGAACTATTAAAAGATGGAAATCTATCAGAATTAATTGGCATAATTTTAGGCGATGGTAACTTAAATGAACATCCGAGAACAGAAAACTTAAGGATAACTTGTAATTCTAATGACGCCGGTTATATAGAGCATATCAGCAGTCTTATAACAAAAGTTTTTTATAAGCATCTATCTATACGCAAGCGAAAGGACGAAAATGCCGTAAGCGTAGATTTATATCAGTGTAAAATTAGTGAAAGATTAAATCTTCCCTGTGGTAATAAAATTAAGAATAACGTTGGGGTGCCTCATTGGGTTTTTTTAAATAAGGATTATATGCGCAGATGTCTGAAGGGATTATTTGAAACCGATGGCTGTTTTCACGAAGACATAAAGAATTATACTCGCTGTATGGAATTTAAAAATAATTGTGCGAGATTAAGAAAAGACGCTTATAATATCTTATTAAAGCTCGGCTTTAATCCTCAGCTTGGCACTAATTATGTTCGTTTAGCCAGAAGAAACGAAGTTTACAGGTTTAAGGAACTAATAGATTTCCGAAACTATAATTAAATTGCCCTCTCGGCTAATGGTAGGCCACAAGATTCTGGATCTTGCTATCATGGTTCGAATCCATGGGGGGCAGCCAACCTTGACGCTCAGGCGAACAATATAAAGTTTGCCAATCAGGAGGTGAACATGAATTCTTGGATTGTTCGGATTAGCGTATTTATTTTAGCCGTAGCTGCATTAATTTTTGCTCTAAGTAACATTTACACAATAGAAATCGATACTCAAGGAACCGCATGGATTCTAAACAGAATAACCGGGAATGCTTATAAATATTATGATCCTCAAAAAGGGTTTACAGGATACAATATTTTGCAACGAAACGAAATGTATAAGCTCCGATAAATCGGTTGTCATTTAGGTTGTCATTTAGGTTGTCATTTGGAGGAGCGATACTATGGCGTTTAATCCAAAATATACGATTACCAATAAAATCCTTAATAATATCTCCCGTATTATGGCGGGAAGAGAGGTTATTGAACAAACGCCTCTGCCGCCAAAATGGGAAGCAAGGTTACGGCGCCAGGCGTTATTACGCAACGCTCATGCATCAACTGCTCTGGCCGGGAATAAGCTGACTTTTAAAGAAGTAGAAGCTTTGTATACCAAAAGAAATAAAAAATGCGAGCCATCGACCCAGTCAACGCCCGCATTTTAAATATGCCTTAAGAGGGGCTTTTGTAGATTGAGGGTCTTTAAACAGGTAACTTTATGTGTTATACTTTAAATGGAAGAAAAAGATTGACTTTCGCATACTCTTGTGGTATAAAAAATGCCATCATCCCAGCGAGATCTCGTATCTTGCTGGCCCCGAACTTCTCGTGAGTTCGGGTTTTTTATTATAAGCTATGAATAGAATAGTTTTCTTTATTGACGGTTTTAATCTTTATCACTCCTTAGATTGCAATACCACTTACTACAAATATAAATGGCTCAACCTTGATAAACTCACCCGTTGTTTCGTTACTTCAAACGAAAAAATAGAAAAAGTATTTTATTTTACGACCTACGCTACATGGAATCAGGTTAAACTTGCCAAACACCAGACATATGTAAAAGCCTTGCAGTTTGTAAATGTTGAAGTAGTTTTTGGTGCTTTTAGATATGTTGATAAAACCTGCCGAATCTGCCATAAACAATACAAAACCTTCGAAGAAAAGCAAACAGATGTTAATATCGCCATTAAGCTTTTCCAGACAGCTGTCCAGGATTTATGGGATACGGCGATAATTGTCTCCGGAGATAGCGATTTAATACCAGCCATACGAGCCGTAAAAAGCACTTTCCCAGCGAAACGCATTGGGTTGGTGATTCCAATAGGCAGGCGTGCCGAAGAGCTAAAACAAGTAGTGGACTTTCATATGAAATTGAAAGAAAAACATCTATCTACCAGCCAGTTCGCAGACGAAATAATTATAGACGGCGGGGTTAGATTGACTCGACCTGCTACTTGGAAATAAAAGGTAATCCCGAAATATAGGACATTTTAGGACACGGTTTTAGGACATTAGAAACGCCTATTATAAGATTTCAGTTTAGTTTAGGTTGCCTAAATAGATAAAACCGCCTTTATAATGGCGAATAGTTATTTTCACAACCATATGTATTACTTGAGGTTGTGAATTTCGTCTGGCGTCCAGTTCGGGCAGCCAATTTCGAACTTGGACTCGAACTTGACAGAGCAATTGAAAATTGAAATTCGAAAATATTTGAAAACGTCCAAGTCGCTATCGGTTTGGACACTAATCGAAAGGAGGGGGTATGAGGGGTATTAAGAAGGCGGTGTTGGGAGTGGTTTTGTTTGCGGTGTTATTTGTTTTTGCGCCGTATTCTCTAGCACAACAGCTCGATTATTCCGAAGAGGAGCTCGCAAGCGATACGGTTGAGGCATCTGATGTTTTAGAAGAAGATGATATCGTCAAAGAGACGGGTTATTCTAAAGACGGCTTAAGGAGTATGAGGGTAAATGACCCTCAGAAATTTAATCAAATCGTCAGCCAGAGGATAGATCACCTAAAAGACTTGCGACAGAATAACCCCGAGAGATATCAGAAAATTATGGAGCGCGTTAAACAGAGGAAGGCAGAGAGACTGGAGCGGCTCAAGCAGGAAAATCCTGAGCGTTATAACAAGGTTATGGAACGGCGTCGTGCGTGGTTAGATAAAAAAGAGGATTTGTTGGATAGGCGCGAAGATGTTAAAGACCGCAGAGAAAATGTGCGTGACCACAGAGAAGACGTTCGAGACCGCAGGGAAGACATGCGCGATAGACGTGAGGATGTTCGGGATAAAAAGGAGGATATCTGGGATAAAAAAGAAGATATTCGGGATGCGCGGCATGACGGCGGAAGAAGGGATAAGCTGGAAGATATACGTGATAGGCGCGAGGATGTCCGCGACAGCGCTGAAGATGTCAAGGATCGTCGCGAAGACGTCCGTGACCGCAGGGAAAACGTACGAGACAGGCATGAAGATGTTCGCGACCGCAGAGAAAATGTGCGAGACAGACGTGAAAATATCCACGATAGGAAAGATGCCTCCCCGAGAAGGCAGCAGGCACCAGCTCCTCGGGGCACTGGAGGCGGTAGGAGGCGTTAAATATTAAAAAAGATAAAATAATCGTTCGATTTCTTGCTGACGTTCTTTCTCGGTTCTAAGGCGGGAGATTTGCAAGAGCCTTCTGCCGGTGAAGATTCGCAGCTTTTCTTGGTCGTCACAGGACTTCATGTTTTCGATGAAGTCAACGGGTAAGTTGTGAAGTTCGTCTGGCGTCCAGTTCGGGCAGCTAAAATTTAGGGGACACACGGGGCAGTTGCGTGCGAGGATGGCGGAATGGCAGACGCGACAGTTTGAGGGGCTGTTGGGCGATGAGCCTGTGAGGGTTCAAATCCCTCTCCTCGCACCATTGTGTAAGGTTGCCCCCAAAGGCTCTTACCCCGAGGGGGCACCAGTAGAAAATAATATGTCAAAGCTAAAGGTTAATAAAGATTTTTTTAATAAATGGTCACCCACCATGTCATATATATTAGGTTTTATTTTTGCAGATGGTTGTCTAGTAGAGCATAAAAACGGTTATCACGGTTTAGATATAACAAGTAAAGACTTAAAACACCTTAGACTGATAAAGGAACAATTGAAGTCTGAACATAAAATTGGCAAAAAAGAGAGAGGTTATCGTATTCAAATTAGAAATAGGAATATTTATAACGCTTTGATCGGACTTGGATTAACTTCTAGAAAATCAAAGACAATAAAGTTCCCTAAAATACCCATAAGATATTTTTTTCACTTTATACGCGGTCTATTTGATGGAGATGGCAGTGTCTTTATCTGGAAAGAACCTCGTTGGAGACATACTTGGCAAATAAGAACTACGTTTTGTTCCGGTAGTCTTGAATTCATAAAAGGATTGCGTCGGGAACTGTTTAAAAATGCAGGTTTAAGTGAAGGCTATTTACGGCGTGGTAGTAGAATTATGGAATTGGGATATGCAATAGCGGATAGCTTGAAGTTGTACAAATTCATTTATAATAGGAATAGCAATCTTTACTTGGAACGAAAAAGAAAGATATTTGAAGCGTTCGTCGCTGATCAAAAGATATCACGATGAGCCGGTGAGGGTTCAACTCCTCCCCCCCGCGCACCAATAAAAAATAATCCCGCCATAAACACAACTCTATATTCTTAAATGCGTGCTTGTGGTGGGATTTAGTTTTTATTATTATATTTACCCCGTTAGAAATTTTGTTTTCTTTAGTAGAGCTTTGGTATTTCTAACGGGGTTTACGCTTATCTTTTATATAATTGCTTCTTTCCAGGCTCTTGGCGTAGGATTTTAATTCTGCGCCAATCTCGCCTATCTGAGCCACATGCCCTATTTTTCTAAACTCATTTGTGACCACGCCGATAGATATTGAAAGGAATGGTATTTTTTGTTCTCTACCTTGACGGTCATGCCCAATAATGTAGCCTTTCTTTCTATCGGTTTCATTATAAAAGGATGGGACGGTTTTTTCAAAATCAGCGATTATTTTTTTGCAGAGGTTATCTACAACATCAGGCGCGGTGACGATCACAAAATCATCTCCACCGATATGCCCAACGAAATCATTGGGATTTCCTAACTCTTGCGTTGACTGGATTAAAATACGGGCGGTTTCGCGGATTACTTCATCGCCGTGTTCAAATCCATATTTATCATTATAAGATTTAAATTTGTCGATGTCTAGATAACACACAGCAAATAGAGCCTTACTTTTGAGACAAGAGGCAAGTTCATTTAGAATAGAAATGTTTCCCGGCAGCCGCGTTAAGGGATTTGCTTCCAGGTCTCTGGCTGTGCGCCTTAAAATCATACGGATACGCGCCAACAACTCTTTAGGCTCAAAAGGCTTTACTATGTAATCGTCTGCACCCGCATCGATACCGCCAACCTTATCACTCACCTCGCCTTTACCCGTTACCATGATTATGGGCAGGTGGCGTAAGAGGATATCTTTTTTCACTTCTATACATACCTGCCGGCCGTTCATCTTGGGCATAGCGTAATCAAGCAAGACCAAATCCAGGGGTTTAGATTTAATAATCCGTATTGCCTCTTCGCCGTCCATTGCCTTGAGGATTTCATAATTTTCTTCCGAAAGGCTTATCTGGAGGACATCCAATATATCTGGATCGTCATCAACAAGCAATATCCGCGGCTTGACCATATTTTTTCCGGTATAGTCTATAAATCTTAGGTTAAGGCTAAGGATGAGGTTAAGAAAAACTTAACCTTTATCCCTTAATTGGTAGCGTGAAACTAAATGTACTTCCCTTTCCCTCTTGGCTTTCCGCCCAGATTTTTCCTTTATATGCCTCGATGATATGTTTTATTAAAGATAACCCTAACCCTGTGCCTTTTACCTGTTGATTTATAGGGTTATCAACACGATAAAACTCCTCAAATAGCATGGAAAGTGAATCCGGCGGTATCCCTATGCCTGTATCTGATATGTCTACTTGGATAACGTTGTCTTCGGTATGCGCCTTTATAGTTATTTTACCATTTTCAGGAGTAAATTTCACCGCATTGTCTAAGAGATTAATAAATACGCGTTCCAGCTGTGTGCGGTCTGCCAATACAAGAGGGATATCCTTTTGTATGTCTGTAATTAATTCGATATTTTTGTTTTTGCATTGTATCGAGATAAGGTCAGCGGTATTGGAGATTATAGTTTTCAGGTCCTGTTTTTCCATTTTCATTAGTGCCCTGCCGGATTCGATGCGGGCTATATCAAGGAGGTCATTTACCATATGCACCAGTTCGTCGGTGTGCCGGTTAATCTTTTCGAGGCGTTCTTTCGCCGCCACTGGCAGGTGGCCTAGTTTTTCCTCTATAAGTATAGCTGCATAACCTTTTATAGAAGTAAGCGGAGTCCTTAGTTCATGGGAAACGCTGGAGATAAAATCGGTCTTACGCTTACTTATTTTCTTTACTTCCTCAAAAGCGAGAGTTAATTCGCGCGTTCTTTCTTCAACTTTTTTCTCCAATTCCTGCTGCGTGCGCCAGGTTTTTTCGAATAGACGGGCGTTTTCTATGGCCTGGCCGATCTGATTACTTAATATAGTCATCAACTCTTCATCCCCTTTGGTTATGGTAACATCCATATTTTCTGTGCCTGCGAAAAGAAATCCCTTATTTCCTTCTTTAGGCAGGATAGGCGAAATTACAAAAGAATTGACCTCGAAGATATGGTTTATTTTTTCTCTCAATGCAGTATTAGGCGGTACCGAGATTGATGAAAAGGTCTTTCCGGTTTTTATTAAGTCCAGATATATATCTCTATCTAAATTCACCTGGGGCTTTATTGCTTCTATCTCATCGCCAAGGTATCCCATACTTAGCTGGGGGATGAATTTATTTTCTTGAGCATCCCACAATAATGTAAAGGCCTTTTCGAACCCTAAGTCCTCGAAGGAAGCCGACTCTATTACCTTAAAGATTTGGTTTTCCTCCAGGGTAGTGCTGATTATCCGCGATAGCCTCTGTAGGGCATAAAGGCCGGTTATCTTTTTATCCAGTTCTTCCTGGGTTTTGTTTAACTCTATATCGGTGCGCACAATCAATTTGGCCTGCTCATCCATTTCTTCCAGGGATTTCCTTAATTTATCCACCATGGTTTGCAACTTTTTTATTTTATCTATTTTAAGCATCATGACGATGGCGAGGGAAACGATGACGATTGCAAGCGAGAGGATAGTGAACAGATTTGCCATTATTTAGCCTCCGATGTTTAACATAGCGATAGTTTGATTATGAAAATAGGCTTGGCCATGGTAGCTTATCGCTTTTAAAGGCGCCTGTTCGCCGTAGGTATATAAGCCTATTATAGGTGTATCTTTGCCAAAACCCTCTTTGATGATTTCTAATTCTTGGTTTGCCTCTCTTCTTAAAAGCATGTACCTTGAGACTGAATCAAACACAAATACAAAATTTTTTACCTCGTTTTTAGTAATATCCACAATCGGGGCAAATAATATTTTTTTCGCTTCATCTAATGCCTGGCGCGTAGCATTAAGACAGGATTCTTTTGTGCCGATCATTAATCGTATGATACTGCCTTGTATGACATTGCCCTGCAAGCGCAGAGAGCCGTTGTTTTCAATAGAGAGAATATTCCTTAAAAGATATTCTTGTTCTCCGGCAAGGTACATTCCTATCGGGTAGAGTATAGAGATGCGCCTTATTTCTTTTTGCAACCCGGCAAGATCGCGCGCCAGATATTCTTCATAGATTTTTACCGCCGGCTCACCATCTATCTCGTATATGATATTACCCTCGGATTTAGTTATTGTGCGGGGTTTACCCAGGGGCTTCCATCCGTGTTTAATTCCTAGGCCAAAATTTAATTTACCACCCCATAGTATTCCTACAGCGCTGTCAGTGAGCACCTCTTGATTGAAATACAAGTAGGTTCTTAAAAAACGCATATTATCCGAAGCAGAAGCGCCCACGAGAGGGAAGCTCTTACCTAGTCTTTCCTGCAGGCCATAAATTAGATTTGAGCCTTCGTCCATTAAACCGTCAGAGAAGATGACGCTTAAGTCCCGGCGAATATCGCGAAAACCATAGAGTAATTTCTCTCCCAATTCTCTTCCCGCGCTTAAGGCAGTTTTTTCCTTTATGTCTCTGACGCAGGCAATATTAAAATAGACGTTCTTGGAGAGGCTTAAAAGCATGACTGCCAACCCATGTTTAAATACGCCTTGATTAGAGATGATTGCTGCGCTACTACAACCTACTATAGGCACGCGCCCTTTTAACGATAGATGGATTGTTTTTAATAGGCTAACGCAAGCAAGGTCCATAGAACTGAAGACAATCGCCAAATCAATTTTTTTGCTATGTATATTTATATCGGCTAATCGGATTGCCTCACGAGCTGCTAAAATAGGGTCCTTCTCTGTGCTTAAACCTATACCTATATTCACCTCGCCCTTCCTTTCTATCTCTACCCCAGCCCCGAAAATGCGGGCGGGGTTCATAAAGCCTTTTGCTAAGCGCGCAATAAATCCCGTTAGAAATACCAAAGCACTTAATAAAAAAAGAAGATTTCTAACGGGATAAATCTTCTTTTTTTAACCCCAATTCGCTAATGGCTTCCTGCCGGTTAGTTGTAAATTTACGGCAAATTTTAGTTACATCTTTCATGTCCTTTATATCTTTTGCTAAAAGTATTGTAATAAAATTTGCCCGCAGCCTTACTTCTTCTATGATCTCCTTAGCAGGTTTTCCGCTTATCTGCACAAGTCGGTCACGATAAATGCTGCTTACGGCTGACTCCTGGAATTGGCCTCTGGTTAAATCGTAAGACCACAACGCAGATAATAACACCATTTTTTTTTCCATACCCGCTGTTTCCACCAATTCTCCCACTATCCGTTGAATTCTTCCGTTTATATTGTACCTGCGCATAATCACAAACACATCCACTAAATTTACCAGCACTTCAGGCACATTCATAGGTTCATTCTCAAGACGCATTATTGTTTCCCTGGCAGTTGAGGCGTGCAGCGTTCCCATGCAGTATTTACCAATATTCATTGCAGTCATTAAATCTTCTGCTTCCTTGCCTCGCACCTCCCCTACAATTATCCTGTCCGGACGCATACGCAGCGCATTCTTTACCAGGTCTGCTAACGTCGTCTCTTCGTCGCTCTCCAGGCGGGAACAATTCTCTTCTAAGTCGGTATTTAACTCTAAGGTATCCTCAATAACCACAATGCGTTCATTCTCAGGAATGAAGCTAAAGAGGGCATTTAATAAAGTGGTTTTGCCTGTGCTTGGGCCACCGGAAATAATAATATTTGCTGGTTTAACGCCCAACCCTTCTGCATAAAGCCAAAGTTGTGCGGCTAACTGGGGGGTGAGGGTGCCGCTCTTGATTAGCTCGATTATGCTTAAAGGTTTCTCTTTGGCGCGCGTTACGGTTATCTGTGGGCCAAAAGGAGAATATACGATATTTACTCTCCCTTTTATTTCCGTCAGTTCCACATTGTTTATTTTCCTTATGGTTTGTCTTCCTGAGAAGATGATTAACTTCTTGATAAATAAATCTAATTCTTCCCGAGAAGAAAAGCTTTTATCAGTCTTAGTTAAGCCTGTTTTTGTCTTATGGATATAAATAGGGGAAAGATAATTTATCATAATATCTTCTATGTCAGGGTCACTTAAGAACTCTTCGATTATCCCGTAGGAGAGAAATTCCTTAAAGAAACCTTCCATTTCCAGCCCTTTGGATTTGCGGATAAACTTCTGAAGGCGTTGGGAACTATTATAAACCTCCAGAAATACCTGAAAGATTATGTCTCGTTTATGAGTGAAGTCTTGTAATAAAAAGATTTTTCCGCTTAACTTGTCGAGAATTTCATTTTCAATTTCAATTCTTTCCGGATCCATCTTCCCTCCTTAAATGAGCCCACAATTTACGGAACGAAGTGAACGTAAATTGTTTGGGCGAATTAATCCCTGCAGCTACGAGTAGATTTCGAAGAAATCTACGAAGTGCTTAGCTACAGGGATAAGTTCAGCCAAACAACTTATGTTCGCTTACGCTCCATAAGTTGTGGCCTCACTTATTTATACCAGAAATTCGCCCAAAAAGCAACCAAATTACACTTCACCAACAAAATTATTGAGTTATGATAAAGATTATGTTATCATTTGCATATTAAATCGAATTGGCCCCATCGTCTAGCCTGGTCTAGGACGCTAGGTTCTCAGCCTATAAACAGGGGTTCAAATCCCCTTGGGGCTACCACTTAAAAATAGAACCGTCCCCCCCCCCATTTTTTCACTGATTGGAAATTTTAAAGTTGGAGGCAGGAAATGAAATGTCCAAACTGTAAAGATAAAGATTTAGTTTCGGTTATGACGCAGCAGGGAGTAGAGGTTGATTTTTGTCATCAATGCGAAGGCATCTGGTTAGACAAAAATGAAATTTATCATTTTACGAAAATTCCGACTTATCTAAAATCTAAAATAGAAGAGGCAACGAAGCTGCAAAAACCATCATCTCGTTTATCCCCGATATCTGAAAAACCTATGGTAGAATTGCCGCTTCTGGAAGGCGAGATAAATATTGATTATTGCCCGGAATCAGAGGGTATCTGGTTAGATAAAGATGAGATTAATAAGCTTCCCGTAATAAAAGCCAATGTTCAAATAGATAAAGGAATATTTAGCAAAGAAAAGGTAAGTATACCTAAGATATTACTTCCTTTGCCTAATCTTACATTTCGCTCAGGAATGGTATTGTTTGGGATGTATGCCCTGCTTACTTTATTTTTAATTATTTTGGTAGAAGTTACTAAAATACCCCCTTCCATTGCTTTAATAACTGGTATAGTAGTGGCTTTCTTCCATTTTTTATTAGGGCCAGCATTGATGGATCTTTCCTTGAGATTTTTATTTAAAATGAGATGGGTTAAGCCAGAAGAATTACCGGGGCATTTAAGGGCTTTCATTGGCAAGGTATCTCAGGATAGAAAAATTAATTTCCCTCGCATGGGTATTATATTAGATGGCTCACCAAATGCTTTTACCTATGGTCACCATCCTAACAATGCAAGAATTGTAATAACCCAAGGCCTCTTGGATCTTTTAGATGAAAAAGAAGCAGAGGCGGTTGTTGCCCACGAGATAGGCCACGTTGTCCATTGGGACATGTTAATTATGACCTTGGCCCAACTTGTGCCGCTTATTCTTTATTATATATATAGAACTTTAATTAGAGTAAGAAGTAGAGGAAAAGATGAATCAGCACCTTACCGTCTTCTAATAGCTATTTCTGCCTACATACTATATATTGTAAGCGAATTTATTGTTTTATGGTTTTCTAGGTTAAGAGAATATTTTGCGGATAGGTTCTCTGGGGAAGTTACCAGCGACCCGAATAAACTAGCCTCTGCTTTAGTGAAAATTGGCTATGGGTTGGCCGGAGACGATACAAGAAAATGGGAAATGAAGCAAAAAGAAAGACGGGATACATTGAATGCGGTTGGTCCGATGGGAATTTTTGATTCTAAAACTGCTAATATTCTAGCGATCAGTAGTTATGCAGGCCCACAGAGAATGGGGGGAGAAGTTGATAAAGAGAAATTAAAGGATACTGCAAAATGGGATCTCTGGAATCCTTGGGCAGCATATTATGAATTGCAGTCTACCCATCCATTAATTGCAAAAAGGCTAAAGTTCTTAAGTAATCAGTCAGTAGTTTTAGGTAAAGACCCTTATATAGAATTCGATGAGAGAAAGCCAGAATCTTATTGGGATGATTTTTTAGTAGATTTGGTTATTAAGGTTTTTCCTTTTGCCGCCTTTATTATAGGCGCAGCCTTGTATTTTATTAAACAAGAGACTTTCTTTTTGGGTTTAGGTTTATTTATTTTCGGGTCAGCATATTTAATGCAGATTCTTTTTAGTTACCCTAGTTTTGATTTTGCACAAATGAATATAAAAGGGCTTTTAAAGAAAATAAAAGTTTCTGCGGTAAGGCCGGTGCCTTGCATAATAAGAGGTAAAATTATCGGCCGCGGCATTCCGGGATTAATTTTTTCTGAAGATTTCGTTATGCAAGATGAGACAGGAATTATATTTCTGGATTACCGACAGCCCCTAGGAATATTTAATTTTCTATTTGGTTTATTGAGGGCAGCTCAATACATTGACCAAGGGGCAGAAATAACTGGATGGTATAGGCGTTCGCCAATTCCGTATATAGAGATCAAGAAGTTAAAAATCGGGGATAAAGAATCTACTTGTTTTGTTTATAATGTAAAGTTATTCTTTTCGATTCTCATTATCATTTTTGGTTTTCTAATTAGCGTGTCAGTATTGTTCAAATAAAAGGGGGGTTTGTGAATTCAGGGTTTGTCACCAAGGGCATATCAAAGAGCTCTTTCCGTAAATGCTTGAAATAGCCAAGAAGTTAAATATCTTACGACTAGGCCGGCTCATACTGGATTCTACTGAGATAAAAGCCAATGCCAGCGGTAACAGAGTCATCAGGGCCGATAAATATGATGAAAAGTTAAGAGATTGCTGAAATATTCTAAAAATAGGCAGCAATCTCTGATTAAAAGATTAAAAGCAGATTACACAGATTAAAGCTTCGACGAGACAATCTGTGTAATCTTAAGTAATCTGTGTAATCAGAGAGCGCTGATGAAGTTTTTAGGAATTTTTCAGCGTTCTCGTTAAAATCGATTGACGACTATCTAAAAAATCTAAATTACATAAACACCACTGGCCCAAGAAATATATAAAATTATATTGACTTAGATTTTTTTATTTGATAGAATAACCTTCAGTTCTGTACGAACACGACTTTGTTAAAAATGCATTTTTCCTCAGACAGTCAAAGGATAAAGTTTTCTTAACTTATTGCTAAACAATGACTTATCTTTTTAATAATAGTAAAATAAGGTCAAAAATTAACATAGTAGTGAAAGGAAAGTGTCCCGTTAACGGAAAAAGAAAAATGAACCCCGCCCTTCCTAAGAATGAAGGCTGGTATTATGTATACTTACTTAGCAGTAATAAAATCCCATGGACTTATATAGGCTCCACTCATGATTTAGAAAATAGATTAAAAGAGCATGCTGAAGGGAAGGTGTTTTCGACTAAGAAAATGTTACCACTGGAATTAATATATTATGAAGCGTATAAATCTAAAGAATGTGCGTATAAACGAGAGAAAAGCTTAAAAGCATTTGGAAGTGGCTTAGCGAAAATTAAATCCCGACTCGGAATGATTAAGAAAGGAAGGGCGGGGTGAAGAATATTTTAAGGATTGCGTTTTCATTATTTTTTATTATAATCGTTGGTTATAGCTATTCTTTGGCTCAAGAGGCCTCTAAGAAAGATGACTCGATAACTCTATACAAAGGAGAGATTAAGGTCATTGCCGTAGATAACCCCAGAAGAGTTGTAATTAATAATCCCAATGTAGTAGATGTTACTTCCATAAGTAAAGATAAGATGTTTATCGTTGCCAAGGACCAAGGCACAACCAATCTGATTTGGTGGGATAACCGGGGCGAACACCTATCACAGTTAGAGGTTTTTCTGGAAAATATGAGCCCGGTTAAGGAACGCATCGATAATCTCTTAAAAGAAATGAATTTGCCGCAAGTCACGACGCGCAGGATGGATAGCGAGGGTAAGGTTTTGCTTTTAGGCATTGTGAAGACCTCCCAGGATATAGAGCGCATTAATGTGGCATTAAGTGCACTTAAAGGAAAGCTCATCAATCTTATCCAGGTAAAAGAAGAAGAAACAGTGGTAGGAATCGATGTGCAAGTTTTAGAATTAAATAAAGATGCTACCAAGACCTTAGGATTTACTTGGCCAAGCTCTATCACCCTTACAGAAAAAGGCTCTCCCGGGATTGCTACTGCCGGCACCAAATGGTCAACCTTATTTAAGGTATTAAATTTAAGTCGCGACGCATTTACCTGGACATTAGATGCTTTGGTTCAAGAAGGTAAGGCACGCATACTTTCCCAGCCCCGGCTCTCCTGCCAAAGTGGCAAAGAGGCAGAGTTATTAGTAGGCGGAGAGAAACCCATATTAACTACCACAGTAGCGGCTACAACAGGAGCCACGGGCACAAACGTGGAGTATAAAGAATTCGGCATTAAATTAAAGATAAAACCCACAGTAAGCGAAGATAAAAAGATTAAACTGGCCTTAAATGTGGAAGTAAGCGAAGTGGGTACTGCAGAAATCCTGGGGACTATTGCGGAGCCTACAGCCAAGGCCTACCCATTAACCAAACGCAGCGCCTCTACAGAACTCTTTCTCAATGACGGCCAGACTATGGCTATAGGGGGCTTGAAGAAACAAAAATCCGAGGAAGATATCCGTAAAACTCCTTTTTTAGGAGATGTGCCGATTTTAGGTTTATTATTTAGGAAAAAAACAACCAAAGCAGGAAGTGGCCAGGGCGAGAGAGGCGATGTGGAATTGTTTATTACGCTTACCCCTACCATTATAAGAGAAGGCGTAAAAAAAGAAGAGGCTAAACCTGAAGCAGTAGCTCCTAAAAAAGAAGAAAAACCAATTAAAGATAAAGAGAAGGCCCCAGCGCCCCCTACTCTTAAAGAAGGCATAAAAAAAGAAGAGGTTAAACTCGAAGCATCACCTCTTATGAGAGAGAAAATAGCTAGAGACTTAGCAGTATCCGAATATGTCGGCAAAGTTTCCCAGCAAATAAGCCGTAATTTCGTTTATCCTGAGGCAGCCAAAGAGGCTAATTTAGAAGGGTCTCTTATGTTGAGGTTTCGTATTTATTGGACAGGCCAACTCCTGGGTGTTGAAATCAAAGAATCATCAGGATATGCCGTGCTCGATGAAAATGCGGTTAATATAGTTAAAAAAATTGCTCCTTATCCACCTTTTTCTGCGCAGATGAAACAAAAGGAACTCTGGATAGACCTACCTATTGTTTATAAGACAAAATGAGAGATCTCTTTTTATTTTTAATTGCTAAGATCGCTGATGTTTCGGTTAAGGTTATTAACGAAATATTATAAAGAAGGGCTAATTTTAATGTAAACAAGGAGGCAGGAGTGAAAAGTAAAATAATTTTATTTGCTATTATGAGTTTATTTTTTAGCGCTATCTTAGGATGCGATAAATTTAATTTTGCTGCCAGCCGTAAAACAGAGCCAAAACCTGCTGTTGAACCAGTTGTGCAGGCCAAGGGACCTGTGGTGGCAAAGGTAAATAATATTTCCATCGGTTTGGATGACCTTAATGAGGATATCGCGCTTTACAACGCTAATGTCCCACCTGAGCGGCCGGAGTTAAAAATTGTTACCAGAGATCAGAAGGTAAATTACCTAAAAAATGAAGTTATTCGTAGGACTTTAATTTATCAACATGCTTTGGATAACGGTTTGGAGCGCAGTGATGAAGTGAAACAGGCGGTTGAGAAAAATAAGCGGGACCTTATGGTTTTGCAGGATATCAAGGATATCACCAAAAGTATTACTGTAACTTCTAAAGAAATTGAAGATTACTATAATACCTATAAAGAGCAGCTCAAAGAACCTGAGGAGCGCCAGATTTCTGAAATAGTAGTTGGCAGCGAGCAGGATGCCAGGGATATATTAATTCAGCTTTTACAGGGTGCGGATTTCGCTACTTTAGCCAAGAGCAATTCGAAATCATCCAGCGCTAAAGATGGCGGAGATTTGGGGTTTATTAAGAAAGGCAAAAAATCCGCGCAATTTGATGCTGCGGCTTTTTCCGATTCTTTAGATGTAGGTAAAATTAGTAGCGTATTCAAAACTCCCGATGGTTATAGCATAGTTAAATTGGAAGCCAAGCGCGGAGGTAAGCAAAAGTCTCTATCTGAGATGTGGGAGGATATCAATCGTGGCCTTCTTTTCTTAAAGCAACAACAGGCAATTGAAGAGTTGCTCGGCAGGCTTTCCCGTGATGCTAAGATTGAAGTCTACGAAGGAGAGATAAAATAATGGCGATCGAAAAGCGGACTCTTTTTACTTTAATAAGCGGGGTAGTTTTATGTGTAGTGGCACTCGTAATGACCAAGATGTACCTGGACCAGCAAAAGCTGGCTATTCAGGAAAAAGCTAAAAAGGCGATTGCTAATGCGCAAGCTAACCAGAGTGCTGTTCTGGTCTCCAAACAGGACATACCGCAAGGTTCAGTTATAGAATCGGATATGCTTGCTACAGCGATTGTCCCGACTAAATTTGTTCAACCACAGGCAGTAAGCTCTTTGGATAGGATTGCCGGTATGGTTACGCTTGCCCCTATATCCGAGGGTGAACAGATAAGCCTTTCTAAGCTTACCAATGAGAGGAAAGCCAGTGTTGGAGATCTGGCGGGAACAACTCCTTCAGGCAAAAGAGCGATTTCCATTATGGTAGACAACATTGCTTCTTTATCCGGAATGGTTAAACCGGGTGATTATGTTGATGTACTTGCTACAATACAGATTCCTGTGCAGGGCGCAGATGGCCAGGTAACCAGACAAATGGTTGTGGTTCCCTTGTTTCAGAATGTTTTAGTTTTGGCCGTAGGGCAGAATACCAGGGTCGTGTCTCGTTCAGGCAGCAGATATGCACAAGCCCCCGCTGCTTCTGGGGGGGGTGGTTTAATTACCCTGGCATTAGGGCCGCAGGAGGCAAATCTTATTGCTTTTGTTCAGGAGCAAGGTAAGGTTCGCCTGACCATGCGCTCTCCGGCTGATGCCAAGATTGAACCCATGGCTTCGGCTAGCTGGGATAGTTTATTTCAATATATTATGCCGCCAAAGCAAGACGTTAAGCCAGTAGTAGATACTACTGAATATGTAGAAGTTTTCCGTGGGTTAAATAAGGAAAGAGTCCCTTTATCAAAATAAAAGGCAGAAAGTTCAATTTCGGCCATAGTCAGCCAGTTGGCTTTTTTTGGTACATAGGCCATCTGGAAACGTTCTGCCCCTTATCCACCGTTTCCTCCTGAAATAAAGAACACGACTTTGTTAAAAATGCATTTTTCCTCAGATGCACACAGATTTTCTCCGTCGATATCAGTGTGAATCTGAGTTAAAATTAGGAAAGCACTATTTAGTTGACAAGGCACTATAATTTACCAATTGGAATAAGATGGCCAAAACAGTAGTAATATTTAGCACTAAAGGCGGTGTAGGTAAGACGCTGATTGCTGCTAATTTAGCAGTGTCTCTGGCTAAAAAAGGAAAGCGCGCCTGCGCGGTTGATTTAGATACGCAGGTAGTAGGTGATATGGCGCATATACTTGGCCTTAGCCCCCAGAAGTGTATGGCGGACCTTATGGGTTTTCTTGAGAAACAACCGCAGCTAACTAAAAAGCAAGACTTTGTAATTCAAACTAAAATTGATAATTTAGATTTTCTCGCCGGCGTGCTCAAGCCGCAGCAATCCGGGTATCTTTATCCGGAAAAACTCCCTGAGGTATTTGCCTTCCTGGATAAAGATTATGATTACATTGTTGTGGATGCTGGCAAAAATTTTAGCGATGTATTTCTTGCGGCGTTAAACCAGGCCAATCTTATCCTTCTGGTAGTTACTCCTGATGTGCTCTCCATATATCAGGCTAAATGGGCATTGGATACTTTACAGTTTCTGTATTTTCCTTTGGATATGATCAAACTTGTGCTCAATAGAGCAGAATCTTTGTCCAGCATAAGCTGGCAGGAAATCCGGGTTAATCTGCCTGTAGATATCATTGAGAAGATCCCCTCTGAAGGAAAATTAGTTAACCGAGCAGTTAACCGAGGGGTGCCCGTGGTCATTGATTCTCCTCGCTCTAAGGTTACTCTAGCCTTTTCTAAACTCGCTGATGCTCTAATTGTAGGCAAGGAAATATTTGTGGAGCGCGGGAATATTGACCAGATTAAGATGAAAGAAGCAGCGAGGGAGAAGTCTGGGCAATTCTGGGCAGGCCAGGATTTAATAGAATCGGTGCTTGAGCCGGATATCGACGAGGATAAAGACGAAATCCTGATTCTTAAGCGCAGGATACACAGCCGCCTGTTGGATAGTATGAATATTAAAAAGCTGGATCTGAGGGTTTTTAGCGACCGTAAAAAAGCCAAGGAATTAAGAGATAAGGCAGAGGCAATTGTAAGTAATCTTTTGATAGAAGAGGCAGGCAGTTTTATACCTTCTCAAGATGTAAGAAAGAAGCTGATTAAAGAAATTTTAGATGAAGCCTTAGGATTAGGGCCTCTAGAAGACCTCTTAGCTGACCCGGATATTACTGATATTATGGTTAATAATAAGGGTGAGGTTTATGTAGAGCGTTTTGGCAAGATTGAGCTGACCAGTAAGAAGTTTCTTTCTAATGTGCAAGTCAGGACAATAATTGAGCGCATTATCGCTCCCATCGGTAGGCGCATCGATGAATCTGTGCCTATGGTTGACGCCCGCCTTGCTGATGGCTCACGCGTTAACGCGATTATCTCTCCGTTGTCTTTAACCGGGCCCACATTAACGATTAGAAAATTCCGCAAAGAAAGGTATAAGACAAGCGATTTAATTAATTTTGGGACGCTTACCCCGGCGATGGCGGATTTTATCAAGGCCTGTGTATTATGCCGCAAGAATTTGATTGTTTCCGGAGGCACTGGTTCAGGAAAGACTACGGTGTTAAATGCCCTTTCTGAGTATCTCCCCGAGGGAGAGCGGATTATAACCTTAGAAGATGCTGCGGAGTTAAAATTAAACCAACGGCATTGGGTAAGATTGGAATCCCGTCCGCCAAATATAGAAGGAAAGGGCGGCATTACCATCAGAGACCTTTTCCGTAATACTCTGCGTATGCGCCCGGATAGGATTATTGTCGGGGAATGCCGCGGAACTGAATCTTTAGATATGCTTCAGGCCATGAATACCGGGCATGACGGTTCTATGACTACTGTCCATGCTAACTCTACTGCGGATGTTTTGTCCCGGCTGGATTCGATGATTCTTATGTCCGGGGTCGAGCTTCCGGTAAGGGCTATTCGTGAAATGATTGCTTCTGCAGTTGATGTGATTGTGCATACTGCCAGGCTTTCAGATGGCTCGCGAAAAGTTTTAGGTATTGCTGAAGTTGCGGGGATGAAAGATGAAATGCATATAAATATAAATGATATATTTATCTTTAAACAGACCGGGGTAGATATCCAGGGAAAAGTCCAGGGGTATTTTACCGCTACTGGCTATAAGCCTTCGTTTATAGATGAAATCCGCATCCGCGGGGTAGCTATTTCGGATGAAATATTTAAACCCACCAGGCCTTAAGAAGAAGTCTCTGAAAAACCCTTAAAATTCGGTCAGAGACCTCTGATTACAAAGATTATAAAAGATTACGGAGATTTTTCTCGTTGGACACTAATCACTGTAATCTATTTTTAAATCGCTGTAATCAGAGAGCTCTGCCTATTTTTACCCAGAGCTCTCAAGAAGCACCCGTGCGTTTAATCAATCAAACTAAAAATACTATTTTAGCGCAAGATGTTTTTATTGCTAACACTCCCTTTAAAAGAATTAAAGGTCTATTAGGCAGAAAAGTTTTTTTATCTGGCCAGGCAATAATCCTCGAGCCCTGTAATTCTGTGCATACTTTTTTT
>Ga0210049_1001515_pt1 | contig 21830 bp, 18 predicted proteins | sample CryGeyCG2014_300_2_FD_183964 | JGI IMG/M metagenome (GOLD analysis project Ga0210049, IMG submission 183964) | Groundwater microbial communities from aquifer - Crystal Geyser CG06_land_8/20/14_3.00 (SPAdes) (version 2) | ecosystem: Environmental > Aquatic > Deep subsurface > Groundwater | place... | reverse complement strand
GAGCATCTCTTCGTGGATGCCGTCCAGATACTCAACGGTGATGAAATTGGTGGTGGTAAAGATATAGTCTTTTTCCGTGGACCGCCCCTGTTTCCAGTAAAGGGTCTTATCGGGGTTGTAGACAAATCCTTCATGCTTGGCCATAGCCGCGGCCAGCATGGCGGCGTTGTACTCCTTGCTGATGACCCAGTTGTCCCATTTATCCTTTTCCAGGAGCGATGGCGCCAGACGATAGTAGCGGAACCCGCCGCCGCCCTGCCAGTTCACGGCCTTGCTGATGCCGCCCTGGTCGGTTCCGTCGATGACCTTCTTCATGCGCGGGATGATGTGGGTATGGCAGTGCTCGCCCAGTTCGACCATGATCCACCGCCGCCCCATCTTCTGGGCGACTGCACCGGTTGTGCCTGACCCAGCGAAGGAGTCGAGGACAAGGTCGCCGAATCTTGTCGCCAACGTTAAGATGTGTTGAATCAATTTTTCAGGCTTAGGTGTGTCGAATACATCCTCAGAATTAAAGGCAAGTACTTCCTTCTTTGCGTCCTGATTATGGCCAACTTCTTGGTATGTCCAAATGGTTTTTGAAACGGTCCCCTGCTTTACCTCTGATAAGAAACGTTTGATTGCTGGAACGCTTTTACCATCAGGACCAAACCAAATACGGTTATCTGCGATATATTCTTGGAAACGTGATTTTGACAAACGCCAGCAGGAACTCCCCGGTGGTGTAACAACACGCCCTGAAGGAGTAGTAATGGGATAGTCATATTCAGCCGAATATGTTTTTACATCCAGTCCACTGGATTTCCAAGGGCCTCTGATATCATTGTCAGGATTTTTATATCGCGCGTCCATTGCTTCAGTTCGAGGTAGTGGATATGGACGCCATGTAGCTTTAGCCTTTGCAAAGATCAAAATATGATCGTGATTATCACTCAGCCATTTGGCATCATTTTGTGGAGAATATTTTTTTTGCCATACTGCATTCGCCACAAAATTCACCCGCCCAAACACCTCATCACACAAGACCTTAAGATAATGCGCCTCGTTGTCGTCGATGGTGATCCAGAGGGAGCCGTCATCGGAGAGAAGACGACGGATGATCTCCAGACGGTCGCGCATCAGCGACAGCCAGATGGAATGTTCCAGCCCATCGTCATAATGGGTAAAGGCGCTGCCGGTGTTGTAGGGCGGATCGATGAAAACGCACTTGACCTTTCCGGAGAACTCCGCTTCCAAGGCTTTTAAGGCCAGCAGGTTGTCGCCGAAGATGAGTCGGTTGTCGAAGATATCCTTGTCCGACACCCGGCGCGGGGCATGGCAGGATTGATCAGGGTCTTCCAGCAATATCCTCGGCTCCAGCCTCGGCCGGTTCTCCTTCCCGACCCAGGTTAGTTCCAGTTTTTGTTTCCGTTCGGCCATGCAGTCTCCTATATCATGCAGCTCTATCCATTTTAACCATAGAAAAAGCTTGACATCCTATAATCAATTCGTCAGAATAATGCCAATCCGGTTATCCGGAGGTGGATGGCGAAGCCATCGGGCCCGTAAGGGCCTTTTTTATTACGCTCTTCAAATAAATTTCTTTCCAAAGCAGCGCTGACCTTCCTGATCATATTTGCTTTCAAGAATCTTGATGACCTTTTCTCCGAAAGGGAAAACACTTCCCTTGAACAATCGCTGTTCCCTCAGAATTTCATTGCGGCTGGAGTGCGCAATCAAATCACAAAGCTGAAGGCCAGCAATATTGTTTGCTTTTGTTTTTACCTTCAATTGACGGCTTGTCATGCAAGCCTGAAACTGATCGGGAGCAACGAAATCCGTTCCATTTTCCCAAAGCCGCTCGAAGGAGTCTTTCAACCGTCTATCCTCCTTGCCGCCACGTGATTCTGCCATAGCATCGCCACAGGCATCCTTTCGTTTCAGGAAGAATACAAATCGCTCCAGCAGGACAGCCAGGCAGTAGTGGTAGGGATCGAAACGCCACACAGAGTAAGTTTCCTTGTGTTTTTTCTTGTCAAGGCACACAGAGATCACCTTGTATTGCCAATCTTTCATAAGGGAAAGGAGGTCCTTGTCAAAAGCCTTCCTGACGGCAGGATCGGCCAAACTTTCGAAGGGATGTCGATTGTTGAACATTTCTTTGCGATGGAAAATAATCGGCTCATCAGGGTGAGCTTGAAAATATCGATGCTTGATTCCCTCCATTTGGGGATGTACCACGGAAGGTGCATATCCAAGCTCAATGATTACACCAGTAAGGCTGAGAAATTGATGATTCGGATTCTCCGAGCTTTCCAGGTCGGGATTGCCAACTTCGTCAATATAAATTCGATATTTCATATTGATTTTATTTTGCTTTCCGCATCGGCAGATAACCGCGCATGATTTCGATGTTCCCCTTGTATCGGCCCTTCTCCTTGACGACCAATTCAAGCCGTTCCAGCTCCGCCAGGTCGCGCATGAGCGTTGCTGAGGAAAGCGTGGCATATTCCTTCGCCAGGATGCCGGAGCTGACGACAAGATCGTCGGGGGTATTCCATTGGTCCACGGGGAACTGGAGGGAAAGGGTGCGCTGCCGCTTCACAATGGCGCGGGTCTTGCCCGTGGCCTTCTTGCTGTCCAAGGTGTCATAGATGAATTTATGCCATGACATTTCCAGAAGGTTTGCCTGAACGATATCCAGAACGCCCTTCAGCCCGTCGCGAAATCCGAGGACGGCATATCGGACAAATCCGAACAGCTCCCTCTCCCGGACGCACAGATCGAGCCGGCGGTAATATTCCTGCCGGGTATCGTTATAATGGTTCGACAGGATGTGCGAAGCCATATCGGGCAAACCTGCCCTCAGGAGGATATAGAATTCGATCAGCCGGGCTGTCCTTCCGTTGCCGTCTCCGAAGGGATGAATCATGGCGATGTACACGTGAGCAACGATCGCCTGGATAACCTGTTCCTGAAACGACTGCTTTCCCTCTTCATAGCGGAAGGCTTCCCTCATCCATTCACAAAACCGGATCATCAGGGGCGCAACGTCCTCGCCCAACGGCGGCCGGTAACCGCCCACGACGACGTTGTGTCCGGGCGTCCTGAACTTGCCGGGTACGCTCTGGAAGTGATCCCCCAGGTTCTTTCCCACGAAGTGGTTGAATCTCTCAATCAGTTCCGGGGACAAGATAAAGGCTTTGTCCTCGGTGATGACCTCGGTGCGGATCTGATTCAGGGCTTCAATGACATTTTTGACCTCGATTTGCAGATATTCCTTGCTCGGCGGAAGATTTTCCCCTGCGTCGATTCGTGCAACCTCTTCCTCGGACAGGGTGTTTCCTTCGATGGCCGTTGTTGCCCTGGCGCCTTTCCGCAGGGATACCGCCAGCATCCGTTTTCTGTATTCCGGCTTGACCGGCGCTGAGGAAATGGCCTGGATGATGGATTCGCACTGCCCCAGCATGAAAATGGTTTCCTCATCGAGTCGCCAGTTTTTCTGAAATGAAATATGCGGGTATTCCTGCATCGCATTTACCTCTATATAGTCTTTGCAAGATAATGACTTTGCAAATTCCATATAGTATTTGGTGTTATCCTTGTCAAGGAAAATCAAGGGGCCTGCAAGCGATTCAGACAACTTTCCAGCGTATCGAAAACAGGCCTTTTCTTTCAAGGCGCTGTTTCAGGCGGGCTTCGATCTCTTCGAGAAGCCGCTCCTTGCGCCGATCCACCTCGTCCTGGGTTTCGTAGAGGGACATCCGCAAGGCGTTCCGCGTCTTTTCCATCTCCTTGATCTGTCGCTGGGCATTGACCTTTTCCTCAAGAAGGAGGATCTTCTTCGCTTCCGTTTTGCGCGCCTTGATCTCCCGGTCCAGATCTTTCAATTCGATCTCCAGGCTGTTTTTGACATCCTCGGCCCATTTGTCCAGTTTTGCCATTTCATCGTCGAAGAAGCCCCCGTTTCGTCGGGCGTTCATTTCCACGATGCCCGCCTGCCTGGCCAGGGCGATTTGCTGCAATCTGCTCACCGCCTCTGAATCTGTTCCAATGGTTTGCTCCACGACCATTGCCGGCAGGGAAAAGAGCCTCTGCACCTGATCGCCGTCCAGTTCCGCTCCGTCGTCGCCGACGGCGGCAAAAAGCAGATGATCCTCTTTTTCAAACGAATCGATCGTCAGGTTGGAGATGCAAAGCCAGCCGGATTTACCGGTCAGGGATTCCAGGATGGTGATCTTCTTCGGCGTATCCGTGTAATGAAAGACCAGTTCCCGGCTCGGCAAGGCAGGGTCCTTGCATTGGCCGATGATGCGTTGCGCCAGGGGATGGCCCGGCCGGTAGACGTTGACGTCATCGAGGCTCTTGCCGATTCTGTAAGGTCCGGGGTGGATTTTCTCATGGGGAAAGGGATTCCTTCTCAAGGTAAAGGAATGATCCTCGGCGGCGAAATCCGCGTAGGGTTCCAGATAGTAGCGGGTAATCGCCCAGAGCCAGTTTTCGTATTTCGACAGGTAGGCCTTGCTCGTCTCCAGGTTGATCCGCAGCTTTTCGTGGACTTCTTCGTCGAAGTTTTCCAGGAGCCGCTGGCGGGTCAGGCGCATTGTTTCGTCGATCTCCTCTTCCATCTCCGCCTGCAGAGCATCGAAGGAGGCCTGAATCTCCTCTTCCGTCCGGCAGTTCTGGTAGATCCGGGCGATCCGTTTCTCGAAGTCCACCCCGGATTCGATGGCGCCCAAAACCTCGTCACTGGCACCGAAGACGCCGTCGAAAAGCTTGAGCTTCTCAGAAAGCAACTGATAGACGCGCTGATCGGCGGCGTTTTTCTTGTTGAGAAAGTTGACCACGACAACGTCGCACTTCTGGCCGTAACGATGGCAACGGCCGATGCGCTGCTCGATCCGCTGGGGATTCCAGGGCAGGTCGTAGTTTACGACCAGGGAGCAGAACTGGAGGTTGATGCCCTCGGCGCCGGCTTCGGTGGCGATCATGATGGCCGCTTCCTCCTTGAAATAATCCACGAGCGCCGCCCGTATGTCGGCGGTTTTCGAGCCGGAGATCCGGTCCGTGCCTTGATGCCTGGTCAACCAGTTCTGATAAATCTCCTTGGACCCCTTGTCCGTATTCGATCCGTTGAATAGAACGATCTTGCCTCCGAATTCGGTGGCCTCCAGGATTTCTCGCAGATATTCCTGGGTGCGGGTGGATTCGGTAAAGATGAGTGCCTTTTTCTTGCCGCCCTTGGCCTCGGCCTGCCGGAGCCCCTCCTGCAGCGCCGTCAGCAGGACCTCGCCCTTGGAATTTTTCCGGATCGACTTAGCCAGGTCTCTGAATCCTCGAAGAGAACGGATTTCCTCTTTCATGGCTGCCATATCTTGCGGGGTCAGGGGCGTCGTCTGACCGGTTTCAGGCTTTTCACCGCCGTTTTCCTGGTTCTCTTCCGCCCATTCCTCTTTCAGCTCGTCATAGGCCTCAAAATTCTCCGCAATGAGCTCGCCGATTTCCGTATTATGTCGCTGTTCGTCGAGGGTGCGGCTCAACCTTTGAGAAAGGGCTTCCAGTGTCCCGGAGATCGCGTAGGTCGACGAGGCCAGAAGCCGGCGCAGGATCAGGGTCATCAGTTGTCTTTGACTGGCCGGCAGGGCATAAAGATTGGGTCTCTGGAGATAATCGGAGACGAGGTCATAGAGTCTTTGTTCCGCATCAGACGGATAGAATTCCTGCGTGATGGGAATGCGATTGGTATATTTGACGTATTCCAGGACCTGACGACGCAGGGTTCTTTTGCAGACGGGCTTCAAACGCTCTTTAAGATCGTCGAAATTATCCGCGTTGGTCAATCGTGCGAACCGGCTCTTGAAGCTTTTCAGATCTCCAAAGGTGTAATCGTCGATGACGCTGACCAGACCATAAAGCTCCATGAGGGAATTCTGCAGAGGCGTAGCCGTCAAGAGCAGCTTCGGCGCGTGGGCGACGGCGGTTTTGACGGCGTTGGCGATCTTGTTGGAATTTTTATAGACGTTCCGCAGCCGGTGCGCCTCGTCAATGACCACGAGATCCCAGTCAACCTGCTTGATATAGGCGTCCCTGGCCCTGGCAAACTGATAGGAACAAAGGACGATTTCTTTCTGCACAAAAGGATTCAGGTTGCCCTTCTTGATTTCCTGATTGAACGACTTCGACTCCAGGATGAAGGAGGTCAGAAAGAACTTGTCCTGCAGTTCCTGATTCCACTGCTTGCGGAGATTGGACGGCAGGATGATCAGGATTTTTCTTTTTCGTTCCGCCCATTTCTGGGAGATGACAATACCCGCCTCGATGGTCTTTCCCAGACCTACTTCATCGGCGAGAATGGCGCCTTTGGACAGGGGCGAGCGGAAAGCAAAGAGGGCAGCCTCCACTTGATGCGGGTTGAGATCGACCTGAGCGTCGGACAGGGAAGAGGCCAATTTTTCAAGGCTGTCCGAGGGACAGCGCTTGGTCAGCTCGAAGGCGAAGTATTTAGCGTGGTAGGGGGTTATATTCATAAGTTTATGAAATCGTTTGCCGATTATTGTTCCGCTGAATCTCGAGCGCCTCGCCCGGCAGCGTCCGGAGCCGCCCGTCCAGCATCACATCGATCAGTTGTTTGTAGGGCCCGGTTTTAGTCGACGGCCATCCTGGTCCGGGTGGCTAAGACACCCCAATTTTTCGACGCCGCCTCGACCATATACCGCTCCCGCGCCAGGCGATCTTACACCCGCAGCAAAAGCCGGTAGTGGGTCCAACTCAATTCGGAACGTAGTGCGTCCCAAATTGGAAAGGTCTGAAAAAAAGCACGCATGTGCCGGAGGTTGCGTTCGTCAAATCCCTTCCCAAACTCCGCCGTCAGTCGTTTGGCAAGACGCGGTAGCAGCCTGGCGCCATATTGCGCCCGCTCCGCGCCGCCCTGCTCAAATTGATCAACAGATTGCTGACCAATTAAACGGCCGGGGCCAATGGCGGCAATGATGCGATCACTGTTCATGGATCAATAGTCCCTCAATGATCCGTTATCCATAGTTCCAGACGTCGCGGATGTCCGCAAGAGGAAGCGCCTGAACATTTTCCGTAAGACGATAGGCAGCTTTCCCCGGATAGACCACCCATAGCCGCTCCAATTTAAGGTCTTCAACGGCCGTCTTCATGGATCGGGTCAACCGGGGGGCGTCTTCATACTTGAATTCCACACCCCAGTTTCGTCCTCCCGCCTGCCAGAAAAGGTCGAGCTCCGCGCCGGCGTGGGTGTGCCAAAAATAGAGATCTCCATCTTCCTTTCCCAAGGTTCGGCAGACGCAATCCAGGGCAAAACCTTCCCAGGAGGCGCCGAGCCGGGGCGAGGCGTGCAATTGCTCCGGCGTTTCAATCGACAGCAGGGCATGAAACAGCCCGGAGTCGCGCAGGTATAATTTCGGACGCTTCACCAGACGCTTCCCGATGTTAACAGACCAGGGCTGGAGAATGCGGACCATGAACGTACCCTCCAGGATATCGCAGTATTTCCGGACGGTCATGTCAGAGATGCCGAAAGAGCGGCCCAGCTCGGAATAATTCAGGATCTGGCCGTGGTAATGGCTCAGCATGGTCCAGAAGCGGCGCAGCGTCCGGGCGGGGATCGTGATCCCCAACTGGGGGATGTCCCGTTCCAGGAATGTCGTCACGTATTGATTCCGCCAGAGCAGGCTTTCATCATCCGATGCCGCCAGAAAGGATCGGGGCAATCCCCCGCGCCACCACAGGGCCTTGATGGCGCCGGGATCGATATCGCTCAAGCGGAAACCGCCCAACTGAAAATATGCGATCCTCCCGGCGAGTGATTCCGAACTCTGGCGGATCAAATCCCGGGAGGCGCTTCCCAGGATGACGAACTTGCGATTTTTCCCTTGATCCACCAGGTAGCGCAGGAGGGAAAAAAGATCGGGCAACCGCTGGATCTCGTCGATGACGATGAGCCCCGTCAGGTCTTCCAGGGCGAGCTGCGGCTGCTCCAGGCGGGCAATATCCTGTGGGTTTTCCAGATCGAAATAGTAATCGACGGCGAGCGTTCTGGCCAGCGTCGTTTTTCCGCACTGCCGGGGGCCAAGAATCGCCGTAACTGGAAATACGGACATGAGCTTCGCTAACATGGCCTGATCCGTTTTTCTGTCGATAATGTTCATGGTCACAGCCTAAACGATCTATATTGAAAAATCAAGCTCTTTGTTTGGAATATCAATGATGAATATTTTTCGTTCCTGTCTCTCGTCTGGACTGATTTCAGGAAGGAGCACAAGGAAGGGTTCAGAAAGAGCTTGATGAACCCGCCAAGAGTCGTCATTCCCGCGTAGGTGGGAATCGATGCAGAATGTAAATGATCAAAAAGACTGGTCCCCGTTTTCACGGGAATGGCAGAAAATGCTGTTTTTTAGACTTTTGACGATTTCATCAATTTTGCTGTCCAATTTTTCTTGACACGCAATCGCCGTTTACATATAGTCATCGCACACCGAAAGCAAGTTTTAATCAAATAACGGATGACCTCATAATAAAGTCGTATAATTGCCTTTTTTGAAAATTCTCTCCTGACCGTTACAGCAGGATACGGAACTGTGTTTGGCATATTTTGGCTTTTTTATGAGGAATTCATAATGGGGGGCAGTATTTTGATTGGTTTGGCTACTGGACCGAACATCATATTTTAAAGGAGGGGGAAAATGAGAAAGAGACTTGGGAAAAGTGTTGGGATCGTTGTTGCCGTCATGTTTTTTCTGGTCGGATTTACGAACATTGCACCGGCGGCGGAAAAACCGATCGTCATCGGCGCTCCGCTCTCCACGGCGTTCCTTTACGGATGGGATGCGGAACGGGGCATCAAACTGGCGGTCGAGGAAATTAATGCCGCAGGCGGTGTAAAGGTGGGTGGGAAGAAACGTCCCTTCAGCGTCGAGGTGATTGATACCCGTGACCTGGAGCCCAGCGTGCCGGTCAGCGACGCCCTGCTCGGTCTGGAGAAACTCATCCTGGACAAGAACGCCGACTTTATCATCGGCGGCCCCGTTCGCTCTGAAGCAGCCCTGGCGGCGATGGACCTGTTGAACAAGTACAAAAAAGTAAGCATCCTGAGTACCGGCGTCCTGACGCCCGCCTACCATAAGAAAGTTGCTGAAAATTACGCCAAGTATAAGTATTGTTTTAGAATAACCAGCCACGTTATTGTAATGGCCAATGAGTTTGTCACCCTGCTTGCGGACATCAAGAAAGGCCACGGCTTCAACAAAGTCTATATCATGGTCCAGGATGTGGCGCATGCGCGGGGCGGCGGCGAGGCCATGAAAAAGATGCTGGCCGCCAGCGGTTGGGACGTGGTCGATATGAAAATCTTTCCTACGGGCACAACGGATTTCTCCATGGCATTGAACGATGTCGCAAAGACGCAGGCGGACATCATCTTCCTGTGGATGGACATGCCGGAAAGCGCCATTCTGCTGAAACAGTGGAGCGGCATGAAGTTGAAGGCCCTGCCCATGGGGTTTGTGAATGCCGCCGAGCAGCCCGGATTCTGGAAGGCCACAGAAGGCAAAGGAGAATTTCTCATCGTCAACTTGGTCAACGGTGGAAATGCGCCGGCAAAAATAACCCCCTGGACCATGAAGTTTGCCAATGCTTATGAAAAGAGATGGGGATTGGAGCCGGAGGGATACGGAACTTCGTCAAGCTACATGGCGGTCTACACACTAAAGGAAGCCATTGAAAAGGCCGGCGCCATTGACGCCGACGCCGTAATAACGGCGCTTGAAAATGTAAACCTCATGGGCGTCTACGGAAGGATAAGCTTTGACAAGGCGACCCATCAGGTCATCGCGTCAGACGATCCAAAATTGGGAGCAGTGACGGGAATCATCCAGTGGCAGAAGGGCAAGCGGGTGCAGGTCTTCCCTCCCAACGTAGCGGAAGCCAAAATATTGCTGCCGCCCTGGATGAAAAAATAAAGCGAAAAAATAAGGCGGCATTGGCATGGATATTCTTGTTTACGGTACCATCAACAGCGTCACCCTTTCGCTGCTTTCCCTCGGGTTTACGCTGGTATATAGCATCAGCAGGCTGCCTAATTTTGCCCACGGCGCCCTGTACATCACGACGGGTTATTTCATCTATCTGTTTCTGAACGGTTTGGGGTTGAGCTATCCCCTCTCCATCATATTCGGCATAGCGCTGACCAGTCTCATCGGCGCCATGATGTACCGTCTAATACTGATCCGGATCCGGGGGATGGAGATATCGGAAATCATCGCCACCTATGCTATCGGTCTGGCGATGATCGAGGGATTGCGGTGGGGCGGTTTGCGGGGCACAACTTTCACACTGCCATCCTTCGCTTCCGGTTCCCGGGATATTCTGGGAGTGAGTGTGGATGATCAGCGACTCCTCGTAGTCGTGGTCGGTTTTGCCGTTTTTGCCCTGCTGTACTTTTTTGTCCGTCTGACCAGGAATGGTTTGGCGCTGCGCGGCATAGCCCAGGATGAAAGAGCCGCCATGATGCTGGGGATCGATTCAGACAGGATGGCTGTCGTCTCTTTTGCGATGGGTTCCTCTCTGGCGGGCCTTTCGGCGGCATTGATCCTCCCGCTCGGGAACATTGTTGTGGAAGCGGGATACAATGTGCTGGTATTTTCCATCGCCGTGAGCGTCATCGGCGGCCTGGGCAGTTGGTCAGGCGCCATTATCGCCTCTTTTATTATTGGGTTTGCCCAGATCCTGACGGAAAAATTTCTTTCTTCACACTTCCAGATGGTAATTGCCCTCCTGGCCATCATCATCACGCTCCTGATAAAACCATCCGGCATCCTGGGAAGGCAAAAGGAACTGGAGGAAAGGGTCTAACCGTGGAAGCCCGGAGAAAAGAGAGGATAGACAGGGGCATAAAGGTAAGAAGCGAAGGGATATATGTCGTTTCTTCCCTGAAGGAGATGCTCTATGTTGCCGGACCGAGGGTATTCCTGATCGCCGGCCTTCTTTTGCTGCCGCTGGTCCTGGAAATGGCGCCCTACTGGAAGAGGGTCGTCAATATCATGTGCGTATATGGTATGCTCGCCATATCATTTGACTTTTTGGCAAATATTGTCGGGCTTGTCTGTCTCGGGGGGGCCATGTTTATTGGGGTAGGCGGTTATATGACCGCCATTTTCAATGTATATCTGCATTGCCCTGTTTACTTGGCCATCCCGCTGGCCGGCTTAGCGGGAGCGTCGATCTGCACGCTCCTGCTTTTACCCTGCCTTTCTTTGCGGGGGGTATATTTCGCCATTGTCACCTTGATGTACCCGCTGCTTTTCACCCGAATCATCGAGGCCTTGAATATCCTCGGGGGGACCAACGGCATCACCGGACTCGACAGCTTTCCCAACCCATATCTGGAAAATTACGTGATTATCATCCTGCTTTTGGTTTTTGTGTTCGGTCTGAGAAGATTGGTGGATGAGGATATCGGACTGGTGCTGAGGGGAATTAAGGACAACGACCAGTCCGTAAAGGCTTCAGGCATCAATGTGGCGCATATGAAGGCGCTGGCGGTCTTTATCGCCTCCTTTATCGGTTGCCTCGGAGGCGCATATCTGGCCCATCTTTACATGTGGGCGGGACTTTCCCTTTTCGCCCTCGATTTTTCCATCATTCCCATTGCGGCAGTGACGATTGGCGGCGGGGGATCCATGCTGGGGGCCCTCATCGGCACATTCATCCTCGTCCCTCTCTCCGAATTTTTAAGGTTTTTCGGTACCTTCCGGATCGTCATCTACTGCCTCATTTTAACGGGTTTCATTGTTTTCAAGAGTGAGGGACTTTTGACGTACTTCGCCAGGAAGTATGATCAATTCGAAAGATGGGCGAAGATATGAGCATTCTCTCCGTTGAAAATATCAGTAAAACATTTGGCGGCCTGCAGGCGCTGATGTCCGTCAGTTTCAGCGTGAAACAGGGCGAAATTTACGGGATTATAGGCCCCAACGGTTCCGGAAAGACGACGCTGATCAACTGCATTACCGGTTTCATAAAACCGGAAGCGGGGAAAGTTTATTTCCGGGGATCGAACATCAAGGGCTGGCCGGCCCATAAAATAGCGCGCGCCGGCATCGCCCGGACCTTTCAGGTGATGCGCCCTTATTATTCTTTGCCCGCTTATAAGAATCTCATCATTCCGCTGTGGTCGCCGCGCGCCCGGGCCATCGGAGGGTGGCGAGGCGGCGGCAAACATGGGGACAGGGACACGGTTGCGGTGGATATTCTCGAAGAGATCGGTTTCGAGAGGGATTCCCGCATCCCCTATAAAATGGCATCCACCTTGCCGACCGGCTATCTCAAAAGACTCGAACTGGCCCGGTGCATCGCGCTCCGGCCGGAGATCATATTCTGCGACGAGGTTTTTTCCGGCCTGAGCGCCAGCGAGGTTGCCGGCATGGTGCCCCTCATAGAAAAGTTAAAAATGGAAGGCATAACACTGATCATGGTCGAACACCGATTAAAAGAGCTGTTCCGGGTGGCAGATCGGGTCATGGCCTTGCAGTTCGGCGAAAAAATTGCCGAAGGTCATTACAAGGAGGTCATCGCCGATCCCCGCGTTAAAGAAGCTTACCTCGGCAGCGAAGAGGTGTAGGCATGCTGGAAGCCAAAGAGCTGATGGTATTCTATGAAAACATGCTGGCCTTGAACAATGTCAGCATTACCGCCGAGACCGGTTCGGTCATCGGTATTTTCGGCTCCAACAGTGCGGGCAAAAGCACCCTTATGTACACCCTGTCCGGCATTATGCTGGATATCAAAAAAAAAGAGGCGATGCGGGGCGGAGAAAGGATAACGCTCTTCGGCAGTCTCACATTTGAAGGGCGGGACATATCCAACCTCCCACCCCATGCCCGGGCGAAGGCCGGCATCGTGTTGTGTCCGGAACGACGGCGGATATTCCCGGAGAGCAGCGTCCTGGAAAATTTAAAAATCGGTTCTTATCTGACCAGTGTCAGGGAAAGAAAAAATAATCTGGAATACGTGTTATGCGTCTTCCCGCGGCTCCATGAGTTCCTGAGCCGGCAGGGCGGTTTTTTAAGCGGCGGCGAGCAGCAAATGCTGGCGATCGGCCGGGCGCTGATGGCCAATCCGAAGGTTCTGCTTCTCGATGAACCCCTGCTGGGATTGAGCCCTGTCTATCAAAAGATCGTTATCAAAGCGATCAAGGAGATCCGAAAAACCAGGGGCATTGCCATTATCATATCCGAGCAGTACTCCAGGCCGGTGATTCCTATCATTGATCGAGGATATATCATTGAAAACGGTTCCAGCGTTCTGGAGGGGACAAAAGAAGAGCTTATGGACAATCCCGATGTCAAATCGGCCTACTTTGGAATTGAATAGCATCTATGGAACTCTACCGTAACGAATGCACTTACACCCAATTCGACGCAGCATGCAGGAAATATCCCGCCAACACGGCCATCATTTATCTGGGTGAACGGTTCAGCTATGCCTTATTGTACGAACTTGTGGACAGGTTTGCCGCCGGCCTCCTGAATGCCGGTGTGAAAACCAGAGAGAAAGTCATGCTTTTTATTCCCAACTGTCCCCAGTGGATCATCGCCAATTTTGCCATCAACAAGATCGGCGGGACCGTGGTGCCGGTTTCACCGATTTATACCTCCTATGAAATTGAATATATTATCAACGACGCCGAGGTGGAGACCGTAATTTGCCTCGATACCAACTGCATGTATGTTAATGAGGTGATCGGCAAGACCAACCTGAAACGGGTGATCGTCACCAACCTTGCGGATCTGATTCCCTGCTGGAAAAGATATTTCGGTTATATGCTGGATAAACTGCCGAAAGGAAAGATCAAAAAGGGAAAAGAGGTTTTCTATTTCAAGGATATCTTGAAAAATGGACGACAGCCGGCGCCCACGATTGATATCGATCCGTGGCAGGATCTCGCCTATATCATGTATACGGGCGGGACGACCGGTTTCCCGAAGGGGGTGGCCGGCAACCACATGGGAGAGGTGTCTTATATCATGGATATCGTGGAGAACGTCTTCAAGGGATATCTCTTTGCCGGTGAAGACACCATGATCATGGTGAACCCCCTTTTTCATATCATGGCCAAGGGATTTGCATTGGCGACCGCCCTGAATCAGGGGAACACGATGATTTTGATGCCGGTTCCGGAGGTCGATTCGATTTTGGAGGCCATCCAAAAATACAAGGTTCGCTGGATGCTCGGCGTGCCGATGTTATACAGAATGATCCTTGAAAACGACCGAGTCGATCAGTACGACATCCGTTCCCTGAAATACTGCTATTGCGGCGGCGATGTCCTCCCCGGCGAGGTTTACAACAAATGGAGGGAGAAATACGACAATTCCATCTACCAGGTCTATGGCTCCACGGAGGTGGGACATGTGGCCTACAGCCCCTTGGACAAGAAGCCCAGCCCCAAGACCGTGGGCAGGCCTCTAAAATCAAGAAAATGTCGGATTATTGATCCGGAAACGCTGGAACCGGTTGCCGCAGGAGAGGTCGGGGAACTGGCCGTTACCTCGCCCTATACGATCAAGAGCTACTGGAAGAAACCCGAGGAAACGGCCCACGCTTATATAAAGCAGGGAGATGATACCTATTACAGAATGGGCGATTTTATGCGGTTCAATGAAGATGGCGAGCTGGAATTTATGGAGAGGACCGCCGATATCATCAAATGTAAGGGTTACCGGGTCTCCGCTTCGGAGGTCGAGGCTGTCCTCCAGGATCACCCGGCCGTAGTCGGGTCCTGCGCCGTCGGCATCCCGGACATCAAGTTGGGAGAAAGAATCAAGGCAATTGTCGTGCTGAAACAGGATGCCAAGGGGGTAAGCAGCGCCGACCTGCTGCGATGGTGCAGGGACCGGCTCGCGTCCTACAAGGCGCCGAGCTACATCGAGTTCCGGGACATGTTGCCGAAGTCGAAAGTCGGCAAACTACTGCGCCGGGAAATCCGCGATGAAGAGCGGAGAAAACTCGGCGGCAATTAGACTGGGTATCATGAGCAAACGGGCTATTCTGGGCGGCATCCTTTTCACCATGCTGGCGCTGCTCCTTGCTTCCTGCCAAAAGGCCGAGAAGGGGCCGCCGAACGTCGCCGAAAATCGGAAGCTGGCGGATCATTCCAAGGAATTTGAAAAGAAGATCCATAAGGTTGCCGATGGCGTTTACTCCGCCGTCGGCTACGGGATCGCCAATGTCATCATGCTGGTCGGAAAGGACGGCGTCATCATCGTCGATACGATGACGACCATTGAGGAGGGAAACGAGGTCTGGAACGATCTCCGAAAATTGACCCCGCTGCCGCTGAAGGCGATCATCTATACCCATTTTCACCCCGACCATATCTTCGGCGCCTCGGCCTTCGCCGGAAAGAACGCGCCGGGGATCTACGCCCATGAAAGCCTTGACGACAGCGTCTCCCGCGCTGTCAGCGAAACGGCGCCGATAAACGGGTCCAGGAGCATGCGGATGTACGGAAACTTCCTGGACAAAAAGTCGATGATCAACATCGGAATCGGCCCATTTTTGGGCCTCGGCCCCGATTCCACCCTGGGCTACATCAAGCCCACAAAGACATTCCACGACCGCATGAAGGCAAACGTGGCGGGCATCCCCTTCGAGTTGATCCACGCCCCGGGAGAAACGGACGATCAGATCTATGTGTGGCTCCCGGACCGAAAGATACTCCTGTGCGGCGACAACCTCTACAAATCCTTTCCGAACCTCTACACGATCCGAGGAACCTGGTTCCGCAGCCTGAAAAACTGGTACCGTTCGGTGGACATCATCCGCGCGTTGCGGCCCGAATATCTCGTACCCTCCCACGGGAAGCCGATCATTGGGGCCGCCGCGATCTACCAGATCGCGACCGATTACCGGGACGCCATCCAGTACGTCCATGACCAGTCGCTCCGGGGGATCAATCAGGGGATGACGCCCGATGAGCTCGCAGACAACATCATATTGCCCGCCCACCTGGCCCAATCGCCCTACCTGCAGGAGTTCTACGGAAAGGTCTCCTGGTCGGCCCGCTCCATGCTGAGCGGAACCATGGGGTGGTTCAGCGGCGATTCGGCGGATCTTCAGCCGCTGCCGGTGAAGGAGAAGGCGCGGATGATCGCCGACATTTCCGGCGGCGAGGCCAAGCTTCTTGAGCATGCGAAGCGATATATCGAAAAGGGAAATCCCCAGGCGGCCCTGGAGCTTTCCGGCTACGCCATCCGCCTGAATCCAGAAAACAGCGAGGCGCGCACCATCCGGATCAAGGCCCTGACCTTGCTGGGGGAGCGGGAAAGCAACGCCAACGCCCGCCACTACTACTTGACGGAGGCGCTGGAGATACGCGATCAATTCGTCGCCAAGACCCTGTTGAAACCGACCCTGCAGACGATTCACGGCTTCTCGCTACCGTTTTTCTTCGATCAGATGGCGGCCAACCTCGATCCGAAGGCGAGCGCCGATGTCGATAAGCGGGTCGGCATCCAATTCGCCGATACCGGCGAGGCCTTCACGATCCACGTGCGCCGGGGCGTAGCGGAAATCATCCCCAAACTCGCCGACCATCTCGACATGCTTGTTCAGGCCGACTCCTTAAAATGGAAAGAGATGCTCGGGAAGCTCCGAAGTCCCGTCACCACGCTGGCAAGCTTTGATTATCCGAAAGGCAATGCGGTGTCGTTTGCGCTGTTCCTGAAACTTTTTGAAGCCCCGCCGATCCGGCTTCCGTTTGAAAACAAGAACCCGTGACAGGATCGGGTTTTATGGCTCATCCGGGTGATGCTTCCGGTAATGCTGAAAGAAAAGGAGGCCGAAATTATCCCTTGAGATATTTCTCTTGACAAGTGTAACCCCCTTGGTTACAGTATAGTCCATGATAAAATCCTTTATCCACAAAGGTCTGGAAGATTTTTTCTACGATGGCACCCGTAAAGGCATACAAGCCAAGCATGCTTCCAAATTAGAGGCGATATTGGATCGGCTCGATGCGGCAAATGAAATCAGGGATATGAACTATCCCGGCTCCGGCCTTCATCCGTTGCTTCCCAAAACGCAGGGGCGCTGGGCGATAAAGGTCTCCGGCAACTGGCGATTGACGTTTGAATTCAAGGATGGAGACGCACTTAATGTAGCCATCGAAGACTATCATTGAAGAGGATTATTTATGAGAACACGAAAAAGACCGCCATCTCATCCGGGAGCGATTCTGAAGCTTCATTACTTGGAACCGGCAGGAATTAGCGTCACAGATCTTGCGAAGGAACTGAGATTGTCGAGAAAAACCGTATCCAAAATTCTGAATGAACGCGGCACTGTGACAACGGACGTTTCCCTGCGCTTGTCCAGAGCGTTTGATACTACTCCTGAATTATGGTTGAATCTTCAGCGAAATTACGATCTCTGGCATACGGCAAATGAAACGACTGATTGGCAGGCAATAAGACCCTTATTAAAAGCTGCACATGTGAGCGCATAAAGGATATCTGTAACTGGAAGCAATAAAAAGTCAAACCAGACGAAAATGCCTGATTTCAATCCGCATTCACTGATGTTGTTTTCTGGATAATTATGGTATGGCTGGCGCAAGACCGTCGCTTCAAATGTAGAATGAGCATATCAGTAATATTCCCGAGTAAGTTCGAGTAGGTGCCATCATGGCACCGTTAGAAATTAGAAAAAAGGTCATAGAAGAATTAAGAAGGATTCCTGATGATAAAATGGAGAATATATACGAATTTATTCGCCATATAAGAACAGAACCACAAAATTTCCGGAAGGGGCTGGAGAATGTCGACGGGCCGGAATATGAGACGGTCATCGCCCTCGGCCCCCTCTGCATGAACTTTGACTTCGATACCATCATCGAGGCCAACTATCTCTGCAACTCTCAGGGCATCGACACCATCTCCGTGGGCGTCTCCATCGCCTACGCCATGTACCTCTACGAGCGGGGCATCCTGACGAAGGAACGGGCCGGGATGGAGATCCTCTGGGGGGATGGCCGGATGATCGTCAAACTCACCGGCATGATCATCCGCCAGGAGGGGATCGGCAAGCTGCTCTCCCAGGGCACCCTCCGAATGGCCGAGGCGTTCGGGCGCGATCCAGGAGAGGCAGCCCAGGTCAAGGGGATGGAGATGGCGATGCATGATCCCCGCGCCTTCACCGGCATGGCCATCTCCTACGCCACCGGCCCGCGGGGAGCCTGCCACCTGAAAGGCGATTACTACAACATCGAACTGGGGAACTTCATCCTGGAGTACAACATCCTCCCCGGCGACCGCTTCCAGTCGGCAGGCAAGGCGGAAATGGCGGCCAAATACCAGAATTTCAAGGACCTGTTCGACACCTTTGCGCTGTGCAAGTTTGCCGCATACACCCCGACGCTGATCTGCCAAATCATCAACGGGATCACCGGCTGGGATTACACCCCAGAAATGCTGCTCGCAACCGGCGAACGGTCCATTGCCATCAAACGGGCCATCAACAACAAGCTGGGGCTAACCCGCGCCGACGACAAGCTGCCGAAGATCTGCCTGGAGGTTCTGAAGGAGGGAAGTTCGGCGGACAAGCTGCCGGATATGGAGCTGATGCTCCGGGAATACTACGCCCGCGCCGACCTTGTTGCCGGCAACATGGCACTTATTACAAGCCGGATATGGAGCTGATGCTCCGGGAATACTACGCCTACCGAAAATGGGACTGGGAGACGGGAAAACCGACGAAAGAAAGGCTTCTGGAGCTCGGCCTGGAAGAGGCGGCGGCAGACCTTTACGCATAGGCGGACTTGATGACCATGATGGGTTTGAGTTTTGGGGCCAAAATCCTCTTGACACACAAGATCCTTTTTCGTATATTCCCGGTCAGAAAAAGCAATGTCTAATCAATGGGATTTCATCATTACTGACAAGGAGAACTTAACATGAATTTGCAGGGCAAGGTAGCCATTGTGACGGGCGGCAGCATGGGCATCGGGCGCGCGATCGCCCTTGACCTGGCGGCCCACGGCGCCGATGTTGCCATCAACTATCGCAAGCACGCCGACGAGGCCGGTCGGATCGTCGGCGAGATGGAGCGCCTGGGACGTCGCGGACTGGCCGTGCAGGCCGACGTAGCGTCATTCGCTGACGCACAGCGCATGGTCGATGCCGTCCGCGAGAAACTCGGCCGGCTGGACATTCTGGTGAACAACGCCGGCATCAACCGCGACGCCGTCGTGTGGAAGATGGGCGAGGCCCAGTGGGACGAAGTAATCCTCACCAACCTCAAGGGCTACTTCAACTACATCCACGCCGCCGCGCCGGTTTTCAAAGAGCAAGGCTCGGGCAAAATCGTCAATATCACCTCGATTAACGGACTGCGTGGCAAGTTCGGGCAGTCCAATTACTCGGCGGCCAAGGCCGGCATTATCGGCTTAACCAAGGCGGTCGCGCGCGAACTGGGCAAGTTTAACGTCAACGTCAACGCCATCGCGCCAGGGCTGATCGAGACCGACATGGTTCATCAGGCGCCACAGGATGTGAAAGACAAGGCGCTTGCCGAAATCGTGCTAGGCCGGCTGGGCACGCCGGAAGAGGTGGCGCATGTCGTCACCTTCCTCTGCTCTGATCTCGCCCGGCACATCACGGGCGAAGTGATCAAAGTTGACGGTGGGCAATACATCTAATGGGCGAAATGCGAAATGTGAAACGGCAACAAATTGGAGCGCCAACAAGGAGAATCAAAAATGCGAGAAGCAGTCATCGTTGAAGCCGTGCGGACGCCAATCGGGCGGCATGGCGGCGTATTGAAGGATGTGCGGCCGGACGATCTGGCCGCGCTGGTGATCGCGGAAGTTGTCAAGCGCGCGGACGTCGATCCGGCGCTCGTCGAAGAAGTTTACTTCGGCTGCGCCAATCAAGCGGGCGAGGACAACCGAAACGTAGCGCGCATGGGGTCGCTGCTGGCGGGACTGCCGGTATCGGTAGCGGCGGTGACGTTCAATCGCCTGTGCGCGTCGAGCCTGGCAGCCATCAACGCGGCCGCGCGAGCGATCAAGGCCGGCGAAGGCGATGTGTACATCGCGGGCGGCGTCGAGAGCATGACGCGATCGCCGTACGCGATCCCCAAGACCAGCCCGGAGTGGGCCTTCAGGAACGTCACCGCATGGGACACGACGATCGGCTGGCGTTTCCCGAATCAGAAATTCAAGGACCGGTACGGCAACGACTCGATGGGCGAGACGGCCGAGAATGTGTACGACTTGACCAAAACGATCACACGTGAAGAACAGGATCGGTTTGCGCTGGCATCGCATCAGCGCGCGGTGGCGGCCATCGCGTCGGGCAAATTCGCCGAGGAGATCGTTCCTGTTCCGATCCCTCAGAAAAAAGGCGATCCGATCCTGATCAGCCGCGACGAGCACCCGCGTGCGAACACGTCGCTCGAATCCCTGGCCAAACTGCGGCCGGCATTTCGTCAGGGCGGCACGGTGACGGCCGGCAATTCGAGCGGCATCAATGACGGCGCCGCGGCGCTGTTGATCATGAGCGCGGACAAAGCGCGCGAGCTGGGCAAAAAGCCGCTGGCCCGCATCGTAGCGGGCGCGGCAGCGGGCGTCGAGCCGCGCACGATGGGCCTGGGACCGATTCCGGCGACGCGCAAGGCGCTGGAACGCGCCGGGTTGAAGATCGAAGACATCGGGTTGATCGAACTGAACGAGGCTTTCGCCGTGCAGGCGCTTGCGGTGATGGAGGAACTCAGCATACGGCAAGAGATTACAAACGTCAACGGCGGGGCGATTGCGCTGGGACATCCGCTCGGCTGTTCGGGCGCGCGGCTCATGTGCACACTGGTGCACGAGATGCGGCGTCGCGCCCCCAGCGAGCCGCGACCCTATTACGGGCTGGCTACGTTGTGCGTCGGCGTGGGGCAAGGCGAGGCGACGATCGTCAAGTGGGTGGACGGCTAATTGACGGTGGGCGCGTAGGACTAGTTGCCGGCTTGTCCGGCAGGAGTAGCATGCTTTTCCAACAACCGTTGAGTTATAGCCAATCATTGCGATGTATTGCGTCGAATTGTTGGCCCCCGACAACGGCTCTACACAAAAGTTGGGCAGCTGCAGAGGTCGCAATCCCTTCTTAAATCAGGTCGGTTCGGTCCGGCGCGCCGCACGCGCGCCATTTTAGTGCAATCTGCATCAGTCGCAATCCCTTCTTAAATCAGGTCGGTTCGGTCACGAATTAATTTCGACCCGTATGGACCTTGACGGTAAGTCAGTCGCAATCCCTTCTTAAATCAGGTCGGTTCGGTCTCAAACATAAGACCTAAGATTCAGATCATTTTTACACGGGTCGCAATCCCTTCTTAAATCAGGTCGGTTCGGTCTGAACAGGGGCGATGGGTAACAGATGCGAGCCTGAGAGTCGCAATCCCTTCTTAAATCAGGTCGGTTCGGTCAATAAAGAGGAGGGAAAATGAACTTTCCCATTCCTGAAGTCGCAATCCCTTCTTAAATCAGGTCGGTTCGGTCCCAAGATGGGTGTGGCTGTGAGGGGCTCCAAGGTTGATGTCGCAATCCCTTCTTAAATCAGGTCGGTTCGGTCCTCTTCGTTGCAGACAGCGAACGCACAGCAGGTAACATCGGTCGCAATCCCTTCTTAAATCAGGTCGGTTCGGTCTGGGTATTAGAGACACCAAAACCGTCGTTGAGGTCAATGGGTCGCAATCCCTTCTTAAATCAGGTCGGTTCGGTCATCGCCCAAGCGTGGGTGGAACATGTCACCGCGGAATCAGTCGCAATCCCTTCTTAAATC
>Ga0210049_1001507_pt1 | contig 21881 bp, 21 predicted proteins | sample CryGeyCG2014_300_2_FD_183964 | JGI IMG/M metagenome (GOLD analysis project Ga0210049, IMG submission 183964) | Groundwater microbial communities from aquifer - Crystal Geyser CG06_land_8/20/14_3.00 (SPAdes) (version 2) | ecosystem: Environmental > Aquatic > Deep subsurface > Groundwater | place... | reverse complement strand
ATTAAAGGTATATTGCACCTAAGCCTTACGTTTTTTAATATAGATTTTTATAAAGAAGCTTTTTATAATTTTTATTGGTGCTTTGAGAATATCGTAACTAATAAGGTTCTTCAAGTTGAGAAACTAGATAAAGAAGTTAAAGATATTGAAAAAGAAATAAATAAAGTAGGTCTTAAAAATATTTTTACTAAACAATTTATTAAATCCTCCTATTTAATACGTTCAAACCAAGTGATGCATGCTCAGAAAAAACAAGTAAACATAACATTAGATGATGTATATGCGATAAAAACATGTTTAAGGGATTTTTCTCGTTCCTTAAAAGATCATTTTTATGGATCTACCATTATATTTCACCAAGACATATTGAAAGATGTTTAAAAGAATGTAATTTTAGATATAATATCAAAAAAGGTATAGAAGAAAATAGATTTAATTTACTTTTAGGCAATTGTTATGGTAGAATTACTTATAAAGAACTTATCAGTTAAAAAATAAGGAAGTGATTTGGATGATACCATATAGAGAAGAAAAGCGTGAAAATGCTATGTGTTATTTTGCTACCGAGCATTGCAATAAAACAGGAAGATATTTATCACAAACAATATTGTTTAAATATTTAGCTTATTTAGATTTTTTAAGTTTAAAAGATATTGGTAAACCAGCTCTTGAATTTGAATATAAAGCTATGGTAAACGGACCCGTACCACATGAATTATATAATGAGAGGAGAAATTATAAATCAAGATTGGTAGAATTTATTTCAAGAGGCAATGGTAAATATATTATAAAAGCAAAAGAGAATGCAAACCTAGACTATTTTTCAAAATACGAGATCGAAAAAATGGATGAATTGGTTAAGAAATATGCAGATCCCAATAAAGCCGAAAAAGAAAATACGGACAAAATTTGCGATGATATTCATAAAGATGTTCGAGCCTATGATGTAGCATATAAAAAGAAGAAAAATTCAATAATAGAATATAAGGACACGTTTAAAAATATTTTTAGCAAAAAAGAATGCGAATTATCACCAATAGAAGAAAATTTTTTATTGTATCTACATTAATGTAAATGGAAATAGGTACAGTATTCAAATGGATAAATTATCCTGAACAAAGAGATGGAATCACAAAAGACCGCTGGTTTGTATATTTAGGTACAAGCAGTAAATTATCTACACCATTAAACGTTTTTATCTTTACAACTACAAGTAAAACAAATCTCTATAAATCCGGGAATGAAAGAGAGAATAAAAAGAATACTATAAATTTTAAAGCCGGTGAGTTCGGATTTGATGTGGATTGTATTCTTGATGTATTTTTCTTTCAAAATAATTGGACACTTGGAGAATTTGAAAAATACAAGAAATATTTTGATATTAAAGGGAAAATATCTAATGAAAAACTTAAAATTATCTATGGGAAAATATTAAAAGAAAATAGTATACAAAAAATAATAAAAATAGATATTAAAACAAACCTTAATAATATTAGAATTTTTGGTTTAGAAAGGCCAAAGCAGTAATTTTTATGGAGAAAAAAACAAATCTAAAACTTAATATGCCTTTCGAAAAAGCTCTTGAGAGATTTGCGTCTATAAATATAAACAGATATTACAGAAATTGAAGAAGTATCTAATGGCAAAAAACCGGTACTTTTTATTAAATGGATTGGTGATACATTTTTTAATTCCTAGTTAATGAAAAAAATACTGTAAATATTTTATTTTTAAATTATGAAATAATTAAACCTTCAATTTCGTCATTTAAGGGGGGGTCTTTTATCCCCTTCACATATAATTAATCACAAGTGACTTTTTATACAGTGTTTCTCCATAAAAATATTTTTAAAAAAGAAGGAGTTTGTGTAATCTCCATATAAGTATTATATTAAGAGTCTTTTAAAAATATAATAGGGGGTTTTGTTGTATATGTATTTGAATAATAGAATCGTAGCAAAAGATATAATAAATGATGTAAAAGAAATCACATTTAATTATGAGGTCTTGAGAGTTTCTTTCTTTTTTTTATTATTTGATTTACTTTACATAAGATATATTATAGGACGTAGTAAAATTATAAAAAATAGGTTAAAGTTCCTCGAACACCCTTTTATTTTTTATCTTCGAAACTGTTTCATTATCATCATATTCATCTAAATTTATCCATTCAATATTTTTTATTTTATGATTAAACCAGGTCATTTGTCTTTTTGCATATCTACGAGTATCTCTTTTGATTAAGTTAATGGCTGTTTTTTGGTCATATTCACCATCAAGATATTTATTTATTTGTTTATAACCTAATCCCTGCATGGAATTTAGATTTTCATTATATCCTCTTTCTCTTAACATTTTTACTTCTTCTATAAGTCCATCTTTAATCATTTTATCAACACGTGAATTTATTTTTTGATACAATTTCTCTCTATTCCTTTTTAGTCCTATAATTTGATATTTAAATTTTGCATTTTTATGGTAAGCTTTTTTCTGTAAATAAGAGATGGTTTTACCAGTAGATTGATATACTTCCAGAGCTCTAATTATTCTTTTTAAATCATTTGAATTAATTTTTAAAGCAGAAATCGGATCTATTTTAACTAGTTTATTATATAAATACTCTTTACCGTAAATTTCTGATTCTTCTTCTAATATTTCTCTATAAACACTATCTTTATTAGGTCCTGAGAAGATTGGTTCGATTATTGAGGAAATATAGAGCCCCGAACCACCAATTAATATTGGTATTTTGCCTCTTTTAAAGATATCTAATATTATCTTGGTAGCTAATTTGCTATATTGGATTACGTCAAAATTCTCTGCTGGATCAGCAATATCTATCATATGATGTTTTATTATTTTTAATATGTTATTATTAGGTTTAGCAGTCCCAATATCCATATATTTATATATTTGCATGGAATCTGCAGAAATTATTTCTAGATTAGGTAATTTTTTAGCTAATTTAATGGAAATATCTGTTTTACCTACCCCGGTTGGACCTAATAATATTAATAAATTATTATCTTCCTTATTGCCAGTCATTTAACTAATTCTCCATATAAGGTCCAGGTATCTGATTTAATAATTTTCACCTCAACTAATTTGCCAACCAATTCTTGCTCACCAATAAAGACAACGGTTTTATTAGTTTTTGTTCTACCTGAAAGTTGATTGGGGATATTTTTTAGAGATTTTTTATCCACTAAAACTTCCAATACCTCCCCTTCTAATTTTTTATTAATTTTGGTGGAGATTTCCTTTTGTAAATTAATAAGTCTCCGTAATCTTTCTTTTTTAACTTGTAAAGGAACCTGATTAGGCATTAGAGAAGCAATGGTATTTTCTCTGTTGGAATATATAAAAGTATAGGCATCATCAAATTTTATTTCCTCAAAAGTATTTAAAGTCTGTTGAAAATCTTCTTCTGTTTCTCCTGGAAATCCTACCATTACATCAGTAGTAATGCTTATATTATTTATATTACTTCTAATTTCTTTAATAATACTTTTATATTGATTAACATTATATTCCCTATTCATAATTTTGAGAATTTTATTCGAACCTGACTGAATAGGTAAATGTATGTGTTCGCAAACTTTATCACCATTCTTTACCACTTTTATTAAATCAAAATTAAAATCTTTGGGATGAGAGGTCATAAATCTTATTCTTTCTATGCCATTGATATTATTTAGTAGTGTTAATAATTTGGAAAATGTTACAGATTCAGGTAGATTTTTTCCATATGAATTTACATTTTGTCCTAATAAAAATATTTCTTTATAATTTTCTTGAGCTAAATTCTCTGCTTCAGCTAATATTTCAGAAACTCCCCTGCTCTGTTCCGGTCCTCGGGTATAGGGAACGACACAATAAGAACAATAATTATTGCAACCTCTCATTATTTGGATCCAAGCAGATATTTTGCTTTCTCTTATAACTGGGATATGCTTCAATATAAATTTAGTTGAATTTTCACAAAAAATATATTTTTTATTTCCATATTTGGTAATATTAATAATTTCTTCTAAATTATTTATTTGAGAAGGATTAAATATCAAATCGACATAAGGTGCTTTTTTAAATATATTTTCCTTTTCTTTTTGAGCCATACACCCGCAAATGCCTAATATTATACTTGGAGTATTTTCTTTTATTTTTTTTATCTTACTAATAAGACTGTATATTTTTTGTTCAACATTTTCTCTCACACAGCAGGTATTTAATAAAATTAAATCAGATTTGAAAATATCTCTTGTTCTTGAATAACCTAATTGTTCTAATTGACCAACTATATATTCTGAGTCATTCACATTCATCTGACAGCCGAAAGTCTTGACGTAAACTTTAAGTGAATTAGTTTTGTAACTCTTTAGTTTCTCAGCCATTTTGATTTTTGAATCTCCTCAAAAAATATAAGATCAAAGGGAGCAAAAAATCAAAAGAAAAAATATCTTTTTGGATGCTCCCTCTCAATCCCTCTAACCTCTTGCATTGCTCGGTTAGTTTTTTGATTTTTTAAACAATATATTTAATCTTTATTCCAAAAATCCTCTGCTTCTTTTTCCATCTTGGCGAGCCTGGTATAATAATCAGGAAATTCAGTAAGATGCGCTAAGGCAATTTTTCCGGTAGTTAAGGGGTCATCATTCGTAACATTTGTTGCTGGATCACGTAAACCATGTTCTAACTCTACATCCATTCCCATTCTAAATTGTTCTAGATCAAACTTATCCCAGGTTATACCTAATTTTTTGCCAATTTTCTCTGCTTCGCTTACATTAAAGTGTTTTTTAGCTTCCATTTTTTTCACCTCCTTCTTTATATCTTAATCTGTTACTCGAACTAATTTCTCCTATTTCAATTGGATATCTCTAAAACCCGCCATGAAACCCAATCTAATGGTACTGTACCTAAATATGTATCTGCACTAGTTAAAATACGCTGAGGATTTCCTAACAAATCAAGTGGTACCCAAATTTTTATTTCCTTTAAATTACGTTCTACTTTTATTACTCCTATAGGAAGTAGGTTGTTCTGGTCTAAAACCTGATGTTCAATTGCTCCAAACTTGATATGTAATTTAGGCATCTCTTGGAATGGCCGGTCTTGGCGATATCCAAAGATATATACTGAAACTCCTACTGCCTCTGCAATAGGACGCGATAATTTAATAGAAAATATAAGATCATTATCTTCGAGACGCACAAAACGTTCTTACAAACCCACAAAAGAGGTACGCTCTTGAGCGTTTAACTGTTCTGGAAATTCAGTAAGATCTATCTTACGATCAGAGGTTAGAAATGCACCAGCACTATTTGGTTTTAAGGTAATAACCGGAAAGTCACCGAATAATTCATTAGTTCGTATAAAGGAAAGAAGATATTTAGCGTTAGAATTGTATTGGGATTTATGTTTTTTAATAGCGTTGTACTTTAGTTTAACTTCTTCATTATTCAAGTTATTATTCTGCCAAATAATCGTTTGTTTGAAAAGTTGAGGAGGCTCTAATAGTTTATCAGGAAAATATCCTTTTGGTTTAGGCCATTTTTTATAATGTATCAAATATGGGAAAAGGGTTGCCTGTATTTCCTCATCAAGATCCCAAAGCGCAATATTAGTAAAAAGATAAAGTGCCCTATGATCAGGGTGATGGTCGCTGGGATGAGAAAGAAATATCTTGGTAGGTTTAAATTCACGTAGTATAGTTTTTAAGTCTTGTAAGATTTCCTCACCCTTATATAGTGCCCCAGGACGAAATGCATTATCATAGGGTACAGCTTTTACTTCGGTAAGCATACTGTCAACCGGTGGATTATCTCCCCAATGAGAATACCAGATATTTAATGTACGAAAATCAGGATAACCTAAGAAAGTTAACTGTTCTGATGAAATCCCTAACACCTTAGCAGCAGCTATTGCTTCATCGTGACGTATTAAACCCATGGTCTGCACTGCTTTTGGCATCACCACAGGACGTTTGCGATAAATCATAAATGACCACTGGTTATTATCCCCATAAGTTAAAAAAACAATACGTACAGGCAGATTTAGCTTCACAGCCTTTTGAATAATTCCCCCGCATCCTAAAACTTCATCATCCGGATGTGGAGCTAAAATAAGAATGCGATCCTGGGGAGTAAGAGTTACATTTTGCCATGGTAATTCTTGAGCTATTTGTTTTGCTTGATTCATATAAATAAACCTATAAATAATTCCAATTATGATAATGCCTAAAATAATATTACGTATTATTTTCATTGCTTTCTTTCCAAATTAACTAAAATTATTATTTTAACAAATTTCCCAGAATGTAGTAAGGAATAAATTTACCCAAATAATATCGTAAATATGACAGTTTACTTCTAAATAATATATTAAAACCAAGTTTTATAAAGAATTCTTTTGCGGATTCCGAAATTACACCAAAATGAACTCCTGATACATTTTTTTCTTTTAAAAATTTTAAATAATATTCGATTAATTGTTTTCCGATATTTTGCCTTCTAAAAGCTTTATCAATATTAATATGCAATGTGGCTGGATATTTTTTTGAAAAGTCTGGTCGAATAAATTCCCCTTTTAATAAGCTTAATAATATATGTATTAAAAAATTCAGGGTATTTCTTTTAAAAATAATCCTTTTATTTAATGCTTTAATAATTAAAAGCGGAATAATTCGTATAAAGAATATTTTTTGCATTAATTTAACATCTGTTGTTCCGATAATGTACCCAATAATTTTATCATTTTTAACAGCAACAAAACAGGAATCTGGCTCATAATCTGTAAAATATAGAGTTAAAGCATCAGCCAATATTTCATCATCATCAAAAAAAACTTTTCTCGGTTCTTCTAGAAAAGCCGTATCACAACTTATTCTCCGAATATCTTCTCTATCACAATTATTAAATTTTCTAATAAAAATATTATTATTTAGCATATATACGCTTAAAATTTAAATCTTTTAAAAAAATATCTCTTTAAGTTATGAAATATAATGAATATTTAAGGAGGTAACTTTTAAAAAATTACCTCCTTAAATATAAAGTGTACTTTATTTATTTTGCATATTCTACTGAACGAGTTTCTCTAATAACTATTACTTTAATTTGACCAGGATAATCAATATTTTTTTCTACTTTTTTGGAAATATCTCGTGACATTTTTTTTGCTACATAATCATCTATTTCTTCCGGATTAACAATTATCCTTATTTCTCTACCTGCCTGTATAGCAAATGCTTTTTCGACTCCTTCAAAAGAATTAGCAATTTCTTCTAATTTTTCAAGCCTTTTTATATAAGTTTCCAACATTTCACGTCGAGCTCCAGGTCGAGAAGCAGATATTGCATCAGCAGATTGGACTAATACAGCCTCAATAGTTTTAGGTTCAACATCTCCATGGTGAGCGGCAATAGCATTGATTACTTCAAGGCTTTCTCCATTTTTTTTAGCTATTTCAGAACCAATTATAGCATGAGGACCTTCTATTTCATGATCAAGCGCTTTTCCAATATCATGAAGTAAGCCAGCTCTTTTGGCTAATTGCGAGTTTACGCCTAACTCTGCGGCCATAATTTCAGAAAGATACGCAACTTCTTTTGAATGTTGTAAAACATTTTGTCCATAACTGGTTCGATATTTTAACTTTCCTAACAGATTAGTTAGTTTTGGAGTAATATTTTTAATATTTGTATCAAAGACTACTTGTTCGCCTTCTTCCTGGATTTTATTGTTAACAATTATTTTAGATTTTTCTATTATCTCTTCAATTCTTGCTGGTTGTATACGACCATCAACAATCAATTTTTCTAAAGCTATACGAGCAATTTCCCTTCGTATAGGATCAAATCCAGAAATAATCACTGCATCTGGGGTATCATCTACAATTAAATCAACTCCAGTTAACATCTCAAAAGTTCTAATGTTTCTACCTTCTCTTCCAATGATTCTTCCTTTCATGTCTTCATTAGGCAAAGGTACAAAAGATGTGGTTGTCTCTATAGTATGATCAGCAGAATACCTTTGAATTGCTAATGATATTATATTCCTTGATTTTTTATCAGCTTCTATTTTTGCTTGATCTTCAATCTCTTTTATCATCTTACCGGTTTCATGAGTAAGTTCTTTTTCTAAATTTTTTAAAAGCTCATTTTTCGCTTCATCAATACTCATTTTTGAAATCTTTACTAATTCGTTTTTCTGTTCTTGGTATAAATTTTTAATTTTTTGTAGATTATTTTCTAATTCTTGTTCTTTATAATTTAGAGATCTTTCTTTTTTTTCGAGTGTTTCTATTTTTTGAACTAAGTTATTGCTTTTTTTAATTAAATTATTTTCAAGTCCTTGCACTTCATTTCTTTTTTCTTTAATTTCAATATCAGTATCTCTCTTAATTTTATAAGCTTCTTCTTTTGCTTGTAGTAATGCCTCTTTTTTAAGAGAATAGGCTTCTTTTTTAGCATTTTCTATAATATTCTTAGAGCTTATTTCAGCTGATGCTATTTTATTTTTAGCGATATATTTAGTAATGAAATAGCCTATTATTATACCAATAAAAATGTTTAGAATAAAAATATAGTAAACTCTAATATTATTCACCTCCTAATATTCAATTTACAAGGTACATAAGTTATGTATATTAATTTACATTTTAATTTCAATAGAGCTAAATATGTATTTTTAAATTTAGAAACCGTAATATCTGAATAAGAGATTACAAAAAATTATAGTAAAATTACTTAAAATATTTTAACCTGTCCAGTATGAAAAGTCAAATAACCAAATATAAGTATTTAGTAGGGGTTCGATTCATCGAACCCGTTTCGGGTCGGATAAATCCGACCCCTACATTAAAAAAATGCTTTAGGCAAATGTGTAATAAGATTAAATTTCTGAAATTAGAAAAATAGGTAGTTATTACAGGTTACTTATCACTTGTTACTGTATTTTTATTGTTTAGCTCGTTGTAAATGTTTTTCGAAACTTCTCCTGAAAATCCCCTTCTTAATAAAAAATTATATATTTTTTTCGGGTCTATCTTAATATTTTTAATTTTAGATGATTCAATCTTTTTTTCTATAAGATTTCGGGCTAATGTTATTTCATCTATTTCGTTATATGTTTTATCTATAACCTTTTGGATGATTTCCTTTTTAATCCCTTTTATTCTTAATTCCTGATTTAATCTATATTTTCCTATAGGTTTATTTTTTAATCGAAATTGAGTCCACATCTCGGCAAAGAACTCATCATTAATATAATTATTATTTTCTAACCAAAAAATAAGATTAGCAATAATTTTTTCAGGATATCCCTTATTTTTTAATTTTCCGGATATTTCATATCTACTGTAGATTCTCCGGGATAAAAGCCTTAAAAGGTATTCTTTACCCCTTGTAGTTTTATCTTCGGAAATGATTTTTCCTATTTCTTGTTCAGATAATTCTTTACCCACGTAAACATCTAATAATTTAATTATCTTTTCATTTATTTTGTATCTGGTTTTATTATCTATATAAATAACTACTTGACTAATGTCTTTTTGATCATATTTTATGGAAGTAATTTTATTTATTTTTCAGAATCCTCTTTAGTAATTTTTTTATTAAGTCCAACTGTGGTTAATATTTTATCTTCTATTTCTTTAGCAATTTCCGGGTGTTCTTCTAGATATATTTTACAATTTTCACGTCCTTGGCCGAATTTTATATTGTTATAAGAAATCCAAACCCCTGATTTTTGTAATATATCGTATTTACTACCTAGATCTATAATATCTCCTTCTTTGGATATCCCTTTACCAAAGATTATATCGAAAATCGTTTCTTTGAAGGGGGGGGCTAATTTATTTTTTACCACTTTTACCTTGACGGATATTCCAATGTTATTTTCATCTTTTTTTATTGATGCCTTTCTTCTGATATCCATTCTAACGCTAGAATAAAATTTAAGCGCTCTACCACCAGGAGTAGTTTCGGGATTACCAAAAAAGATGCCAATCTTTTCTCTAATTTGATTTACAAATACAGTAGTGGTTCTTGATTTACTAATAATAGCAGTAAGTTTTCTAAGGGCTTGAGACATTAATCTTGCTTGCAATCCCATAAAAGAATCTCCCATATCGCCTTCTATCTCTGCTTTAGGTACTAAGGCAGCAACTGAATCTATTACAACGACATCAACCGCATTACTTCTAACTAAAGATTCCACTATTTCTAAGGCTTGTTCGCCCGTGTCCGGTTGGGAGATAACTAATTCATCTATATTAACGCCAATATTTTTAGCGTAATTTGGATCTAAAGCATGTTCCGCATCAATAAAAGCAGCAATACCATTATTCTTTTGAGCTTCAGCTATAATATGTAAAGCAAGTGTAGTCTTTCCAGAGGCTTCAGGGCCAAATATTTCTATTACTCTACCTCGCGGGACTCCGCCTATTCCAAGAGCGATATCTAAGCTCAATGAACCAGTTGAAATAATGTCACTTCCAGAAACCTTGGGGCGATCTCCTAATTTCATTATGGAACCTTTCCCGAATCTTTGTTCAATATTTTGCATAGCTGTACTTAATGCTTTTTCTCTTTCTGGGTTATTTTGTTCTATCTTGTCAGTCATTTTTTGATTACTCCTTTATAATTTTTTATTTCAATAAATATTTCAGTAAAATTTATAATTTTCTATTGTTTTAATAAAGGGAATTTAGCCGTTATATTATATATGGGTCCATTTGGAGTTAATTTGCTTTCCATGATTTCGATACTATTAACTTTTTGGGATAAGGTTTTTATATTAATGCTTTTTAAAAGAGGGATAAAATTGTTTTTATCTTGAATAGACTTTACTCTTCCAATGGTTATATGATTGGAAAAATCTTTATTTTCTCGTGGAAAACCTTTTTTAAATAAGTTTACTTCTATATAATTATATAACTCTTTTAATTCGTTCATACCTTCTCTAATTCCTACCCAAATTATTCGGGGCATTTTGTAATTTGGAAATACTCCAATATCTGAAGATAATTGTATTAAAAAGGGATTATATTGATTGGTTATTTCTTTTAGTCCTGCTTTTATTAGTTCTATTTGTTTTAGTGATATGAATCCTAAAAATTTTATAGTAAGGTGCAAATTATTTTTTTCGACCCATTTTATTTTGGATTCAGGTACATTTAGGTTATTCTGAAGAGAAGTTAAATATTTTTTTATCTCTGGATCTAAATTAATCGCAATAAAGATTCTTATTTTTTCCAAGTTTGTTTAATTAACTCCCTCTTCTGCTAATTAAGAATATTAGGTTTATTTAAATACTCTCTTAATTGTAATTTATATTTTTGTCGAACTTGGTTTAAAAAATTTATATATTCATCGGTTTTATAATTAGGATAGGTATATTCACAAGGTACAAATGATTTATTTATAAATCTAAGAGTTATTTCAGCATATATTCCATGGCTAAGGTAAATTCTGGTTGGTCCATTTTTAGTGCTTGCTAAAATAAATTTATTTAGAGTAACATATCCTGGATCAAGGTTTATTTTTCTTTTAGGAAAGGTCATATTTTGCTTAGTATTTTCATTCATACAATTATTTTCTAAGTTATTAGTTATTCTTTTAATTTCTGGGAGCCTATTCTGCTTAATTGGGGTGAAAAAAGAAAATAACTTTTGTATTAAGTTTTTGCCAAATTCTTTTTCATAATAATTAGTAAAAATGAAAGGTTGAACCTTGCTTTCGATATCAACTTTGCCAAACCTTTTTATCAATATCTCTTTATATAAATTAAATAAACCTATATCTGAAGTAATTGTACTTATAATAAGTTTAGCTGGTTTTGGAAAAATTATCTTCCCCACAATTACAATATATTCCTTACTGTTTTTATATTATTGATGCTTAAAAGATATTAAACATTTTGGGTAGGATTAAAATTATATTTTAAAATGTAATTATTAATAACCCCTTTATTAATTTCAATTATCTTATCATTATAATATGCTTCGATTTTAGTCGGATATTCAGTTATAATTTCTAAAGCTTGGTCAGTTTTCCAGGAAAAAACTTCTCCTGTAAATAATATTCCTTCAAATATTATTTTGCCTCCAGAAAGAATTTTTATCCAAGATTTATCATTGGCTATTAATTTTAAAAAAGGTAATGTATCATTTGAAATATCCTTTTCTTTCGGATATTCTGCAATAATAGCTTCTGTTTCTAAATTGATATTTTTCTCGATATTTATATCGGTTTCTTTTGCAATTTCAGGTGAAGGAATCGGAAAGTTCTGTGCTTCTTTAAGAGAATGACTTAAAAATAATAATCCTATACAGATTATAAGTATAAAGCTGATTAAATAAACATATTTAATAGGAAAGAAAAACTTTTTTTTCTCAAATATAGATTTATCTCTTTTATGCTTTTTAGGTAAAATAATATTTTCCCCAGTTTCTTCCAAGTTACTTTTACTTTTTTCTAAATTCTTATAAGTTTGAATTATCTGGTTAATATTTTCTTCATCTACACCAAGATATTTACTATAATTCCTTAAATATCCTATAAGATAAGTTTTACCGGGAATTATATCTATATTGCCTTCTTCGATAGCTTGCAAGTACTTTTTACGTATCTTTAAATCTTTCTCTACCTCAATTAAAGAGACGCCTCTTGCTTCCCTTCTCTCTTTTAAAAAATTTCCAATCTCTTTCATTTATTTAAATTTTTCTCCTTTTTTGGAAATTATATTATTTTTTATATTATATACCCAAAACAATTCTTAGTCGAGTGGTTGTCAATCCAAAGTAAATATGTCATACTTTTTGCAAAATAAAAATGTCATACCCCTACTCCGACTAAAGCACTAACTTTAGAAGGAACATATCTTTTCATCAGCATGGGAATAGCTCTGTATTTAAGTTCTTTTCCTTGATAGAAGATATGAATGGAGCCGTCCAAATACTTATCTACCTCTATATAGGCCTTGGCAAAACTAAATCTGGTCTTGGTGGGAAGAATCTCATACTTTCTTCCCTTATAGCTTATGGTGTGATCCCCATGAACTTGCCGCATCTCCTTCAGGGAAAAGATACGATCTAAATCCATCCCTTCAGGGATAGGTTTATAGGCTACCTCTTCTAGAGTAGGCTTCCTGGTAAATTTTCGGTTGTGCTTGGATAGAAATACAGAATGCAGGTACTCATTTGCCCCTTCTAAGTTGGAGATACCTTCAAGCCTTAACTCGCTTATTAACCTATCCTGGAAGGTCTCCCATAACCTTTCAATCCTTCCCTTTGCTTGAGGGCTATCTGCAAAGATGACATTGATACCCAACTCCTCCCAGGCTCTTTTCAGCTGAGTTTCCCCATAATCTCCCTTTAAGTTAACGTGGATGCCTTTATGGCGAGTAGTAATAAACTTGGAATCCTTATCCACATAAACAGATAAAGGTATGCCCTTTATTTCTACTATCTTCTTAAAGGTATCCATGTTCTCCTCTACGCTATCCTTATAGGCAAACCGGGCATAGGGAACTTCCCCGGTGGCATCATCTATTCCACCCATGAGCTTGATCTTAGGACCTCTTCCTTCCAGCCAGTCATGATCAGAGGTATCATACTGAAGCATCATTCCCTCCTTAGGCAGGGGCTCTCGCCAGGAGCGGTGCTTAGGCTGCCTTTTCTTTTTTTCATAAGAGCCCTTTTCAAGCAGGATAAGCCTTACCGTCTCCCGGGATAAACATAAGGTCTCTTTTTCCTCCAACATCTCGGTAAAGTGAGAGACGTTAAAGCCAGTGTATTTTCCTCGGTAAAGGGAATCTACTTTATCTCTCACCTCCTCTGATATTTTATGAGGTGATGCTCTTCCTCTATTGCCATGGATAAGTCCGACTATCCCTTCCTTCCTTAAGGCTTTTTTTAACCTAAATACCTGCCTTGTAGATAGATGAAGCTGTTCTGCTGCTTGAGATGCCTTAAGATACCCTTTTATCGCATTTTCAATAACACTATACCTCGCTACTTCCTTTGTACTCAATTGCCACCTCTCCATTTCTACCTCCCATGTATTTTTAGAAGGTAGTATATCAAATTTTATGAAGAGTGACATTTTCACTTTGCGATACTATGACATTATCACTTTGCGGTGACAGTGGTTTCTAATATTTTTTTATTTAAAAATTCTATCTTCTTTTCTATCTTATTTTTCATCCTGATTTTTTCTCCACTTCTTATTCCCTTACTTTTTAAAATATTTAGATAACAGCTCTTCCCATTCTTTATTAAAAGTTCCCCTCATTGAATCTTTCTCTTTATCAGACATAAAAGAAGCTTCAATAGAATTTAAATTAATCTTTCTTATCTCTTCTAAACTAAATCCGAACCTTTGAACTAAAACAAAATATTCATTGGTAATCGAAGTGTCAAACATAGTAGGATCATCAGAATTAATTGTTACCATTAATCCATCTTTAAAATAATTTCTAACGGGATGTTCTTTGAATGTTTTACAAACCTGGGTCTTGATATTGCTTACTACGCACACTTCTAATGGTATCTGTCTTTCTTTAAGATAATCAATCAATCGAGGGTCTTCATAAGCCCTTAATCCATGACCAATTCGCTCTGTCCCAAGTTCATCAAGGGCTGCCCAAATAGACTTGGCTCCTGCTGCTTCACCCGCATGGGCAGTAAGCCGAAAACCCAGGTTTCTGGCTTCCCGATATACTTTAGTAAAGAGGCCTGCTGGAAATAACTTCTCACTACCTCCCAAACCAATACCTATAAGCCCCAGACCTAAATAACCGGCTAATTCTTTTACCAAGCCCATACCCATACGTGGACCATAATCCCTTCCTAGGTCTACAATCAATTTACTCCGAATTCCAAAATCATCAAAAGCTCTTTTTTTACCCTTAATCAGACTTTCGGTTATTCCAGAAGCAGATATTTTTTTATTTCTAAAAGTAAAATCTCGAGGAGAGTAAAAAGCCTCAACATATTTCACATTTTGCTGACTCAAACTCTGCAAAACCTGGTAAGCTAATTCTTCAAAATCCTCATATTCAGTAATAAAACTGTTCTTCCATAACCAAACTTTAATAAATTGAGTAAAATTAGAATAGACCAGACGTTTTTTAAGGTCTTCCAGATTCTTCAGGGAGTTATCCTTACCTCTTTTTTGGATAAAATTTAATAAGGTGGGCAAGGGGATTGCTCCTTCTAAGTGAAGATGCAGCTCAATTTTGGGTATTTTCCATATAAATGGTTCTAATCTTTCTGAAAGTTCTATCATATTATGCTATCCCCTTTTTCTTTAAACTTTATATTCCTGGAGATATCTTTTTTGATCAGGGGTAAGTTCATCAATTTCTATCCCCAAAGCTTCTAACATTAACTGGGCTACCTGCTGGTCTATCTCTTCTGGAACCCGGTAGAGTCTGTTTTCCAGCTCTTTATGATGTTCATTAATATATTTTATAGAAAGAGCTTGTAAGGCAAAGGATAAATCCATGATCTCCACCGGATTACCATCCCCAGCGGAAATATTAACCAGATTTCCTTGAGCTAATAAATAGATTCTTCGACCATCTTTTAAAATATATTCATCGATATTTTTTCTCACTTCATTTTTCTTTTCTGCGGCTAACTCTTCCAAATCTCTTTTTGAAATTTCTATATCAAAATGACCCGCATTGGCTAAAATAGCCTTGTCTTTCATCTTCTCCATATGTTTCTGCACTAATACATCTTTATTTCCAGTAGCAGTAATAAATATATCTGTATAAGGAACTGCCTCTTCTAATTTCATAACCTTAAAACCATCCATCCGGGCCTCGATAGCTTGAATAGGATTTATTTCCGTAATTATCACTTCAGCACCCAGTCCCTGTCCTCGGGAGGCAATACCCTTACCACACCAACCATATCCTATTACCACCACAGTCTTACCGGCGATATTAAGATTGGTAGTCCTCATAAGGGCATCCCAGACTGATTGACCAGTGCCATAGCGATTATCAAAGAGATATTTCATATAAGCATCGTTGACTCTAAAAACAGGAAAAGGAATTTCCCCCTCTTTCTCTAAGGCCTTCAATCTTATTACTCCCGAGGTAGTCTCCTCAGAAGCCCCCAAAACATATTTTTGTAAATCTTTTCTTTCCTTTGAGACAATAGAAACTAACTCTGCCCCATCATCTATGATAAGATGTGGCTTAATATCCAAAACCCGATTTAAATAATGTCTAAAAATTTCCTCGGAGACACCATATTGAGCATAAACCTTTACCCCTTCTTCTGCCAAAGCTGCTGTTACTTCATCATTGGTAGAATACGGATTGCTGCCCGTAACTGCTACCTCTGCACCCCCACTCTTCATCACCAGGGCCAGATAAGCAGTCTTGGCCTCCAAATGAACACTTATAGCTATCCTCTTATCCCGAAAAGGTCTTTCTTGGATAAATTGATTTTTTATAGTATTTAAAATAGGCATATGTTGACTTACCCAATTAATCCTCTTTCTCCCCTCAGCAGCTAGAGAAATATCTTTTATCTCATAATTAGAATTCATATTTATTATCTTTATCTCCTCACTTTAGATTACTAATGCCTTTCAGAAAACTCTGAAACCCTTATTTCTATTTTAAGCAAATAATTGAATAATCTGAATTTGATTTCACCTCCATCTACCTTTTACAGTTTTAAATGATATAGTTATTGGATATACTTTTAATAAATATATTAAATAAAATATAAATAATTAGTAAAAAAAGCTAATAAAATAATAAAAATCAATTTTTCTAATCTTCAACTTTCTTTTTTATAAGGTATACCATCTGCTGCCGGTCCAATTGCCCGGCCTATAAATCCAATTAAAGCGCCTATGGTTAATAGATACGGAAGTGCAAGATAAAAACCAAGGGGAATAATCTTTGCAAAACCACTTACAGTACTTTGAAGTAATAATTGCAACACTTGCGCAAAAGCGAAAAGAAGTGCTGCAAATAATGCCCCAAATGGTGTCCACTTACCAAAAATCATTGCAGCAAGTCCTATAAATCCTTTTCCCATAGCCATTGAGTTGGTAAAAGAAGAAAGTGTTCCTAATGAAAGTGACATTCCACCAACTGCCGCAAAGATACTTCCTAAAATTACCGCAAACCATTTTATCTTAAAGACATTTACCCCCAGAGTTTCTGCAGCTCTAGGGTTTTCTCCAACCGCACGAATCCTTAACCCTAATACAGTATGATACAAAATGAAATGTAAAACAATCACAAGTACCAAAGAAAACCATACAAAAATTGTAAGGTCAGAAAACGCTCCTAAAATAGGGGTATTTTTTAAAAATGTAAGATGAATTCTATTTACTTCTGCTCCAAAATAAGGGGCAGGAGGAGAATAGCCGGTAGTTTGAAAAACTAACTCAAGTAGATAAGTAATAATTCCTATAGCCATAACATTTATAGCAACACCAGATACGATCTGATCACCTGCCCATTTTACAGTGATATAAGCATGAAGAATACCAAGTAAAATACCAATTCCGATACCCCAGAGTAATCCAACCCAAGGACTTCCTGATATAAATGCTCCCCAAACACCAAAAAAAGCAGCAAATCGCATCATACCTTCGAGAGCAATATTTACAACGCCAGCATTCTCTGACATTAAACCACCTAAAGCAGCAAAAAGAATTGGAGCAGCATAATCTAATGTTTGCGCGATGGAAGCGTTTAAAAGAGACATATTGTTCATTTTGCATCTCCTTCAATTTTAATTGGAATAGATTTTTTTAACCGTATGAGTTTCATAAGCCAGTATCGAACAAGTGCTTGAAGTGCAATAAACGCCACAGCAAAACCTTCTATAATAGAAGGAAAAGTCTTAGGAATGTGGGCTAGTTGTACAGAAGTTGCACCTGTTCTTAATGCTCCAATAAGGATACCGGCGAGTAAAACACCAATCGGTTCATTTTGTCCAATTAAAGCAACGGCAATTCCATCAAATCCATATCCACCTTCAAATATAGGTGGGTACTGAAAGAGGATGCCAAGCACCATAAATACACCACCCAATGCTGCAATAGCACCAGAGATAAACATCGTTTGGATAGTTCTTCTTTCAACGTTTATACCAGATGCTTTTGGAGATTCCATTCCAAAAATTAATGTATGACCCATTGCGCGAATTTCATACCCAAGTGTTGTTTTATAAAACAAATACCAAACAAGATATAAAACAATAATAATAATGATAATACTAATATTAAGACGGGTACCAGATAATATTTTGGGAAGCTTAGCAGTTTGACTAATATACGGAGTTCCCGACACACCTGTTTCAACTGCTGCTTTCATGGGACCAATGACCAGCCATCCTTCAATAAGATAAAGAGCAATCCAGTTCAACATAATTGTTGTTATAACCTCATGTATACCTCTTTTTGCTTTTAGGTATCCTGCAATAGCTGCCCAGAGACCTCCCATAAGCATTGCTAAAATAAAAATAAGAGGTAGATGAATAATCTTTGGTAAACTTGCAAATGGTTGTGCATATCCAATATAAGCAGCGGTAATACCACCAACAATAAAATGACCCTCTGCTCCAATATTAAACAAACCGCCTTTTGCAGCAATTGCAAATCCAAGGCCTGTTGCAATAAACATTGATGAAGAGAGAAGCATCTCTGCGAAATGACCTTTCCAATATGGACCAGGGAATAAACCTGATGCCCCAAATAAGAGTTTATAGGCGACAACTGGATTTCTGCCAGTAGTTTTTATAAAAATTGCACCAACAATAAATGCGAGAAAAATAGAAATAAAAGGAACTAAAATATTCATCCACCAGTATTTTTCTTTTCTTCCAAAAATAACTTTTTTTAATGTATCTTTCATTGTATCACCTTCTCCTGCCTTTTTATTCCCAGCATCATAAGGCCTAATTCTTCTTCGTTTGTTTTATCTGGTGTTGTTTCTCCTACTATTTCTCCTTCATATAGTACTAATATCTTATCGGAAAGAGCCATAATCTCTGATAGTTCAAGTGAAATTAATAATATTGCTATACCTTTTTTCTTCTCCCCTACGAGTTTTTTATATACAAACTCCGTAGCACCAATATCTAACCCCCTTGTAGGTTGAGAGGCAAGAAGAAAATTATGATTAGTAGACATTTCTTTAGCAAGGACAATCTTTTGTTGGTTACCCCCTGAAAGATTACTGATTCTTGCGTATATATCTCTTGGTCGTATATCGAATTCTTCTAATTTTTTCGTAGAAAATTTATCAATCTCGGGATCATTTAGTATTCTATTTTTAGAAAAAGGATAAAGAGTATGTTGACCCATAATAATATTTTCTCTTATCTTGAATGGCAATACCAGCCCTCTCCTCTTTCTGTCTTCGGTAATATATGCCAATCCCTTAGTCCTTAAATTGTAAGGAGTAAGTAGTCTAATTTCTTCACCATTAAATATTACTTTCCCTTTTAACGGACGAGTAAATCCGATTAATGCATTAACTAATTCCGATTGTCCATTTCCTTCTACCCCGGCAATACCAACAATTTCACTGGCATGAACATCAAAAGAAACATTCTTTAAACCTATAATTCCTCTATTATTCTTAACTGTAAGGTTAGTTACTGCAATAACTTCCTTACCAATTTTTGTCTTAACTTTTGGGATTTCTAATACTACATCTCTACCAACTACCATTCGAGCAAGTTCTACTTCATTTGTATTCTTTTTCTCTACCACTCCTTGTAGTTTTCCTCGTCTTAAGACTGCAATTCTATCTGCAATAGTAATTACTTCCTTGAGTTTATGAGATATAAAAAGAATCGTTTTACCATTTTCCTTTAGCTTTGTTAAAGTTTTGAACAGATCCTCTGTTTCTTCTGGAGTAAGTACCGCAGTAGATTCATCAAAAATCAATATTTCTGCACCTCTCCTTAATATTTTTAATATTTCAACCCTCTGTTGAATACCAACAGGGAGATTAGCAACTTTTTCTCTTGGATCTATCTTTAATCTATATTTTTCAGATAAATCCTTCACCTCTATTAATGCTTTCTTATAATTAAAAATTATTCCTTTATGGGGTTCATCTCCTAGTACAATATTCTGGGTTACGGTAAAACGCGGTATCAGCATAAATTCCTGATGTACCATACCTATTTTTAATCTGATTGCATCGTGAGGGTTTTTAATATTGGCTTTTTCATCAAATATATAAATATCGCCTGAAGTGGGAGTATATAATCCATAAATAATCTTCATAAGAGTAGATTTTCCTGCTCCATTTTCTCCTACAATAGCAAAAATCTCTCCCTTATTGGCAAAAAGATTTATTTTGTCATTTGCAAGAACACCTGGGAACTGTTTAATAATGTTTTTTACTTCTAGTGCTTTCATAATTACCTCATACTATTAATTATTAAAAAATACAGGGTGGAATAATTCCACCCTGTATAAGGTCTTTTATCCTTTTAATTAAAAATCAGTTGGGGGAGTCCAACTACTAACCTCTTTTGGATCCTGCGGTACTGTAATTTTACCATCAATAATCATTTGTCTTAAATGTTCTACTTTATCAATCTGCCCTTGAGTGAGAACATCTTTTACGTGATCAGGAGCATAACCTACTCCACCATCTTTCAATGCCATTACTATGAGACCACTATTGAATGTATCATCTACGATACTCTTAATTGCGAGATATGTTGCATAGTCCACATGTTTTATGGCAGAAGAAAGTGTTCTATCAGGGCAAAGATTTGGATCAAGACCCATATCTACATCAACTCCAATACCCCAATAAGGATCTCCCTTTTCACAGATTGACTGGAACATCCCGTTTCCTGTTGCACCTGCTGCATGGAATAAAATGTCACAACCCTGGCTTATTTGAGACTCGGCAGAACTTTTACCCAATACGGGTTCAGTAAAGCTACCGGTATATTGTCCAAAAATTGCAGCATTTGGATTCGTTGTCTTTACACCTGCCAAATATCCTGCTTCATATCTAAGCACCGGAGGAATTGGCATACCACCGATATAACCAACCTTAGCTGCTTTTGTGGCATATCCTGCAATTGCTCCTACTAAGAATCCGCATTCATGCTCATTAAATAAATAACCTACTACATTTGTAAGATCTACTACCTTTCCACTTTCATCTACAGGAGGTGCATCAATCAACATAAACTTTGTATTAGGATATTTTATAGCAGATTCACCAATTGAACCTGCAAGCATAAATCCAACACCAATTACCAGGTCACAATGTGCCTGTTCAATTAATGTAGAAATGTTTGGTATATAATCTTTCTTATCTTTTGATTCAAGAACAATGGCTTCTACATTTAGAGGTTTAATATTTGCACCTGCTAAGTCCTCAGGAATACTTGCATTGAAATCTGCATCACTCAGAGGTTCATACCCACCACCTTGTACATATTTTACTTTCGCTGCCCATGTCTCCAATCCACGAATTGCAGAATCATTAAATGATCTGTCTCCTCTTCCCCCAACATCTGTTACTATACCAACTTTTATTTTAGCTTCTGCAGCAAAAACAATCGAGGAAAGACACAAACTCAAAATTATTGTAAGTACAATTACTCCTAAAAGATTCTTTTTCATTGTTAAAGTCTCCTTTCTTTTTAAAAAATATTAAAAAAATTAACTTTACTTTTGTAAGGCAAAGAAAAGTAGTCCATTTATCACCTCCTTAAAAATATATTTTTTCTATAATTGTTTAAAATAGTTAGTTGTTTGTATCTTCTTAATATAATTAATACGACACTAGATTATTCTTTTCCTGCTTATAAATAAAAATATTTATTGTTTCTCAAAATTATTAAGATATTCATCTTCA
>Ga0210049_1001506_pt1 | contig 21882 bp, 24 predicted proteins | sample CryGeyCG2014_300_2_FD_183964 | JGI IMG/M metagenome (GOLD analysis project Ga0210049, IMG submission 183964) | Groundwater microbial communities from aquifer - Crystal Geyser CG06_land_8/20/14_3.00 (SPAdes) (version 2) | ecosystem: Environmental > Aquatic > Deep subsurface > Groundwater | place... | reverse complement strand
GTCTGATTCGGTGCCAATATAAAATCTCTCCACGTCTTGAAAATCAATTTTCCTCAGGGCCTCAACCGCCAAATCCTCAATGGAAGTTTGGTAAGGAACCCTGGCCTCAACCACGCCCAAACCTGCCCCGGCATAGCCAGCGGGAATCTTTCTTTTTTTAGCCAGTTCAAAAAGAGTGATAAAATATTTTGGCAGGGATATCCCAATTTGAGAAATACCTACTTTTGGAATCATATTTTTATTTTTTTTACTTTATCTTTTACTTTACCAAAAATAATTTTGAACCAGGGGGTGTATTTTTGCGGGTTTTTCGCAATATCGGTTTTCAAATCTGCCAATTTAATCCATTGCCAATCTTCAACTTCTTTTTCGTTTGGTTTTGGCTTTCCATTAAATCTGCCGAAGAAAACATGGTCAAATTCATATTCCACTAAACTCCCCAGTTTTGCTTTATAAATAAAACTAAAAATTTTTTTTAAATCCGTTTCAATTCCCATTTCCTCTTTTAATCTCCTTTTGGCTGCCTGGTCTATCTTTTCTTTTGGCCGGGGATGGGAACAGCAGGTATTGGTCCAGAGGCCGGCTGAGTGGTATTTTGATTTGGCCCTCTTTTGAATTAAAACCTCTCCTTTTTTATTAAACAAAATAATAGAAAAGGCTCGATGTAATTTTCCTTGGAGATGGGCTTTCATTTTTTCTTCTACTCCAATAACTTTGTCTTTTTTATTAACTAAAATTACTTTTTCCATTTTTTGCTACATTTTTCTTTCAATTAAATAATTAACGAATTCTTCTAATTTCTTTTTGGCTTTTGACTTTGGCAGTAATTTCTTGGCATCCTGCCAGCTATCTTTAATAATTTTTTTGACCATCTTTTTAGCATATTCTATGCTACCATATTTTTTGATGATTTCGATTGCCTCTTTTCTTTCTTCAAAATCATCGGTATGTTTATCTAAAATTTCTAATAGTCTTTTTTTGTCTTTTTGGCTGGCTTTCTCTAAAGCATGAATGACCATTAGAGTTCTTTTACCCTCTTTAATGTCATTGCCAAAACTTTTGCCGAATTTTTCTCTTTCTTTTCCTTCAAGGGTTATGTCTAAAACATCATCTTGAATCTGGAAACCCACTCCAATGGCTTCAGCCATCTTTCCGATACTATCGGCCAGTCGCTCGCTCTTTTCTGAAAGGACAACTGCCAATTTGGCAGCCAACCGGGAAAGACAGCCGGTTTTGAAAGCGCACATTTGTAAATATTCTTTTTCCTTAATTTTTTTAGTTTTTCCTTTGTGCCAGTAAATATCCGTTCCCTGGCCGAGATGGAGATTAATCATCTCCTGGATACAGACTTGATAAGCCCGGGTTAAGACCTCGGGCTTAAATTTATTTTTGTTTTTGATTAAAGTTATCAAAGGCAGAAAGTAGAGAAAATTTCCGGCATTAATAGCCACATCAACGCCAAAAATTCTATGTAAACATGGCTTACCTCTTCTCAATTCTCCTTCGTCCTGACAGTCATCAATTATAATGCTTCCTTCATGGCAGAGCTCGGGGATGATTAAAAAGTCTTTGACTTTTTTGAGGTCACCGGCAATGGCTTCGGTGACCAATAAAAATAAAACCGGTCGCCATCTTTTTCCGCCCCGGGCCAAAAATTCCTGAATTGGATTAATCAGCACCTCTTGGGCCGCTTTCTGACTATAAAAATAGCGAGGTCTACCAAAAGTAAAATCAAGCCACTTTTTGGTTGCCTTTCTGGGAAGATATTTTTCAATAACTCTGTCAATTTCCTGCTTTTTCTTTTTCAGATATTCTTCGATTTTGGTTTGACTGATCATAAAATTAGACTTGAGGTCGCTGAAGCTTTGCCTCATCTCTCACTTCTCCCCTACATGGGGCTCGGTGTGAACGAATATAGTTTCGATAAATGAAAAAAAGTTTGAGAAATTTGAAAACGTTTTTTCTTAAATTTGGTTTTGATAAAAAATTGAAAAAAACCGAAAAATTCTTTAAATAAAAAATGTCTCCGCAGGCTTTTTCTAAAATTTCTCCAACTTCGTTTAGTGTTTTATTATCAAGCGAATACAAAATTTTCTGGGCTGAAAGTAAATCTTTATTAAAGCAGAAAAGGAATTTAATTCTCGCGGGATAAGAATTGACGTCTTTAGCCAGAATTGATTTAGCCGCCTGCTCTCCGGCAATCATGGCATTGCCTATCCCGCCGCCAGAAATGGGATCAACCATGGCCCCGGCATCACCAACCAATAAGGCATTATCCTTAACCAATTTTATTGGCTTTTTCTCCCAGGGAACAAGGCCTGAAATGTTTTTTAAAAGCCGATAATTACCAAATTCTTTTTTAATAGTATTTTCCATAAAATCTTTAAACTGCTCGTTAAGATTCTTTTTGCCTGCTGAGCCTAGACCAATATTGGCCCTATTTTTTGATTTGGGAAAAATCCAGGCATAACCCAAAGGAAATCTTTCCTGGTCAATATACATTTTTATGGTCGAACAATCAACTTCTTTCTCTACTCCAACTAAATATTCCAGGCAGGGATAAACTGCCACTTTTTCATCAAAAACTTTTCTCCTGACAATGGAAAAGGGTCCGTCAGCGCCAATTAGATATTTTGATTTAAAAACCTCGCCCTCTTGAGTTTTGACTTGCCAAAGTTCTCCCTCTTTTTCAATCTCAGTCACTCTTTTTTGAAGTTGAATTTTTGCTAGACAAAGACCTGCCAAAAATTTTTCAAAATTTACTCTATCTAAAATATAACCTCCTCCTTTAGCTCTTAAGTTGATTACTTTTCCGTTGGGCAAAATTATCTGGGTATTATCAATGGTGGTGGAAATCCAGTTTGGGTCAGGTTGAATACCAAATCTATCCAAAAATTTTTTAGCTAATCCTTCGGCGCATTGAACCGGCTTGCCGATTTCACTTTTTTGCTCCAGAATCAAAGCATCATCTAAATATCTTCCGGCAGTCAAGCCACCAGGACCTGCCCCAACAATAATTGTTTCAAAGGTCCTTTCCATAGAGATAATTCTTCATCGCTTCAATAACTAAGGCAGTGGTTAATTCCTCTGAACCATAATAACGCCAGGGAAAGGGACCTAAAAATAAAAAAGACTTCTTCCAGGAACCATCAGCCAACTGTCTTTTTAATAAATAATTAATTCCTGCGGTAATTTCTTTTCCGGAATAATCAAAATTCAATAAAGTATTCAAAGCCAAGGCAGTATCTAAGTGACTGCCAAAAACACCTGGTTTCTTTTGATAACTCAAGGTAGATTTAATAATAATGTCCCGATTTTCTCCCAGGTTAGTAACATTATTTTTAAAGGCTCTCGAAACCATATAAAAGAGGGCTAATTTATTTGGATAATAAATTGAGCAAGGCTGATTTAATTTTATTGCCTGATTAATAAAAGAGCAAATCGGGAAAGTCTCAGGGTTCTGGCCTAAATATAATAAAACATTGGCATTAACAACGCAGTCAATATAGTCTTTAAATTTATCTATCAACCGGGCAAAATGGTATTTCTCTCCTTTACTTATTATAAATGTTAGAAATAATTTGTCTTGGTTGCGATTATTTAATATTAATTGAAGATTGTCGTCAAAATTGACCGCATTCAGCCGCAAAATAAAAGAAATGGTTGAAATATCATCAAGGTCTGGGGGCACTCTTTTTTTATTTTTTGAGGTCCAGAATCTCCAGATGCCTCCTCTCTCCTGTTCGCTTAATAAAAAACTAATCGCTTTTTCAGTCATTATTTTTACTTTCTTCTGTTCCAAATCTTTCAGGGAATATAAAACAAAGCTGGTAACAAAAGGAGTGCTATCAAAATAACTTCCCAGCATAAAACTATTCCAGCAGGCTAGGGTTTTGAACTCTCCCCAGGGTAATTGATTCTGATAAAGAAAATCTATGGCCCGACTAATTGAATTCTCAATATTATTAGAAATGCTACTATTATTCACCATGGGTAGAGGGTTGATATTGCTATGGTCAGGTAAGAGAAAATGGGACAATAGGTATCCATTATTTGGAAATTCCTTTTGAATAAAAATAGAAAAAGGAAAAATGATGTCAAAATTAAAAACCCAAATAAAAATTTTTGAGAAATCAGGAAGAAGACCGGAAAGAGAACTAAGGGATAGAAAAAGGCTAAATATTTTAAGAAATTTACCGAATTTTCATAGCCCAAAAAACAAACAGTGGTTTGCAGGCCAGCCTTAAAATCCGATTGATAATCTTCCAAATGGTTTCTCATTTCCAGCATGGCTGATAAATAAGAGACGGAAAAAGCAATCAAATAGTGAAATAAAGTTAATTTGGGGCTAAAAATTAAAAGCGGAAAAAGAAAAATCAAGGCGCCGGCAAAAAGACCGTGAGAGATTAAATCCAAAAAAGGCCTTGATTTCATTCTTAAGGGCGGAGCGGAATAAAAAAAACCAATTAAGCCGGCCGCCAAAACAAATAAAAAAACCTTTACTCCAAAAAAGGTTGATAAAAATAAGCCCAAAATTCCTGGCGAAATTGAAAAAAGGAAATTTTTTTTATTTTGAACTAAAAAATTTATTGCTTCTCCTTTTTCCTTGTCTTCCTTAACATCAAAAAAATTATTGACTGAAAAACCAAAAGCTAATAGCAGGACACCAATGATTAAAAAAAGGACAATATCTAAAATAGGAAATAAAAAGCCCTTGGCAATGACAAATCCAAAAACTCCCAGGGTAAAATAAGCCCGCCAGTCCTTCATCCGATAATATTTAAGAAAGGAGTTGATTGACATTAAATAGCTAAGCCGCCATCGATATTGACCACTTCGCCGGTAATAAAGCTGGCTTCTTCTGAGGCTAAAAAGGCAACCAGGTTGGCCACTTCTTCCGGTCGGCCAAATCGGGAAAGGGCAGTCAGTTTTAAAACCAGCTGTTTTATTTCCTCGGGCATGCTTTCGGTTAATTTCGTCTCAATAAAACCGGGGGCTATGGCATTGACTGTTACCCCAAACCTACCCACCTCTTTGGCCAGGGATTTGGTGAAACCGATAATGCCGGCTTTGGCCGCCGCATAATTTGTCTGGCCAAAGTTCCCCCGCTCTCCAACCAAAGAAGAAATACTAATAATTTTTCCCTGGTTTTGAATAATCAAAGGAAGGACAGCTTTTGAGCAATTGAAAACTCCGGTTAAATCAATATCAATTACTCTCTGCCATTCTTCTTTGGTCATTTTAGCCAGGGTTCGGTCAACACATATTCCAGCATTATTAATCAAAATATCTAATCTGCCAAATTCTTTTTGAAGAGCTTCAACCATTTTCTCCACCTCTTCTAATTTTGAAACATCGGCCAAAAAATACTTACCTCCCAATTCCTGAGAAAGTGCCTTCAAAGCCTCTTCAGCTTGAGCAATGTCATTTAAAGCCAATTTTGCTTTAGCAGCAGCAAATTTTTGAGCAATGGCTTTACCAATCCCTCCTGAAGCTCCAGTAATTAAAACTACTTTATCCTTCATATTTTTTGATTAGTCTCCAGCCCATTGGTAGGGCTAACCCAGCCAATAATATCTTTAATAAATCTCCTGGAATAAAGGGATAAAGCCCGACTGACAGAACTTTTCCAAATCCGATAAATTTTGCTAACCATAAAAGGCCGGGAATATAAAGTAAAATATTACCAATCAACATTGCTAAAATGGCTGTTTTAACTTGTCTGTCAAATCCTCTCTCACAAAGCCAACCAATTGAATAGGCAGCTAAAACAAAGCCAATTATATAACCAAAAGTCGGTGACATAAGATAAGCCATTCCGCCGCCCCGGGCAAACCAGGGAAGGCCAGCCAATCCCATTAGAAAATAAGTTATCTGTGACAAAGCTCCCCTTTTTGAACCCAATAAAGCTCCGCTCAAAAGAACAGCCAAGGTCTGCATGGTGATAGGAACTACTCCAATTTCCAGTTTCAGTTGAGCAGCAACCCCAGTGACAATGGCAAAACTCAAAACCAGAACAATGTTTTTTACTAAGGCCAAAATTTTATTTTCAATTCTGGGAATTATTATGTTAATTAGGGTTAAGTTTTTTACTTCTGCCATCTTTGATATTTAAGGATGTGCAGATGTGCAGGTCTGACTTGCACATAATTTTTTTTAACACAGAAATTATTCAACGCTCTCATTTAATATTTTTCAGCCTCATATTGTAATTCTTCAACCTTTCTGCCAACAATCGGGATATCCTCAATTTTAACTTTTTTAAGACATTTTGGCAATTCTTTTACCATTGAAACTTCAGCAAAAACCCGATCTAAATTTAGAGAATTAAAGCTGGCAAAAATTAGACCGAGGTGAGCGACAAATTGATCGGGTTTCTGGACCGATTGAGCCTCGGCTAAAGTTAAATATCGGAAAAAAATTTTATTCAAATTTTTAATTATTTCTTCATCAGAATAGAGATACTTCAGGCCGAGATAATTTTCCTTTTTCAAGAACTTCAAAATGTTTTCTGTGGCGGAAATTTTTCCCATTTTTAAAATCGGTAGGTTAATAATTAAATCGGAATTAAAAACTTCTTCTGAAATTTCAAAAGAGAAATCTCCTTCACTCTTTTTCACAAAGTTTGTTTTAGCTAAATCTAAAGGCATAATTTTATAACCCTGGCAAACTTTGAGAAGCTGGGATTTTTGAGCCGAGGCCTCAATGGGAATTTCATCAAAACTCTGGCCAGAAACCTTAATATTTTCTAATTTCGCTCCCCTCTCTTCTAAATATTTAATTGTACTTTCTAAAAATTGAGGGCTGGTATTTTCAGCAAAATGAGGATGGACTGGAGCAATAAGAGTTGGCAGAATTAAAATTTTGGTTTGGGTATCAATTTTTAATTCGCCCAAAAATTCAATTACTTTTTCAATCCCTTCTAAAATATCATATTTTATTCGCCAAATGGCCACCACCTCCAATGTAACGTTACCTTTCCTCGTTACATGGAATTCGTCACCAATTTTACATTCTTTCACTGATTTTTGGACCCATTTATTTCCTTTTTCATCCTCCAGGACCAAAACAAAATAGGGAACTTTTGGATGAAACATTGTTGGAATGGTCACCTTAGAAATACCAATAACTCTAATTTTCTCAGATTTCCTTCTTTCCAATTCCAAAAAACACTCCGGACATTTCCCAATCGGATGCTGCCAAACTTTTTGACACTTTGGACATTTGTAGAACATGATATAATAATTTTTATGAAGACTTGCTTTTTACCGAAGGAACTTAGGCCGGAATTAAGAAAAATTTGGGGAATTCCTCTTTTTAATGGTGAAAAGGAAGTCCTCAAAAAATTCCAGCAATTTACTAAAAAGAGAAGATTTAAAAAAATAATTACTGTGGGCGACTATTGTTCTCTTACTCTGCCTTCGGACATTAAGATTTTTGACGGGAAAATAAAAAGGAAAAAGATTAAAAAACTAGCAAAATTCTCTCTCTCTTGTAGCAATCCTGCCGGAACCATTAAGAAGGGAGTCTGGCCGATTATCAAAAAGGCAATCAAAAATAAGGAAAATGTTTTTGTTGATGGAGAGGAAGACCTTTTAGTTATTCCGGCAGTTTTGCTTTCTTCAAACAAAACGGCGGTAGTTTACGGTCTCCCCGACAAAGGGGTCTGCCTGATTGAAGTTTCTCCCCGGGTGAAAAAAACTTTTAAAGAACTTCTCAACCAATTCCATATTGAATAACCAACACCCGGTGTTGGTTAAGTAATTTTCTTCAAAATATGAACGGTCACGCTGCCGCCGGTTCCGCCAACATTGTGGCAAAGGCCGATTTTAGGGTTGCCCCTGACTTGTCGCTCGCCGCATCTTCCTCTAAGCTGATTAACTATTTCATAAACCTGAGCTAAACCGGTGACCGAAATTGGATGGCCCTTGGCTTTTAAACCGCCAGAGGGGTTAATCGGTAACTCCCCATCCAAATTTACTTTTCCCGAACGAATTAATTCTGCTCCTTTTCCATTTGGAGCTAATCCTAAATCTTCATAGGAGAATAATTCAACCGAAGTAAAGGCATCGTGAACTTCAGCAACATCAATATCTTCAGGTTTAATTTTGGCTTCTTGATAGGCCTGCTTAGCTGTTAATTTAGTTGCCTGAAAATGCCAGGGTTCTTTTCTGCTAAAGGTTAAAAGATAATCAGTGGCAAAACCAGAACCTAAAACTTCAATGTCAGTTTTTTCTCTTGAAAGAATAGCTGCCGCTCCTCCATTAACTGATAAAGAACAATCCATTAACCGAAGAGGGGAGGCAACGATTGGTGAATTTTTAATATCTTCTAAAGAGACTGGTCTTTGATAATAATAGGCATTGGGATTTAAGACGGCGTTCTGATGGTTTTTATAAGCAATCAGGGCCAAATCGTCCATAGTAGCGCCGTATTTCAGCATATATTGCTGCCAGACCAGGGCATTTTGAACCGGAAATAACATTCCTTCTGCCTGCTCAATCACTCTTTCAGCAGCTGATAATATCCAGTGGGTGGTCATCTCGCTTTTGTTATCAACCAATCTTTCACCGGAAACAACTAATGTGTTTTTAAACTTTTCCAGCTGCAAAGCTGTCCAAAAGGCTACCCCGCCGCCAGCGCAAACCGAAGGCGTTTCAATAATCGGAACATTGGTCTTGAACAAATCAGAGAGCAAGGAAATTTTATGGGTCTGATGCTCCGAATAACCATCGCAATTTTCCATTCCGGTAAAAACAATGGCCTCAATCTCAGAAATTTTCATTTTAGCATCTTCCAAGGCCTCCCTGGCCGCTTCAAAAGCAAACTGCCACCAAGGCTTTTGAGAATAATCAAATTTTGTCATTCCTACGCCTTTAATGTACATGGTGAATTTTCACTAATAAATTTACCATCTGGCACAATGGAGCTTTAGATAGTAGCCGATTCGATTAATGATTATGTGTAATAAAAAGGTTAAAATAAAAAGGGTTATCCAAACCATTATCCCAATTTTGAAAATCGCTGTCAAGAAAATAGCCGAACCTATCACATAATTTGTCTGGTCAAAAGGGATAAATCTGGCGCCCGGCGCCATTTTTAATCTTCGTTTAATAAAGGCAAAGAGCAAGTCGCCAAAAATTGCTCCGGCTGAAATTAAAAAGCCGAAAAGAAAAATATTAATTTGCTCATAATCTAAAAGAGAAATTTTTTGGACTGCCGGAAATTGATAAAGATAACCCTGAACTAAAGCAACCAAAAAGCCGAACAAGGTCCCCAATATCGCTCCCCGCCAGGATTTATGTTTGCCAAAAATTGGCTGGCCCAAAAATTTTTTCCCGAAATCAATCTCTTTATCTAAAAAATTAAAAAGATTAACTCTTCTCGTTAAAGGTGGAGTCATATTGGTAAAGTAAGCGGGCAGAAAAAAGTAGAGACAAGATAAGATATATGTTAGGATATTCATATGAGATGCGATTTACATTGTCACACTAGTTATTCTTATGATAGTACTACCCCACCAGAAGAAATGGTTGAGGCAGCCTTGAAGAAAGGAATTAATTGTCTGGTAATCTCTGACCACGGAGAAATTAAGGGCACTCGGGAAGCAATTGAGTATGCCAAAGATAAACCTATTTTGATTATACCAGGAATTGAGATTAAGAGTAAGAAAGGGGATATTTTAGGATTGAATGTTAAAGAAATTATTCCCAATAAATTATCAGCTGAGGAAACGATTAAAAAAATAAAAGAATTGGGAGGATTGGCAATTATTCCCCATCCTTTTGGCTGGTTTACTGGTTTTAGAGGAAATCTGGAAAAAATTATAAAAGAAATCGATGGAATTGAGGTCTTAAACGCTTCTCTCTTTACTGGTAACAAAAAGGCTCTTGATTTTGCCCAAAAATTCAATCTTCCTTTTACTGCTGGCTCCGATGCCCATTTCCCAGGTTTTGTCGGAAAAGCATTTTTAGAAATTCCAGGCGAAAATTTATCAATCAAGGAAGTTTTAGAAAAAATAAAAAATAGAGAAGGGAAATTAGCCAGTTCAGAAGCTAACTTTTTTGAAAAAATAATTAATCATTCAAAAAGTAGTATCGCTAAACTAAAACAAGCTTTTCCAAGGTAGAACCTTGGAAGACCCTTGGAAGAATCTTAATATAATGTTCGCATTAAAATGCTATGACTAAATAACTTGTAACATTTATGTTAGAGGAAAAAAGAGAAAAATTTAAAAGAATTTCCAATTGGACAGGGAGTATTTTTTCAAAACTTGGTTTAACCCCTAATCAATATACTTTGATTTCCCTTGTTTTTGTTTTGGTTTCTTTTTATTTTTTAATTAAGGAAAGGTTAATTCTGGCTTTAATTTTCTTTTTACTGGCTGCCTTTTTAGATTTCATAGACGGGGCAGTGGCTAAATTTTTAGAGAAAAAAACAAAAAAAGGTGCCTATTTAGACACCATTTCTGACCGTTATGTAGAGGGAATTATTTTATTAGGATTTCTATTTCTACCTTTAGCTGATTTTCTCTTGCCAGCCAAAATCTGGATTTTTCTGGCTTTTTTTGGCTCCTTAATGACGACCTATTCAAAAGCAGCAGCTAAAGAAAAGGAATTAACTCAGAAGGAATTAAAAAAAGGCCTTTTGGGCCGGGCAGAAAGAATCATTTTAATCAGCCTGGCAATCTTTCTGGGCATCTTTAATCTTTCCTGGATGCTCTATCCAATAATCTTCCTAGCTGTTTTTTCTAATTTAACTGCTCTCCAAAGGATATATTTATCTCTCAAATAATCTGCCAGTCTCTTTGTTTGGCAATTTTTAGTAACTTTTTATCCGGTTCAACAACCACCGGATTACCAACTAACTCTAACAAGGGTAAATCAAAAAAACTATCTGAATAGGCAAAACTCTCTTTAAAGTTTATCATTAAGCCATTGCCGGATAAAAATTTCCTCACTTTTTCCGCTTTTTCCCGACCAAAACAAAAGGGAGGAATTACTTTTCCGGAAAATCTATCCTTGACAACCTCAAGTTCGGTTCCAATAACAAAATCAATGTTGAGACGTTTGGCAATAATTTCCAGCAACTTTTGAAAACTGCCGGAGGTCAAAATAGTTAAAAAGCCTTCCTCTTGATGATTTTTTAATCTCTCTAAAACCTTCTTTTTTAGACTGGGCAAGAGATATTCATCAGACAACCTTTCAAAAATTTCCTTTGCTCTCTCGGTCTTTATTCCTCTTATCATTGCCACTAAATCCTGGCCCCAACTCTGGTAATATTTTTCAGTTGAGATAAGACCCATTTTCCAGAAAGGCATTAAGGCCAGGTGGGAAAACAAATACCAAAAAGTGGCCCCGAGCTTTTCTTTTGTTTTTAAATGATGTTTCATTAATCCTAACCAAAGATTGGTTTCTACCAAGGTTCCATCAAAATCAAAAAGGGCGATTTTGGTCTCTGGAGCATTCATTGAGTTGACTTTTTTAATTGAATTTTTGGCTCTTGGTCTTCTTTAATTCTTTTTAAATTTTCTCGATGAACCCACCAGATCAAGGCAAAGAGAGCCAAGCCGAGAATAAAGTAAGCCAAGGAAAAAGAACTAACCCAGAAAGCCAGGGGCAAAAAAGAAACCATTAACAGATTAGAAAAACTGGAAATTTGGGAAATAGCTAAAACCAAAAGCCAGACTAAAAGTAAAGGTAAAAGAATCTTCCAATCTAAAAGAATAAATATGACGCCGAGAGTAGTAGCCACTCCTTTTCCGCCCCTGAATCCAAGCCAGACCGGAAAGATGTGGCCCAGTACCGGAGTAATGGCTACTGAGGCTATTTGCCAATCAAAAACTAAGAAATTCAAAGCCAAATAAACTGGAATTACTCCCTTTAAAACATCCAGGACCGCCACTAATAAGCCCCACTTTATTCCTAAGGCTCGAATAACATTTGTTCCACCGATATTTCCCGAGCCGACTTTTCTGATATCAATGCCTTTGGCTTTGGAAATTAAATAGCCCCAGGGAATAGAACCAAAAAGATAGCCGAAAATGACTAATGACAGATGACTAATGACTAATGACATAAATTAGTAGGGAATGGCGTTTTCAAAATGGGAAATTTTTGCCTTTCCTTGAGTCATTCTAACAGAAATGACATCAATCTGCCACTTAGAATTTAAAGGAATCCTCTTTGTCATCAACCAACTTTCAGCCGTTCTTACTAATTTTCTCTGTTTTCCAAAATTTACTTTTTCTTCTGGCGAAATGAGGGAGGGCGACCCTCCCTCCAATAAGGTTTTGACCTCAATAAAACTAATTATATCAGATTTTTTGGCCACAATATCAATCTCGCCTTTTTGGGGATTACCGGGAATTCTAAAAGAATAATTTTTATCCAAAATTTGATACCCCTTATCTTTGAGATATTTTTCAGCAATTCTCTCGCCAAAATTACCAACTTTTTTAGTATCCATATGGACCCGGTGGGAATCGAACCCACACTTTTCGCAATGCGAATGCGACGTTTTACCATTAAACTACAGGCCCTCGGGCTGTCCGAATTTGCATCGGAACTAAATCCTCCCGAAGGACTCGTGCTACTATTACACTACAGCCCGTTACGTTACCCAATACTTTTTCTTGGTCATTTCATCTCGTTTCATTTCCAGTTTTTCTCTTTCTTTTCTGGCTACTTGGGCTAAATCTTTCAATTCTTGGTCAGATAATTTTCCCAATTTTTTGGTTTCTTTTTCCAGAAATTCTTTTTTATTTTTCTCAGGCGTTTCTAGGACATAGCCCAGTAGGACATCGAGAATTTGTCCTACCTGAGGGCTAGGTGGGACATTTAAAATTCTCATTACATCATTGCCATTGACTTTAAGCATTTTGACTGAGATCGGGTCTCGGCTGACTTTTTCAATAACGTATTTTAAATGTCTTAGTTTATAGGGTTCGGCTTTAGGAACGCCCGAGCCAATTCGGTCGGCCATTCTCACCTGCAATAATTCTTCCATACTTTCCGGTCCTACCTGGCGAACCAACCTTCTGACTGAACTATCCGAGACCTCATCAACATTGTAGTAAAAAAGATGATACCTGACCAGTTTTGCAATCTTTTCAATATCTTTTTTAGGAAACTTTAGGCGGTTGAGGATTTGGGCAGTCATTTTTGCACCAACTATTTCGTGGCCATAAAAAGTGGCATCTGGACCTTCCCCTCTTTTAGTCCGAGGCTTTCCAATGTCATGAAACAAAGCTGCTAATCTAACATATTTATTAAAATTTTTTTTGGCGGCATAATCTAAGGATCTCAGATAGTGGTCATAACACTCATAAATATGATGCTTATTCTGGCTAACCTGGTAACCTTCCTCCAACTCGGGCAGAATATACCTTAATAAATCGAGTTTCCTTAAAAGCTCTATCCCTTCAGTTGCCCTCTCTGACATTATAATTTTTATCAATTCATCTCTAATTCTCTCTTTAGAAATTGCCTGGAGCCAGGCCGCATTTTTCTTAATAGCCTGAGCAGTTTTTTCTTCAATTTTCCAATTTTCTCCTAAAGTGATGCTAAACCTCACGGCTCTCATTAGACGCAGGGAATCCTCGGAAAATCGTTCTTCTGGCTTGCCCACTGCCCGAATAATTTTATTTTCCAAATCTTCCTGCCCGCCAAACAGGTCAATAATTTTTAATTGCACGGGTTGAACCCGTGCAATTTCTACTGCGAGAGCGTTAACCGTGAAGTCGCGCCGGGCCAGGTCTTCTTCAATGGTTTTGGCAAATTTAACCTCATCAGGATGGCGCTTATCAGTATATTTGGCTTCTTTTCGATAAGTGGTAATTTCGATTTCCTTTAATCTGGGATTTTCACTGCCGGTCTGGACAGTGACAGTGAAAAATTGATTACTATAAAAACTCTTTGGGAATATCTTTTGAATTTCTTCTGGTCTGGCATTAGTTGCCACATCCCAATCTTCCGGCTCCACTCCTCTTAGAAAATCCCGAACACAGCCACCAACGATGTAGGCCTCAAAATTATTTTCTTTTAGTTTTTCAATAACAAATTTTACTTCCTCTGGTATTGGCATATTTCTCATTTTATATCAAAATTTGCTTTTTTTCAACTGTTTTGGTAGAATTAAAAAAAGCCCCCGTGGTCTAATGGATAAGGCGCCTGGCTTCGGACCAGGAGATTTGAGGGTTCAAGTCCTTCCGGGGGCACTATGAAAAAATTTCCAATTTTCAATTTCCAATTTTCAATTTTATTCTTAATTATTTTTTCATTTGGATTACTTTTCTTATTTTTCTTAGATGTCTTGGCGCAAACACGAACAAATTGTCCAACTGGCCTGGTTCCTTGTGGAGGCACGGATTGCCCTTGTCAATTTTGTGATCTTTTTGTCCTTTTTAAAAAGATTGTTGATTTTCTTTTATTTACAATTGTTCCTCCTCTGGCTATTTTGATGTTAGTAATTGCTGGCGCTATGTATATGCTGGCTCATATGGAAGTGGTCGGCAGTCCTAACTGGATTATTCAGGCTAAATCTTTAATTTGGTCAGTGGTAATTGGACTGATTATAATTTACGGTGCCTGGTTAATTGTCAGTCTCTTTTTCCAAATAATCGGGATAGCAGAATGGACGGATTTGAAGACCTGGTGGCAAATTAAGTGTCCTTAAATGACTATATATTTTTTGCCCCCATAGCTTAATTGGTAAAGCAAGAACCTCTTAAGTTCGAGAGTCTCGGTTCGAATCCGAGTGGGGGCACAAAAAAGGTGCGGGGTGAAAGTCCTGGTGGGGGCACCAGAAAGGCAAGTTTACCTTTTTTGTTTTATGTGGTAAAATTTAATTGAAATATGTTAACCCCGGAGGAAAAAGAAAAAATTATTAAAAAATATAAACTGCATGAACTGGATACCGGCTCTGCCGAGGTTCAAATTGCCTTACTGACCGAAGAAATTAAAAGGTTGGTTTTGCATCTGAAAACTCATCCCAAAGATTTTCATTCCAAAAGGGGGTTATTGAAAATGGTGGCCAAAAGAAGAAAGTTTTTGAGATATCTAAAAGAAGAGGATGAAAAGAGATACAATAGTATTATTAAAAAAATCGGTTTAAAAAAGTAAGATGGCTCCAATAATCAAACACATTGGACAAAGGGTTGGGGTTTTGATAGATGTTCAGAATCTCTACCATTCGGCTAAAAACTTATATCAGGCCCGGGTTAATTTTCGGGAAATTCTAAAATTGGCAGTTTCAGGAAGAAATTTAATCAGGGTCTTTGCCTATGTAGTCAGAACCAAAAGCGGCGAGGAAAAGCCATTTTTTGAAGCCCTAATCAAATTGGGAATTGAAACCAGAGTCAGGGATTTACAAGAATTTTACGGCGGATTAAAAAAAGCTGATTGGGATGTGGGAATTACCATTGATGCTATAAAGATTGCTCCCAGTGTTGATACTATTGTCTTGGTTTCGGGAGATGGCGATTTTCTTCAATTAGTTGAGTATTTAAAAAATCAGGGAAAAAGAGTAGAGGCAATCGCCTTTGGCAAATCAGCTTCCTCTAAACTAAAAGAAATAGCCGATGAATTTATTGATCTGGAGGAAAGGCCAGAAAAATATTTATTGAAAAGATGACTAAACAAAAATTTCAAATTGAAATTGCCGGTCGTAATCTCGAAGTTGGAATAAGGAATTTAGCCGAGCAGGCCAATGGTGATGTTTTGGTTCGCTATGGAGACACCTTAGTTTTGGCAACCTGCGTGATGTCAAAATATGAACTGGAAAAGGATTTTTTTCCCCTGACCGTTGAATATGAAGAAAGGTTTTATGCGGCTGGTAAAATTCGGGGGCCCCGCTACACCCGACGAGAAAGTCGACCTCCTGACCAGGCCATTTGTAATGCCAGATTAATTGACCGAGCCATTCGACCAAGATTTCCAAAAAGTCTCAAAAATGAAGTTCAAGTAGTAGTGACTGTTTTATCCTGGGACGGCCAAAATGACCCTGATATTTTAGGCCTAATGGCTTCTTCTCTGGCTTTAGCAATTTCTGACATCCCCTGGTTAGGACCACTTGCTGCAGTTAGAATCGGGAGAGTAAATGATGAATTTATTTTAAATCCAACCTATGAACAGAGGGAGAAAAGTGATTTAGATTTAACGATAGCTGGGGTTGAAAAAAATAGGGAGATTTTAATCAATATGATTGAGGCAGAAGCAGAAGAGGTTCTAGAAGAAATAATTTTGAAAGCCACTGAATTTGCCAAACCTTATTTAAAAAAATTAATTGACTTTCAAAATCAAATTATTAAAAAAACAGGGAAAGAGAAAATTTTAATTGAAGCTCCTCTCAGAGATTTAGAATTAGAAAAAGAAATTAGAGAATTTTTAGGAAAAAGATTAGAAACTGCTCTTTACCAAAAGGACAAAGCTGACCGAATGGCGGAAGTTAACAATCTCAAAGAAGAATTATCTTATTTCATTGAGGGAAAATATCCAGGAAAGGGAAAAACTAAATACGCTCTGGATTTTTTCGAAAAAGAAATTGAGAGGCTAGTTCAGGAAAATATAATAAAGCGAGAGGTTAGACCGGATGGCCGAAAATTAGATGAGTTAAGAAAAATTCATTGTGAAGCCGGATTATTACCCAGAACCCATGGCTCTGGTCTCTTTTGTCGAGGCCAAACAAAAGCTCTTTCTATTTTAACCTTAGGAGCGCCAGGTGACCAGCAATTATTGGAAGGAATAGAAGTTATTGGCAAAACAAAAAGGTTTATGCACCATTACAATTTTCCTCCTTATTCTACCGGAGAAATTAAGATGATGAGGGGACCGGGCAGAAGAGACATTGGCCATGGAATGTTGGTAGAAAAAGCTCTTTTGCCTCTGATTCCTTCTTTTGAGGAATTTCCTTACACAATTAGAGTTGTCTCGGAAATTCTCTCTTCTAATGGCTCGACCTCAATGGCTTCAGTTTCTAGTTCTTCCCTGGCTTTAATGGATGCTGGAGTGCCGATTAAAACTCCTGGGGCAGGTATTGCGGTTGGTTTAATGCAAGATCAAAAAGGTAATTATAAAGTTTTAACTGATATTCAAGGTCCAGAAGACCATTATGGAGATATGGATTTAAAAATAGCTGGAACTAAAAAAGGAATAACCGCTATTCAAATGGATGTTAAAATTGAGGGAATAACTGAGAAAATTTTGAAAGATGCTTTAAATCAAGGTAAAAAAGCCAGGCTGGAGATTTTAGACTTGATGGAAAAGGTCTTAGAAAAACCGAGGACTGAGCTTTCTCCTTTTGCTCCTCGAATTCTGACTATTCAAATTAATCCGGAAAAAATTAGGGAGGTGGTTGGCCCAGGCGGAAGAACAATTAATGAAATTATAGGTGAGACCGGGGCGGCAATTGATATTCAACCTAATGGCCTAACTTACGTCATTTCGGAAAAAGAAGAAGCGGTTAAAAAAGCCATTGCCTGGATAAAAAATATTACCCGGGAAGTTAAGGTAGGAGAGGTTTTTCAGGGAAAGGTCAAAAGAATTTTGGATTTTGGCGCTTTTGTGGAAATTTTGCCAGGTCAAGAGGGCCTGGTCCATATTTCTCAACTGGCTCCTTTTAGAGTAAGAAAGGTGGAAGACATAGTTAAGGTTGGCGATATTGTTCCGGTTAAAGTAATCTCAATAGATGAGCAAGGAAGAATTAATTTATCATTAAAAGAAGCTAGAGACTATGGAGAAAAAAGAAAATAAAAAAACCGAATACTTAAAAAGGGAGAAAATCAGGACAATGCAAAAAGATATTGCTAAACTCCAGGAAATTAAGATTCCAAAAGAAAGGGAGAGAGTGACTGTCGTAAAACTAGAAGAAAAAGTAGAAAAAAAACCGCCAATTAAAGAAGTAGCTCCGCCACCGCCACCAGCAGAAGGTAAACCTCCTTTTCCCCCCTTCGCTGTCACTCGGGAAATTGAAGAGGAAAGGAGAAAAGCTGAAGAAATAGAAAGAAGAGCGGAGGAAATGAAAAGAAAAAAAGAAGAGGAGGAAAGACGAAAAATTGAAGAAGAAAAAAAAAAGATAGAAGAAGAACAAAAAAGGGCGGCCGAAGAACTAAGAAGAAAGGAGGAGGAGGAAAAAGAAAGAAGAAACCGTTTAGAAGAAAAAAAAGAGGTCTTAAACGAAAAGAGACTTCAATTGGAGAAAGAATTAGCCTTAATTCCAGAGAAAAGAAAACCAATTGAAGAAGAAAAGTCCCGGTTTTTGGCTGAGATTGAAAAAATTAAAAGAGGAAGGCTAACCCCAATTTTAACAAAGGAAGAGGGAATAGAAAAAGAGAAAAAGCTAATTGAAGAAGAGGAAAAAAAGGCTCCTTTTCAAAAGAGAGAGGAAATAGAAGAAAAAAGGTGGCAAATTGAAGAAAAAAGAGAAGAAGTTGAAAAAGAAAAATGGGCAGTTGAAGAAGAAATGATTAAAATTCAAGAAAAAATAAAAGAGGTGGATTTAAGAATTGAGGAGCTGGAGAAAAAAGCGGAAAAATTAAGAGAAGAATACGAAAATGTTATTAACGAAGAGGAGGCAATAAATTCATTAGAGAAAAAAATAAATTTAGAAAAAGAGTTCAAGTTGAATGAGGACAAAAGATTAACCTTTGAAGTAAAGCTGGAAACTTTAATGAAGAAGAAGAGTGAAACCGAAAAGGTTTTAGCTGAAATTTTGGAAAGTGAAAAAGCCTTAGAAGAAGAAATAGAAATGCTTGAGAAAAAAGAAGAGTCAACTATTGACCTAAGAGAAAAAAGAGAGATTGAAAAAAGAAGAAGGGAAGTTGAAAGAAAAAGAAAAGAAACGGAAAAAGAGAAATGGCAAATAGTAAAAAAGCGAGAAGAGGATGGCCAGGAGATGGAAGGAATTCAGTTTGAGGTAGAAAAATTCAAAAAAAGAGGGCAAGAATTAGAGAAAAAAATTGAAGAAGTTGATACCTTTTTGGGAAATTTAAAAGAAAGAGGGGTAAAAATTGAAGATTTGATATCCTTGGTCAGAGGAGGTAGGCCGCCTTCTCCTCCCTTCGCTGGCGCTCGGGAAACTGAAGCTCCTCAACCAGAAAAAAAAAGAGTTTCTGAAGAAATAGAAAGAAAGAAAGAAATACCGACTGCGTCACCTCCCAGACCCACTCCTTTACCAGGACTACCGCCAGTACCGCCACCGTCAGAGGAAATTCCAGAAATTCCGGAAATTAAAGAATCTCCGGCAGAAATCTGGATTCCTAAACCCCCTCCGGAAAGACCGAAGCCTTCTCTAAAAATTTTAATTAGAGGAATAATTCTTGCTCTCCTTCTCATATTATTAAGCGGTTTTCTTTACTGGTTTTTTTGGGTAAGAAAACCGATAGAAGAACCGTTTATTCCGCCGCCAGAAGAAGTTGAAAAAAAACCAATTGAAGAAATTGAAGAAAAGGTTGAAAAACCAGTAGAAGAAGTAGAAGAAGCAGAAGAACTACCAGAAAAATAGGTTCTACTCTAATATGAAAAAAAATTTGCTCCAAAAAATAAAACAGGAGTTAGAAAAAGAAAAAACTGCCATTGAAGAACAGCTGAAAAAATTTGCCAAAAAGGATAAAAAACTTCCCGGCGATTGGGACACGGTTTTTCCAAAATACAATGGCGGAGAATCGGGCGGCGCCGCCTTAGAAAAAGCGGCTGATGAAGTTGAAGAATACAGCACTCTTTTGCCGATTGAATATAGTTTAGAGCTTCGTTTAAAAAATATTGATTTGGCTTTGGAAAAAATTAAAAAGGGGGAATACGGAATTTGCGAAAAATGCGGGAAAGAAATCCCGATTGCCCGGCTCAAAGTTTCTCCTGAAGCCCGCCTTTGCCTTAAATGTAAAAATAAGTGAAATGCGAATATGTGCCATCAAAGGAAAACAAAAAATCCCTCAGTGTGTGAGGAGCTTTTTGTTTATAGACAATAGTTTATTAATTTAATAGAATTAAAGAATATGCTATCTAAAATATTCTCAGCTGCTATTGTCGGACTAGACGCTCAGATCGTCGAAGTAGAGACGAATGTTAGTTACGGTCTTCGTCACTTCGAGATAGTCGGCCTGCCCGACAAAGCAGTTGAGGAATCCCGGGAAAGGGTGGGGGCGGCCATTGAGAGTTCCGGTTTTCAGTCTCCCCATCACGAACCTTGCCGGGTTCTGGTTTCTCTGGCCCCGGCTGATTTAAAAAAAGAAGGTTCAATTTATGACCTAGCCATTGCTTTGGGCTATCTTCTGGCGGTTAAGAAAATTAAATTTGACCCGACAAATAAAATTTTTTTAGGCGAGTTAGCTTTAGACGGCAGATTAAGGCCAATAAAAGGGGTAATCTCTTTTACCACTGCCTGTCGAGAAAAAGGATTTTCCGAAATAATTCTGCCAAAGGAAAATGTTCCCGAAGCCAGCTTAATCAAAGGAATAAAGGTCAGCGGAGTGGAAAATTTAAAAGAAACCATTAATTATTTAGAAGGTAAAAAAGAAATGAATCTTCCAAGGTGGAACCTTGGACAGTGTCAAGAAGAGCCGCGGTATCCGGTTGATCTGGGCTACATTAAAGGCCAGGAATCTTCCAAAAGGGCCCTGGAAATTGCCGCGGCCGGCGGCCACCACCTCTTAATGATGGGGCCACCTGGCGCCGGAAAAACCCTTTTGGCCAAAGCCATTCCTTCAATTTTGCCTCCTTTGAGCTTTGAAGAATCTTTAGAGGTAACCAAAATTTACAGCATTGCCGGGCTTTTGCCAAAAAATAAACCCTTAATCAATTTAAGACCATTTCGCTCTCCCCATCATACCGCTTCTGAAGTGGCCTTAATTGGCGGCGGCAATCCTCCTCGGCCAGGCGAAATTACTCTTTCCCACCGGGGAGTTTTATTTTTGGATGAGTGGCCTGAGTTTCACCGCGATGTCCTGGAATCCCTACGCCAGCCGATTGAAGACGGTCAAATTACTGTTTTAAGAGCCAGACATTCAATCACTTTTCCGGCTAGTTTTACTTTAGTTGCCGCCTCTAATCCCTGTCCCTGCGGATATTATGGCGATCCGGAAAAGAAATGTAACTGCACTAATTCCCAGATTCGAATGTATAGAAGAAAACTTTCTGGACCTCTAATGGATAGAATTGACTTATTTATCAGTGTTCCTCAATTAAAATATGAGAAATTAGCTATGGCTGACGAAGAAAATTGCTCAGCTAAAATCAGAAAAAAAGTAAAGGAGGCAAGAAAAATTCAGCGAGAACGGTTCTCCTCAGGTAAAACGAACTCGGAAATGGAAATTCCTCAGATAAAAAAATACTGCCAAATTGATCTGGCAGGTCAAAATTTATTAAGAAATGCGGTTGATTCGGGCAAACTATCTGCCCGGGGCTATCACCGAATTCTCAAAGTAGCCCGAACCATCGCCGATTTAGAAAACTCAGAAAAAATTTTATTAATCCACCTAAGCGAAGCTCTCTCTTACCGCCTCCGCGAAGATGTTTAAGGTTTTACTTAACTACCTTGTAAAAGGATTTTTAGCGCCTCGAACCTCAAAGTGGAGATGGCAGCCGGTCTGTCCTCGAGTACGGCCGGTGTTTCCGATATATCCGATTATTTCTCCTACATTAACACTGCCGCCATTTTTAACAGTAATTACCGAAAGATGACCATACAAAGTTACCACGCCGTTGGGATGTAAAATTCTGACATAATTACCGAGAGTTCTGTCATAGCCAGTTTTCTGGACCGTGCCCCCGGCCGCGGCAAAAACCGGTTTGCCGCAAGGGTATCCTGAATGAGAAAGATCCACCGCATTATACCAGTGAAGTCCCTGGGTAATTATATAAGGTGAGGAAACCGGAAGAATAAACTGAC
>Ga0210049_1001503_pt1 | contig 21910 bp, 39 predicted proteins | sample CryGeyCG2014_300_2_FD_183964 | JGI IMG/M metagenome (GOLD analysis project Ga0210049, IMG submission 183964) | Groundwater microbial communities from aquifer - Crystal Geyser CG06_land_8/20/14_3.00 (SPAdes) (version 2) | ecosystem: Environmental > Aquatic > Deep subsurface > Groundwater | place... | reverse complement strand
TTTGATAATGATTTGGTTATTGTGTGTTTGGTTGCTTTTTTATGGCTTGTTCGCTGTCAAGTTTTGGTTTCCATCCTAGGGTTTTGAGTTTGGTTATGTCGAGGAGCATGTTTTGACGTCGCCTTTTCGGCCTCTTTCATTATAGAACCCCTCGTCCCTTTCATACGTTTCATTATCTCAATAAGCTTTGGATGCGTCAGTTTCCTTGAGGAGGTCCTTACAAAATTTAAACCGGTCTCTGGTGTTAACTTCTATCTTCGATAATTTCAAGTGCTCCGTCCTTTATGCTTAATAGTTTACCCTCATAATCCTTAACTTTAGCTAGCAACGATTCCATTTCTTTAATCAGTTTTTCAGCTTTTGGAGGGTGGATGTGAAGGACGATTATGCCATGGAATTGTTTTGGAGGAAATAAGATTGTGTTAGCGAAGTCGTAATCTCTGGTTAACAAAATGTATCCTTTGCTGAGGGCCAACGATGCTAACTCCCTATTTTTCACACCTTTCGGCGAATATTCGACTATATAATTCTTGGATTCTAGAAAATTTTTGACCAGCTTTGGAATGTTTTCGTCAAGCAGGAACTTCAGCGTATTTGACGTAATGTTCGCCTCTTATAATTTTGGCAGCCCAACCTAATGCTTCTTTAATCATGTCCTCGTTTAAGCTGGGATAATAGTCTCTAATAATTTCCTCAATAGAAAGGCCGGCGGCGAGAAGTTCGATTATATCGCTAACTAAAACCCTCGTGCCCTTAAAAGTAGGTTTTCCATGACAGATTTCGTCGTCGACAACTATGTATTTACCAACCTCAACTCTCATAAGAACTCACAATAATTTAATAAGCAACCATATTTAAAAACTTTCTAGACAGTTTATACCTTAACACTCCTCCTAGCGCGCCAACCTCCAGAGATGGTCGGTTACCAAAAACTATAGAGTTTTTCGGCGAACTGGTTGGGATTATATTAAAAGCGTGGTTCTTTTTCGATGTCTCAAATAGCGCTATTGGGCAAAATGAGCCGAGGTTGTTAGGTGTTAGGTGTTTGGTGGCTTTTCTTATGGCTTGTTTGCTGTTGTGTTTGGGTAGGGGTGTTCTCTGTGTGTATGAAATTTTTTCTGAATGGAGAAGGTGAAAATTAAGTAATGAAAGTTTGACGGAAAATCGTTTATTCTACATAAAATTATGAGGCGAACCTATAGGCTTCGGCAATCTTGTTGTTTACTTCCTTCCGAAGTTGTACGCCAATTTCGCCGATCTCCCCGAGAATCAAGTCCTTTGATATTGTTGCAACCTTGTCAAGTTTTATAACAGACGCCATCTTAAGCCCTGTTTGCTCAAATTCTGGATTGCTTTCATCAACTATAATATCTGTGGGCGCAGGTTCCCGTGGAACCCTAGAAGATATAAATGCTACGACCACATCTTTTTCTCCTTCAAACAAAACCAATGCAGGCCTAAACTTCGACGCTGTTAGGTTTGTGAAAGGAAAAGGAATAAGAACTATTTTGCCTTTCAACGATGCCTAACCTTTATGTCTTTAACAGAATAAACATCAGGTTCCTTCTTGAGGAAACCCTTAAGTGATTTTTCCGCCAAAACCATTAGCGATAAAGTTTCTCTATCTTCAATTAACATTTCAATCTTCTTGTTCAACGCAGAAAGCAGATTCTTTATCTCTCTCAAATCAACTTCAATCGTCATATTTCTCTAAGTACTACATATTCACTGTCTTATTTAATGGTTATTGCCGATTTATGCATCACCAGAACAACGGATAATCTGTCAACAACTGCTTCCACCGTTAATTTTCCCGTTCCTTCTACACTGAGTTTTTATTCATTTGTTAATTCTAGCCAACTATTTATCTAGACTTAGTAAGCCTTTTTTCTTCCTATCCTTGAACAGGGGAAACTCGTCCATAACGCTAGCCAGAGACACTTTTAAGTCGCTTATGAACCTGTGAGCTCTTCGATGGGCTATAACTTTGTATTTAGGCACTCTCGAGTTCCTCGAGTGTTACGTAGCTTCCTTTCTTCATCTCTTGGATTGAGCGTTCTATTTCCTTTATTTTCTCCCTGCTGAGTTCTGCTTCAGGAAGCCCCTTTGTGATAACTTCTTCAATAATGTCTTCGATGAGTCTCAGCCGCTCGTTTACTCTTTTAACCTCGTCGTAAATCATTTCAAGCGTCACTCGGGTATTCATTTTGCCTTCCCTGAATAAACATTGGTCTACGCCATTTATATTCTTTCATTCTCACTTACAAAGGACTTGCAGGGCTTCATCAGAAATTAGTCTGACCCTAATCTTTCTCAGCCCCCATCCTCCTAGGTTTTTTGGGGTTTGAGCGTTGATGTTTAATGAAACGTATGGAGAAATGCTGAAATGAAGTTAGCTAGACTGTTCGGTTATTGCGTGTTGGGTTGCTTTTTTATGGCTTGTTCGCTGTTGAGTTTGGGTTTCCATCCTAGGATTTTGAGGGGGTGCGTAGTCTTCGGGTGTTTGGATTTTTTGTTGGTTTAGCCGTAGACTGTGGATGTGAAGGTTATCGTGGGGTTGTTTCTGTTTTTTATGGTCTTCTGGGAGGTTTTGGGTGGTGGCTTGCTGGGGAGAGGTGAAAGGTTTAAGTAGTACTTTTCTAAAGTTCTACTTGTGATAAAGTATGACTGAGGTTTTAGTTACTAGAAAGGGGCAGATAACTATACCTGTGGAAATGAGGAGGAAGTTTGGTATAGAGGAGGGCTCTAGGGTTGAGGTTTTGGAGGAGGAGGGCATGATTGTGATAAGGAAGCGTCCGAGCATATTTGACCTTGCGGGAGGCGGCGCTGGAAAGGGTGATGTTGGAGAGTTAAAGAGGATGCTGGACCAGATGAGGGAGGAGGATGCCTGAAGGGAGCCTGTATGACACCCGATTCTTCGTCGAGTACTTCTATTCAGGCGACGCAGAGCTTCTGAGAAGGCTTAAGGAAGATCTCAGGGCGGTAAGAGAGAGGATGGTTTCTGCTTTGACGGTTCATGAGATACATCGTATCAATCTGGAGAGGGAGGGAAGAGATGTTGCAACCTTGAGGAGCAAGACCATGCGTGGAGACTTTAACGTTGTTGACGTAGACTATGAGACGGCGGTGAGAAGTGCGGAGCTGAGGAGTAAACATCGGATACCGATGGCTGACAGCGTGATCGCAGCTACGGCTCAAATTCATGGATGCCCTCTGGTTTCAGATGATCCCCACTTCAAAGAAATACAAGATCTTAAAACGAGATGGCACACCACACGTTAATTCTATGCTCCTAAGCCTTTCTTACTTTGAAGTGGTTTTCCCAAAAGTTTCTAGACTTGTTGCCGTTTTAGTTCTTTTATGGTTTCTGTTGTTGCTTGTTGGGTGTTGTGTTTGGGTTTCCATCCTAACGCTTTGATTTTGTCTATGTCGAGTAGCATGTTTTTGACGTCGCCTTTCCATCCTCTTCCACCGTCTACGCCTCCTGTGAAGGTGAGCTTAACATTTTTTAGACCCATTTCTTCGATGATGATTTGGGCTATGGTCTTTACATCCACTTGATCCTCAGAGCCTACGTTATAAATTTCAACAGGCTCGGTTGATTTTTCCAGTCCTAGGAGCATAGCTTCTATGCAGTCGCTTACGTAAAGGTAGGATTTGCTTTGAGTTCCGTCGCCTAATATTTCGAGTTGCGTGGGGTTTTTGTTTAGTTTTTGGATGAAGTCGTAGATTACGCCGTGTTTGCTTCTTGGGCCGATTATGTTGGCTAGGCGGATGATTATTGCTTTGAAATCGTATGTGTATGCGTAGGCTGAGATTAGTGCTTCGCAGGCCAGTTTAGGATTTGTTCTGCGATTTTCTTTAATTTTTCTTGGGATAGGACGGATGAGCTCATGCTGATTGTGAATCGACCCTTTTTCAGTTTGATGATCTCGTTGCTCGTGTGGTTAGCTTGTCGCGTTCTAGGTTCAGGTTGTGCTTGTATGCTGGTTTCCTCAAGTCTGGTGTATGTGGGCTTTGGTTTCTTTTGGTGGTAGGTTAACATGTGCCAAGCCGCGAATGGATATATTAAAATATTAAAAGGCTGAAATATAATTTGGTGACCCCATGTCTGAAGGTAGCGTTCTCTTAACTGATGAGGATCGGGCTCTTCTTTTAAAGGTGAGTAGCCTGCTTGAGGAAATCATCGAAACCTTTGACATCCTAGAAGACGAGGATACAATGAAATCCCTTAGGGAAGCGAAAGAAGACGTGAAAGCTGGAAGGGTCAGAGGGTACAACGAGTTTATCGAGGGGCTGAAGGAATCTGGAGAAATATAGTCTCAAGGTTACTAGAAGGTTTGAAAGAGACTTCCGTAAGCTCGATATCCAGCTAAAGAGAAGATTGGATTCCGCTATTAGAAACCTCGAGGTTAATCCTCACTTTGGAAAGCCCCTTCGAGGAGAACTGTCAGGTGAATGGAGTCTAAGGATCGGAGATTATAGGATCATCTACGTAATAGATGAACATGAGAAAACGGTCACACTCTATAACGTGAGGCATAGAAAAGTGGCATATCAATGATAAACCGTCAATTAACGTGAGCAAGGCGTTAACTCTACCGAATTAAAAACCTCTAAAACTTAACCAAGCCTTGGTCTTGAATGCTTCTCTTTGTGTGTAGATTATTTTGTTGTCTTTAATTGGAGGTTGTGTTTTTAAGCTGTTTTTCTTATCTGTGCGTATTGGGGTTTGATTTTTGGTGGTGGTTTATGGTGATTTGAATGTTGTCTTGGGGTGTGAGCGAAGAGGGGTATTCCTAGCTCCTTTCATGAGCGCTTCTAGGGATAGCTTCTGTCTTTTTATGGGTGGTAGGGTTTGGTGTCTGAGGAAGTGTGATGCTGGTTACACTTCGCCGTGTGGGTTTGGAAGCCCGTATGTTTCTAGGCGTGTATGCGTGAAAAATGTGAGTATTTTAAGGGGAAATTCAGGTATCCTGTGTTGAGGGGTTTACTCCAAAATTTAGTTGAGTTGGTTAGGGTTAGAATGCGGGTCTTAACCAGAAGGTTGAAGCAAGTGCTGTTCACCAACAAGCGCGTCACTGTGGTGTTATTGGGCTCAAAACCTCGTTAAGGTCAAGGCAACAATTCAGTTACCAGATGTTTAATGGCCTTTCTAACGGCTTGTTCGCTGTTAAGTTTTGGTTTCCATCCTAGGGTTTTGAGTTTGCCTGTGTCTAGATGCATGTTTTTGACGTCGCCTTTCCAGTCTCCTCCGCCGTCCGGCATTTTAGTGCCCGAGTCCTATGGCTACGAATTTTAGTTTTTGCTTGAATTCTTCGGGGTTGTAGATTCTTCTTCTGTCTATGAGGTTGGAGTGTTTCATGTTTTTGGTGAAGTTTTCTGGTTTGAGTTTCTTGAATTCGTCCCATTCTGTTACGAGTATGTAGCAGTCAGCATTTTTGAGGCATTCAGTTGTTGATGTGGCGTATTGGATTTTGTGTTTGAAGATGGTGTTTGTTGTGGGTATTGCGGCTGGGTCGTAGGCGGTTACGTTTGCGCCTTCTTTTATTAGTTGGTTTATTATGGGTATCGCCCGTGCTTCTCTCATGTCGTCTGTGTCTGCTTTGAATGGTAGGAAGCATAAATGTTACGATGGAATCTTCGCTTAAGAACTACACAGAAGACACGGTGTCTGTGTACCAGAAAACTGTTTACTCTACATCTGGCGGTACTTCCGATATGTTGAACATTAAACGCCTTTCCATATCAGTTTCCGCTCTGTCATCTGACGAGAATTGGTACGTTATGTTAGAGTTTGACGACGTCGAAGACTATAGGATAACTGTCGAAGCCCAAAAATAGGTGATTAGCACGCCAAAAATAGATTCGCTTCAGTTAGCATATGCCTTTGCTTAGTCACGACTTAATGAGGTTCGTCTATTGGCTCTTAACTGTTGATTATTCTCTTTTTAGATTAACCTTTTATTAGGTGTTTGATGGATTCTGTTATGTCTTATTCTGTGCTGGTTTGAGTTTGTGGATTGAAATTAGTAACTTTTAATTGCTTTTTGTTGTTTTTTGTGATTGCTGATTTTTCTGGAGCGGTTTGTGGGGCAGTTTCAAAGGGTGAGGTTGCAGTAGTTTTTCGAAAGTTTGTTTTGGTTTCACGGTTTTTCTTTCAACTGAAAGATGGTTGCTAGTTTTTCGATGATGTTTAGCATGGAGTTAAGCATATGGCTTAGGGGTCCGAGCTCGCTTAGTATTTCTCTTAGGTTGTTTATGTCGGATCTGTTTACCGTTCTTATTGATAGGGTTATTGTGATGAAAGTGAATAGGAAGATCGTTCCTCCAATTATTAGTTTTATCCAACTGCCAAAGCTTAGTTGAGATAGGACTGCGTAGGTGATGGAGGCGGCTGTTGTGGATGATAGGAGTATTTTAGTTGATGAGATCCAGTCTACGGTGGCGTCGAAGTGCGTTTTTATTCAGTGTAAGCTTAGGATTAGGCTTGGGACTCCAGCGGTGAGGGTTGTGATGATTAGGCCTGTGATTCCAAATCGTGGGATCAATATCAGGCTCAGTGGTAATCCTATGGCCGAGGTGACCAGGGTTAGTAGAAGGTTGACTTTGGTTTTTCCTTGACTGTTTATGAGGTTTCCGAGGCTTAGGCTTCCGAAGGCTGAGTATAGGTAGCTAATAGCGATTAATGCCAGAAATAATGCTGCGTCGCTGTATTTTTCGCCGAATAGTGTGGAGATTGCTGGCTGGGATAGGGCTATGATGGCGGTTGCTGCCGGTACGACGAGGAGAGCCGCGTATTTTACTGAAAACTGGAAAACGTTTCTCAGCGTTTCTCTTTCTTTTTGTGGGTTAAGTTTGGAGAAGGCTGGGAACAGCATGGTGCTTATTGGCGTGGCGAAGAAGGTGATTAGGACGGCGAAGTTCGTGGCTACTGAATAGTTGCCGATCATCAAATCTGTGGCGTAAATAGCCATTAGGAAATTGTAGAATTGCGTGAGAAAGCCGCCTATGATGCCTGAAATTGACAGGGGCAGTCCATATTTGAACATGGTTTTTATGTCTTCCACGATTTTGAGTCTGTCGCCGTTGGGTTTCTGTAACTTCTTGTACAATGATAACAAGATCAAGATACTGATGAGACCAGCGATCAGTAAGGCTATTGTAGTCCCGAGTGTTGCTCCGAAGGTGCCTAATCCCAGGATTATCAGGAAGGGCATTAGGAAGACTTTGAGGCAGGACTGGAGGATCATTGTGAAGCTATTGAGTCCCATTTTTTCGATGCCTATCAAGACTGATTGAGCGGCTGTTACAAGCGCTCCTCCTAAGATGGTGAAGGATGCTATTTCGATTAATGGTTTTATGTTGGGGCGTTGAAAGACGCTTGTCGCCAAGAAACCTGACATCAGAAGTGAAAGTATAGAAAGCGAGAGGCCTAGAACAATTTCGAAGATTGCCCCAGAAACTAAGATGCTCTTTATGTTTGCTAGTTTGTTTTCTGAATTGTATTGAGCTGTATATCTTATCATAGCTGTGTTTACGCCCCAGTCTCTGAAAATCATGATGAGGTTGGGGGCTGTCAAGGCGATTGTGTATATGCCGTATTCGGATGGAGAGAGCAGCCTAGCAACAATTATTATACCTAAGGCGGATATTATTGTTGAAGCTGCTAGGCCCCAGAAGAGGTTGAATCCACCCTTGGCTGAAACCCTAGCCATCCTGAGAGCTTTACTCATGAAGTCATCATCCTAGCTGTGTTCTTAATCGACATAGACAAATATGTTTAGTTGTTTGGAGCAGTTGAAAAATTTCGTTGATTTGATTAAGCCTTCGAATTAGCATTACATTGTGATTAAAACGAGCCAAACAGGACCTACCCCCGCCCCTCTACGTTTTTCTCCAGCCGAGAAAACTTCATGCGCAGTTTTGAAGCATGCAGCGCCAAGCTGGGGTTTGGTCGTTATATTTTCACGAGTTTTGTTGTTGTTTTGTAAAAGTGGGCTTTTTCTGGCGGTTGTATGTGGATTTCGAATGGTTCTTTTATTCCAGCTTTCCACAGTTCAAGGTGAAGTTTAGCAGGGTTTAATTTTGTGATGATGAGGATGTCTATGTCGCTTGAGTAGTTGTGTTTTTTCTCTGCAACCGAGCCGAACATGTAGGTTTCTGCTTCTGGATCCAGTTTGTTAATGGTATCTTTGATGGTTTTTAGGTGTTTCTCTAGGTTTCTAAAGGCTTCCCGTCTTTTTATTGCGGTTTTTACTATGATTTCATATGACATTTTTCATTATTTCCTTAACTGCTTTTGTTAGTTTTTCTGCTTCTTGTTTGGTGAATTCCCTCATCGCATATCTAGACGTTATGTAGGCGTCTTCTAGCATGCCCAGTTCCAATAGGTAGTTTTCCAGAATGCTTTTTATGGTAGATTCTTTATCTTCTGGAACTAGATCTGACAGTATTTCCAGGAGGGTTCTAACGCTGTGTGTTCTTGGGTAGTCGACGCCTTCTGCTAATACTTTTGACTTTAAGAATAGTTGTAGGGCTTGTTCGAGGCTGAAGGCTGCGAGGTCGTAGAAGCCTTTGCTTGTTTGATATTCGGCGGTTTCCAGAAATTCTTTCGATCTTTTAATTAGGTGTTTTTCCTCTTCTTTTCGGGTCAATGCATACCCCTCTTTTTTGACATAAAATTATGAATTGATTATATATATTTAAGTGTGTGACTTCTAAGGAGAATTGCTGAAGGCTTGGGGATAGGCGAAAGCGAGGTTTTGCGTCAAGTCTTCATGGAATACGCAAAATCTATCAGCCTAATCGCAGAAATAATAGACGAAACGAAATGATCCACAGCGTGTGGGAGCGAGAAAGCTAGGCGTTAAAGGTTTACTTTATCTTATAATGTTGTCCCTTTTACCTCCGTTAGTTATCAAGTGAACGGGAAATAGTTCAACTTCAAAGTTGGCTGGGCTTTATTCTTTTTAAGTATAGTTGGAGGATTTTTTCTGCGAGTTGTTTTGTTTTTTCTTGGGATAGGACGGATGAACTCATGAAGACTGTGGATTGTCCTTTCCCGATGTGAATTCTTCTCTTTGTGTGCAGGTTATTTTATTGTCTTTGAAGCGGATGTTATGCTTCTAGGCTATGTTTCTTACGTGTGTGTATTGGGGTTCAGCGAAGCATTTTAAAAAGGCAGGTGGTGGTTACAGGGTTTAAGGAGGATGAAGCCTTTGGGTGGAGATGAGGGTGGTAGGGTTTGGTGTCTGAGGAAGTGTGATGCTGGTTATGCTTCGCCGTGTGGGTTTGGAAACCCGATTGTTTCTAGGCGGGTGTGCAAAAAATGTGAGTGTTTCGACGGGAAATGCAAGTATCCTGTGTTGAAGGGTTTACTCAAAAATCTGGTTGAGTTGGTTAAGGTTAGACTGCGGGTCTTAACAGGAAGGTTGAGGCAGTGTTGTCCACCACCTAGGGTGTTATGGGACGCACGCGCGAGACTAGAGTTCAGTTATCAAGTGATTGATGGCTTTTCTTACGGCTTGTTCGCTGTTAAGCTTTAGCGCGCGCGCTTTAACGCTCTAGATAAACTTCATTGCGGTTCCTATCACACACAAGTCTAAACCTGTAAATGATGTCTCTTCCTAATAATGAAGGCATCCGCATTATCAGTAGTTTTTCTTCCGGGGAAAGTTTCGATAAATCGTGTGCACCAATGAATAGGACCAACTTTTCTTCAATAACTCGTCCATCCTCAGATTTAAAGAATAATGTAGCGTCTTCGATCACGTAGGTGTTGATTAATCCACCTAAGCCGCCGATGTTTCTCTCAGCCCTTTTCAGCTCTCCTATGTCTATCCCAAGATAGCTCGTGTCTTTATCCAGCAAAACGGTTACCGATGCTCCGGTGTCGATATGAAAGTGGAGGGGTCGCTTTATCTTCTGGTTCTTTAATTCAATGGTGGTTCTTATGAAAGGAGCTGGAGGCTGAAATCTTATGTTAAAATAGCCTGGGATTCTCATAAAATCAACGTTAGTTTTTCGCTGCTAACGAAATCTACAAAAATGCGGTCTGCTGAGTATTTGGATTTAATCCTTTTCATTAATGCGTTTAGCTCTTTATCGTGGTCTACAACTTTTTGCTCATACACGGCTACGAATTCGCCGTCAAATTTTTCGACTAACTCATTGTAATGCTTCTCAAACCAAGACCAGTTCTTATCATGCTCTTCGAACAAGGTTGTAAGCTTAGACACTGCATTTCACCTATTAAGTTAATGTTTTACGGTCTCTTATTTATGTAGTGCGGCTAGCCAGCGCACGCTCTGTTCTGAAGGATAAGATGGAAAACACTTGTGTTGAAGCGTCTTCTTTTCTTCCTTTTAGTTCGGATACGAATTTTGCCGGGCTATGTTTCTTACATGTGCGCATGCTTTTTGGTGGTGGATTATGGTTATTGCGGTGTCATGTTCTTCTTCAGTTCAATTGGGTTCTTGTCTTTTGAGCTGCATAAAACTATGCTAAGAGTAGGCTCTTTCTCTTCGTTCAATCAGCAGCACATGAACCCTTTTAAGGTCCCAGAAAATTTCATAGATTACTCGGACATCGCCGATTCTTGCTTCTGTACGTGTTTATGTATCCTTTTAGCTTCTTGATGTCGTAGTATTCGGCTGGAACTGGGTTTTCACGGAAAATTAAGAGTAGCTCAATGATCCTTCGTTTATAGTGTTCAGGGGGCCTCTTAATAGATTTTTTAGCTCTCTGAGATGTGATGACTTGAAACAATTGGTGTCAGCCTAGCTCTTTAATTAAGTCTTCGAGATTTACGCCTGAGCCTTCTGCTATTTCCTTTCGAGCCTTCTCAAGCTCCTTCTTCTCTTTTTCACTTAACTCTTCTTCTGGCAAGAGCATGGCTCTAAGCCTTAAGAGTTCGAGCCTAACAGCATCCAATTTATTCAGCACCACCCTCAGCTGACTTTCAGTAACTGTTACGTCCAAGTTTGGCACCTATATACGTCTTAGAAACGAGGCGCTAAATAAGATTTTCATGATTAGCTTTTGGTGGTTTGGATGTTATCGTTGGGCGTGAGGGAGAGGATTATTCTAACTCTGTTACTAATTGTCTAGCAGCTTCTCTCACGGCTTGTTTGCTGTTGTGTTTGGGTTTCCATCCTAACGCTTTGATTTTGTCTATGTCGAGGAGCATGTTTTTGACGTCGCCTTTCCAGCCTCTTCCGCCGTCTACGCCGCCGGTGAGTTTGAATTCCAGCTCGTTAAGCCCATTTCGTGGGTGATTGTTTGGGCTATTTCTGTGACTGTTACTTGGTCTTCTGAGCCTACATTGAAAACGTCAACTTGTTCTGTGGATTTTTCTAGTGTTAGGAGCATGGCTTTTATGCAGTCAGTTATGTAGAGGTAGGATTTGTTTTGGGTTCCGTCGCCTAGTATTTCGAGTTGCGTGGGGTTTTTGTTTAGTTTTTGGATGAAGTCGTGGATTACGCCGTGTTTGCTTCTTGGGCCGATTATGTTGGCTAGGCGGATGATTATTGCTTTGAAATCGTATGTGTATGCGTAGGCTGAGATTAGTGCTTCGCAGGCCAGTTTGGATGCACCGTAGGTGGATATGGGTTTTAGTGGGGCATAGTCTTCAGGCGTGGGGATTTTTGTGGGTTCGCCGTAGACTGTGGATGTGCTGGTGAAGATCAGTGTGGGGTTTTGGATTGTTTCGGAGTTGTTGGAGGTGGAGATCGCTCCGATGTTTTGCTTTTTAGAAGTTTGCCAATATATTTGAAAAGGTGAACAGATAATCTTAAGTAGTTTGCCAGACAATAATAAAAGGTGAATGGGCAATGCCTGAATATTTGAAAGATTTGCGCGAGAAATTGAGCAACTTTGAAGGAAGTTTGGTTAGGGTCAAGTCTATAAAACGTATTGAGCCAAACGCCAAAGAATACTTGAACAAATTGTCCAGGGAGGGTTTGATTGAAAGAGTAAAGTGGGGCTGGTATTGGATTCCCGCTGAAATCAAAGATGTCTGGGATTTCTTGGAAAAAGACAAGAACTTTAAAGTGATTTCTGCTCAGAGTGCTGCTTCTTTCTGGAATAACGACTTTGTTCACAGGGATGTTTACGTCTTGAAGGTCAAAGACAGGTCGTATGGAAAGGCGTTGAAGGAATTCGCAAAGAAAAAAGGCTGGAACGTTGAAGTGGAATATTCAAAAGACCCCTCAAAAATCAAGTACCGGAAGATCGGAAACTTGTTTGTCGAGGACATCGAGGAAAATGTAATCGAGTGCTTGCAAAAATGGGCTTTTACTGATGCATTCGCAACCTTGATTGAAAACAGAGAGCAAATCAACTTGGAAAGGTTATACAAGGAATCATATTGGAAAAGAATTTCCAAAACGAACGTGAGGGTCAAACAAGCCTTGGAGTATGGTTTCCATCAGATGGGTGAATTAGGTGGAGTGGAGTTTCCGCACAGAGAGACAAGATTGGAAGATGATTTTGTTAGGCGAGAAATTGATGAAGCGATAGAGAAGGTTGTTGAACTTGGTTAAGCATTTAGACCTTATGAAGTTGAGAGAGGAAAAAGTTGAGAAGATACTGTATTCACAAACTTCGGCGTGAGAAAAGGTCTAGTGTTAATCTCATCAACAACCACGTCGTAACCTTCCTTCGAAAAACGTTTTCTATAATACTTTTTAGCCTTCCAATAAACCGAATATTTACCACCAGCTCTAATAATCCTAACACCATCCGAAACCTCATCTCGCCTACAATTCGGAAACTCAGACGTAAACAAAGTAACCTCATGCCCAGCCTCAACCCACCGTTTAGCAACTTCACGAGTAAAAACTTCAGCCCCGCCAGCCTCGGGATTAAGCCAACAACGCCAATTAAAAATCAGAATCTTGAACGTTTCCATGCCTTTTAGGTTCCAAACCTTCTAACACAGTAAATAGCCAAGGTTTATCCCACAAGTTCTGCATACTTTGTTTCTTTCGGCAATTTGCACTCAACAAGCCTTGCTTATGGTTTTTGCTATCTCACTTACTACATCTATTACAGTTTTCTCTCTCGTAGGCTGAGGCTTCGGCTTATCTGATACGTGTTTATGGTGTGGGAAGGTTGTTACGTCTGCATGATGAGGTGTATTATCATATCTAAACACAAGTTTTCCGTCACTATCCTGATAATGATAGGCATAATCTATCTTCCTAAGTCTACCATCGATGAACTCTCTTATGCAAAGTTGTGAGTCATTCACAAATGTGACAGTTGCCTTTATGTATCCCCTATTCCTCGTTATTATCCTTCTCTCAACCGCTACATCCTTAATCATAGGATGTAACTTTAAAAACCTAACAATGCTATTAACGTATTTCCCTATTCTTTCACTCAACTAAGTACTTCCGTCAGCATGTCCCTTTCCTTGCACAGCTCCCCGAGCAGCTCTACAGCCGCATGCCACTCAACATAGTCCAAGTCCGCCTCTTCGCCTAACTCTCCTCTTCCAAATCTTTCCCTAAAGGCTTCCCAGCCGACCCCGTACCTTCTCTCTAAATCGTCAATCGTTTTCTCCAAGTCAGATATCTGCTGCTTTACCTCAGACAATCTGCTTCTCAGATGCTCCACTATAACCGTCGTCAATTCCTCTTTCGAATACCTTGTTTCACCTATCACCTGAAACTTAGCCAATGAAACGTCACCTTAGTTCCACATTAAACTACTTCGCCACTATTATATAGACTTTCAGCTATCCCCGCCACGATATCCGTTGACATGAAACTCTTCGCTCCTACAATTCGGAAACTCAGAAGCAAACAAGGTAACCTCATGCCCAACCTCGACCCAGCGTTTAGCAACTTCACGAGTAAAAACCTCAGCACCACCCATAGCTGGATTAAGCCAACAACGCCAATTAAACAGAAGAATTTTAAGAGTTTCCATTTTTAACAGTCATACATAACCGAAATGAAATTATGTATCTACCAATTTCTCCTAGAAAAAGCATCCCAATCCAAAAAATGTGTCCGCAACTCTCAGCAATCCTTGAATAAATCTTTTTTAAAGCGAAAGCCAGCCTGCCCTAATTTTGTTATAACCGTGTCAACGCTCTCTTTTGAAATACCATGAGTAAACATAAATTTCAAAACACCTATCGTTCCAAGCAACCTTTTGTTCACGCCCAACCTTGCATACAGGTTTCTAGCCTTTAAATCATCCAGTATAACAACCTCAGCGTCTTTTAATTCAAGCGCCAAAGTTATGGTTTCAGCTTCGCCTGAACCGAGAAATGACCTTAAAGAGTTAACAAGCGCCACATTGCCACACTTCTTAATTATGATGAACTTGTTCCCTATGAGCTCCTCGATTTGAGCCATCAAAGAACGCATACCGCTTTGTTTAACCTCATCGTATACGGATTGTGAAACGTAAATCTTCTCAAACACTTCGCTACAAAGGTTAAGATAGCCTATATCATGCATTACACTGATGAAAGAAGTATCAGAGATTGCGCGCGGCTTCGATTTCACCAAGCATCTCCTGCTCACCATATTTATGCAGAGGAATACCGAAAGCCTTCAGCCTCTCCCTCAAAATGAGCGGGTTAAAACCCAACATTTCAGCGATCTTGTCCCAAGAATACGGAGTAACCTCGTAAAGCGCAATGGACAAAAGTAACTTCACATCCTCAGGATATTCAAGAAACTCCTTCTTCTCCACCAAAATCTTCATCTAATCACCCAATTATAAAACCGTCAGCTTCATACTTAAGCATTTTAGTAAATTTTCCAAACACGTTGCTTTCGAAGTAAACAAAGTAACCTCATGCCCCGCCTTAACCCACCGCTTAGCCACTTCCCTAGTGAAAACCTCAGCCCCACCAGCCTCGGGATTAAGCCAACAACGCCAATTAAAAATCAGAATCATCTACACGGTTTCAGAAAAGGACAAAACCATCTACATAATAGCTATAGGCCCGAGAAAAACGATTTACCGGTAATCTCCCAGCTAGTTGCTCGATTTTTTTAAATTGCAGTGTGTGTTGTTGGAGTTAAACGGTTATTGCGTGTTGGGTTGCTTTTTTTATGGCTTGTTGGCTGTTGTGTTTGGATTTCCACATCTAAGGATTTGAGTTTGCTTGTGTCTAGTAGCATGTTTTTGACGTCGCCTTTCCAGCCTTCTCTGCCGTCCGGTATTTTAGTGTCCGAGTCCTATGGCGATGAATTTCATTTTTTGGCTGAATTCTTCTGGGTTGTAGATTCTTCTTCCGTCTATGAGTATGGGTCGTTTCATGTTTTTGGTGAAGTCTTCTGGTTTGAGTTTCTTGAATTCGTCCCATTCCGTTACTAGTATGCAACAGTCTGCATTTTTGAGGCATTCAATTGTTGAGGTGGCGTATTGGATTTTGTTTTTGAAGATTGTTTTTGCAATGAGCATTGCGACGGGGTCGTAGGCGGTTACGTTTGCGCCTTCTTTTAGGAGTTGGTTTGTGATGGGTGAATAATTACGACTTCATTGCAGTTGAGAACTTGAACATAAAAGGCATGGTTGCCAATCACAGGTTGGCTGGAAAGATACTTGACGCTTCTTGGGGTGAATTCCTTCGGATGCTTGAATACAAGGCTGAAAGCGCCTGTGTTCGAGTGGTGAAGGTGAACCTAAGAGGCACATCAAGAGAACAAAAACACGGAATGCTCGATAGGGATTACAACGCCTCTCTGAACATACTTGAAAGGGGCTTATCGGGGCTGTGTTGCTTCTTTGACAAGTTTCTCTAGCTCGTTTAGTTGAAGGTTGATTTGTTGCTCGTAAGTTGTTCGTAATGTTCTTTATGATTTGCGCTGTGTGCCCTGCGACGAGGAGCCATCTTCGTTTTTGTCTGAGGGTTATGCGAACCATTTTATGGTTGGTTCTTTGGTGCTTTATTTCGCCTCTGGCGATCTTGGCTGCTGCTTTGAAGATCTCTTCAAGGTTCTTGAGTGTCTTCGTCCGAAGTTTCTGAGTAGAAGCCTCCACTTCCTTTCTCGTTGTCGCGATGCGCCGTGTGATGTATCTATTGACGGGAATCTTAACCAATAGATTATACCCCCCTCTATATTTTCGGCAACCAATTAACTTTCATCTTGTTATGGTGCTTGGGGCAGCGTTAATCAGCGCGAGCTTGCCTTATAGGTTGTTGTTAAACCAGAAGATTATAGGTTGCTCAATAGAATTTGCCAAGTTTTACGGCAAGGATGAGAATCAATGGTGGGAGCATGCCCATTGGGTAACTTATTTTTCTAGGTATACTTTCCCAGTGTCGTAGCTGTAGTTTAATGTATACTTGTTGATGATGTCGCGCCCCAGTATGCTTGGGAGAAGTTTTAGCTTTGGATGCGGGCAACTGCTTGTAACGATATGGACTTCAACGTTCTCTTCAATGGGTTCTCCTTTGTCGGACCTGAGGCTTATTGTGCTCGCTGTTGGTTTAGCTCCTATTAATCCTCCAAGCCCTGAAAACTCCCTTTCAGGTTTCATCTTAGAAATGTCTATTCCGAGGCGCTCAACGTCTCCCCAAAGGATCATGGTGTTTGATGCGCCAGTATCTAGTAGGAGAGGGAGTCTTGCTCTTATATTTAATTGACGGAGGTGAATTGCTGCGGCGACGAATGGGGCTGGAGGGCGGTAACCATAGTTTATGTAGCCAGGTATCTTCACAATATTGCCTCAATAGGTTCCTTGGGGAGGAATTGTATGAGTGTTTGTTCCGGTTGAAGTCCCTTAGCTTTCAGCCTCTTAATGAGTGTTGTTAAATTCTCGTCTGTGTCTAAAACCTTCTTGCTATGAATCGCTACCCACTTGTCCCCGTATTTTAGTAGAAGCTCCTCTCGGCTTCGGAGGAACCACTGGAAATCCTTGTTGAAGTCTGTGAGAGCTATGGCGACGTCCTCAGACATCTAATTCGCCTATTTTTTAAGGGGTGTGAGAAGCCTATAAACATTTGCGAGTGCTCTAAACTATCTTGGAACGTGTTGTGAGATTGGCTTGTTAGCTATAGGGGGATTAGCTGCTTTGGACCTGTATGGTGAGTGGTCTAAGCCTTGTTTCATATCCTCCGTGAAGAATAATACCCTTCATGAAGATATCACATGAAAACAGTTCTTCTCATTGAACTCTTAAGTCTTCTGAAAACTGTCATGTTTAGATTTTGATAGGAGAGTCTTGGTGTTTTTTAAAGGTACGGTTATTAAAGTTGGAGCGGATTTGGTTGGTTTTGGTTTTGCCTTTTTAGGCTTGGGCTTTAACTTTGCTGGATATTTGTTCTATTTTTTTCAGGCTCTCAACTATGTTGTGGGCTTCTTTGAGCACCGTCTCTTGATCTTTTGGGTTTAAGCCCTTGAGTAGGCGGTCTACGTCTCTGTGTATTTGTTTCGCTGTGTCGACGCTGTTCATGATATCCACTCTATAATTTTAGTTGGCGTGCCTACTTTTATAGTTTTAAGGTTTTTTCTTCTGTTAACTCTGTTTACAGTTTTCTCGGAGCGAGGGTTAAAGTCGTCTGTGTTCCAAGAGGCAAGGTAGTCTGCGCCTAGCAGGGTTGCTCCAGCGTAGTGCAGCAGGTCGCCCATATTTAACTGGGCTTCTTTTAGATACTCGTTAACAAGCTCTAGTAATGTTTTTGACTGTACATCAAGAAGCTTTATTCCATAAATTTCGATTGCTTCCATTGTTTTTAGTGCGTCAGCCACTCTGAGTGGTCTCTTTGCCACACCTATGGCTAAGTCCATTTCTACTGCCTGCTTGCAAGATATAGGCTCGAAGCCGAGACGCTTAATTTCATAAATGAACTGCCTTGTTTTGATGTGGAATACGTCGATTTGGTTTGCTAAGCCTATGAGTGGGGAGAGTTCGAAATAAACTTTAACCATATGTTAGACGCGCCTATAACGTGGGTTTAGTGCTTTATGAGGGGATGTAGCTGATTTTTGCGTTGAAGGCTTTCCGTTGCCGTAGTGTTCCTTCACTTTTTCGGGGTATGTGTTGCCCAGCACGAATGCTATTTCGGTTATTTCGGCTTCGACCAGATCTTCTAAAACGTATTGGCTGATGGGTTTGTTAGCCACGGGGATTAATTGTTTTGGACCTGTATGCGTGAGAGGTCTAAGTCGAGTGCCATAACCGCCGTGAAGTATGATTCCTTTCATGCGAAAACACACATCAGTATTGTTAAGTTGTGCTGTTTATTGTTTTTTTCGTATTTGAATTTTTTGAGCTTGAGGTATTATACTTCAGCTACTAGGTATTTGATGGTTTTTGTTATGGCTTGTCTGGTGTTGTGTTTGGGTTTCCATCCGAGTGTTTTGATTTTGCCTATGTCTAGGAGCATGTTTTTGACGTCTCGCCTTTCCAGCCTCTTCCGCCGTCCACTTCGCCCGTGAGTTTGAGCTTGACGTTTTTGAGGCTTCTTTTTTTACTTTACTTAGTAAAGCTTTTATTTTCGTGTGCGTCTCGTCTTACTTAAAGGAGGCCGCAAAGAGTGGATTTGGTTTCTCTGACTCCTGAAGGTAGAATTGTGTTGACTCTGAAGCATGGGAAGCATACTTACAGTGAATTGAGATTGGAGACTGGATTGAGTGACAGATGGTTGACAATCAAACTTGAAGAATTGGAAGATGGCGTTGTGGAGAAGAAGGGTAAGTGGTATGGTTTACGTGGAGGAATTAGAGTCTCCCCTTATGAGTTAAGTTTGTACATGAGCGCTCAGGCGGAGCGCACGGCGAGTGAACTCGCGAATCTGCGTTTTGTGAGGGCGGTTATTCTTTTCGGCAGCGTAGTTCAGAAAAATGCTGGTGAGTACAGTGATTTGGACATGATGATAGTCGTGAATGAGCCCGTTGATAGGGCGAGAAAGAAGGTTTTGTCTGAGATTTCGAGGGTGGAATCGAAGTATCACATAACTGTTGGGCCGTTGATTCTCGCGAAGCAAGATTTCTTGGATAATGTTCGCTCGCATGAGGGTGGAATTATTTATGGGGTTGCTGAGGGTTTTGAGGTTTTGGTTGACAAAACAGGCGAGTTGGGTAAAATCTTGCGTAGTAGAGTTGAGGAGATCAGGCGTAGTCATGATTACTTGAAGGAAGAAAGGATATGGTTGAAAGTAAGGTAGAGGTTTTGTTGAAGGTTTCTGAAGTGAATCTTGCTAGGGCAAAGAAGCGTTTCGGGGCTGGAGAGTATGATTCTGCTGTTTTTCATGCTTCGATGGCTGTTGAAAGCGCCGCGAATGCTATGATTATTGAGCTTGGAGGCGATGAAGCAAGAGATCACCGGGCGATCACTGGTTTGGCCGCGGTCCTCAGGAGGGTGAAGCCGGAATTGTTGAGGGAAGACAAATATGTACAATTGATTGACAAGGGACGAGAGATGCAGAGGGAAGTTGTGTACGCGCGTTATCCTTTAAAGGTAGCTGGCAAGTGGCTGACTCCTATGGAATATTACACCCGCGAGAAAACCATGGGGGTCATTGAAGACGCCAAGTTTGTGGTCGATGGGATAAAGACGTACCTTAAAAGAACGGCGCAGAAAAAATGATTAAAGAATCAAAAGTCTGATCTCTTGAAATTTTTAAAAAAGAGGTTTCACAGTGACCGACTAACCTTTTCATGGGAATCTACGGGTTATCTACTTTTTCGTCATCGCAGAAGCCGCAAACCCCCCTTAGTTCTCGAACGTCCTGCAACTTTTATACGTCCTGCAATTTTTATGATAGCTTGTTTGGTGTTGTGTTTGGGTTTCCATCCTGTGTTTTGGGTTCTAGCCGTTCCGTCTTGACGTCAGCTTAGAGGCTGTGTTATTCCTTTGGCCGTGATTGGTCGATGGTTTGTGCTTCATTGACTAGTCTCTGTAGTTCGTTGAGTTGGGCGTAAATTTCTTTTTCGTCAATGTTGGAAGCGATGCTGCATATGATTAGCGTGATGTGCTTCGCGACGCGGAGCCATCTCTTCCTCTGGTTTAGCCGTATCGGAACCATTTTTCCGTCGATTCTCTGATGCTTTATTTCGCCTCTGGCTACCTTTGCTGCGACATTAAAGATTTCCTCAAGCCTGTTTAGCGTGTTCTCTCGAAGCCTCTGAGACTCTGCCTCAACTTCCTTTCTGATCTCCTCGAGGCGTCTTGAAACGAATCTATTGACTGAAACCTTAACCAATAGATGAGGCCCCTCTCTTCCTATACTTTTTTCAGCGGCTAATCAGCCTTCTGCTTCAGCACTTTCTCTTAGAGCTGACGGATTGCATCCCACTGAAAGTTTGCCGATGTGTGTCGGTTGATCGATAGTGCGCTGATTGGATTCGAATTGAATTGATAAGTGCTTGTTTAGTATTTTGATGCGGGGTGAAGTGTTCTTGGGTGTTCTAAAATGTGTTAGTTTAATGTGGAGCAACTCGGAACCGACTCTCGTGAGGGCTTTAACATAGATTTATAAAAGGCAATATTATATTTTATGTACGGCTGGTAAGTATGACAGATGCAAGCTGTACAGAAAATGTAAGAGCCGGGCTGACTAGAAACGAGAGTCTAGTGTTATCTTCTCTATCTGAGAAAGGCAAAACTATCTTCAAAATAGGAGATATTGCAACTGAATTAAAGTGTTCCTATAAGTATGCGAAAGTGCTTGCTAACAACCTAACGAAGAAGAAGTGGGTAATTGTCCTGAGAAGAGGCGTTTACCTCATCGTTCCATTAAGTGCAGGAGTAAGATCACACTATACTGAGCATGAGTTTGTGATCGCTTCGCACCTTGTTTCACCCTACTACATAGCATATTGGAGTGCCCTCAATTTCTATGGATTTACTGAGCAAACACCTTTCGCAGTCTTTGTAGCGACAACGAGAAGAACAAAGAACAGAGAGGTTCTAAACGTCAAATACAACTTCGTAACATTAGGCAAAAGAAAATTTTTCGGGTTTGAACCGACAGCGGTCAGCACATACAAGATTAATATTTCAGATCGTGAGAAGACGCTGGCGGATGCGTTGGATCACTCTGAGTATTGTGGAGGCATACCTGAAGTAGCGAAGTCTGTGTGGAATGCTAAGGAAAAGGTATCGATTGAAAAGATTGCCAGCTATGCAGAAAGAATGGGAAATACTGCAATAGTCAAGAGACTTGGATATCTAGTAGAGAGTTTAAACATGAATGTAGCTTCAGAAATTCTTTCAAAGATGCGGGGAATGATTTCACCGGGAATGTCTGCTCTTGACTCCACACGCCCCAAGAAAGGCGTGTATAACACGAGATGGAACCTTTTAGTAAATGTTTCCAAGGAAACTCTTGAAGAATTGAGGCGAAACTTTTGATTTCAGCAGAGCAGATAAAGAGAATTGCGAGAGAAGAAAAGCTCACGGCTGGCGTTGTGGAGAAAGATTACGCACTTACCTGGTTACTGAGAGGATTCTATCTGGTGAACAGCGGTTTGGATGATATTTTTGTTCTGAAGGGAGGTACTGCTATTAGAAAGGTGTATTTTCCTCAGACTTGGAGATTTTCAGAGGATCTGGACTTCACTGTTGCCAATGCTGTGGAATCCGGAAGCATAAAAGAATTTATGCAACAGGTATTTGATAGGCTTCTCCAAGAAAGCGGCATTAACTATTCGTTTGAATCGTTCCACCCGACAGAAGGGTCAATAATAGCTAACGTCCAGTTCCTGGGCCCGTTGAATTTCACGAATAGAATTAGACATGACATTAGTTTGAAAGAAAAAATGGTACTAGAACCGGAACGCCGACCTATTAGGACCAACTATTCGGATTTACCTAAGTTCGAGGTGCTGGTCTATTCTCTGAGTGAGATCCTTGTAGAGAAGATTAGGAGCATTATGCAAAGAGGCTACTCGCGCGATTACTATGACGTTTGGAGATTGTTGAAGGAAAACAA